>Ga0302211_10000675_pt1 | contig 11583 bp, 5 predicted proteins | sample II_Fen_E3_3_FD_200234 | JGI IMG/M metagenome (GOLD analysis project Ga0302211, IMG submission 200234) | Peat permafrost microbial communities from Stordalen Mire near Abisko, Sweden - II_Fen_E3_3 | ecosystem: Environmental > Terrestrial > Soil > Wetlands > Permafrost | place: Sweden: Abisko... | reverse complement strand
TATTACCGGTTAGCATTACCGTTTGAATATTTCTTTGTTTTAATTTCGTGATGGCTTCTTTGGCATCCTCTTTCAGGGTGTCTGAAATAAGAAGATACCCGGCATAAATAGAATCAATTACTACATGAACAGCAGTCCCGTCTAAATTACAGATGGGATGGTCAATGCCTTCTTTATGCATCAGCTTATCGTTGCCGAGAAGCACCTTCTTCGAATCGATGATTGCTTGTATTCCATATCCGGGTATTTCCTCTGCTTCTTTTATTTTTGTGTGATCAATCTCGCTGTCGAAAGCTTCTAAAATTGATTTAGCAACCGGATGATTGGAGTTTGTTTCTCCATAGGCAGCATATTCTAATATCTCTTTTTCAGAAAAACCATTAAATGAGAGAACCTTTGTGACCCTAAATTCGCCTTTTGTGAGTGTGCCTGTTTTGTCGAAGATTACCGTTCTGACTTGTGTTAACGCATCCAGAAAGTTTGAACCTTTAACTAAGATCCCTTTTTTAGAGGCATTCCCCAGTCCCCCGAAGTAGCCCAGTGGAATACTAATAACTAAAGCACACGGGCAGGAAACTACCAGTACCACTAAGGCACGATAAATCCAATCGCTGAACGTTTGCCCATTAAATAGGAGAGGGGGAACAATTGCGATCAACAAGGCGGCTATCACTACTGCCGGCGTGTAATATTGAGCAAAAGTGGTAATAAACTTCTCCGTTTTGGCTTTCTTTAAAGTAGCATTCTCAACCAAATCCAAAATTTTTGAGACAGATGATTCGCTGAATAATTTAGTCACTCTGATAGTAAGTACCCCCGATTGATTAATCATTCCCGATAAGATAGAATCTTTCTCTTTTACCTTTTTGGGCGTGCTTTCCCCAGTTAATGCAGAAGTGTCTACGAACGAACTTCCTGCAACGATTTCGCCATCGAGAGGAATCCTCTCACCGGCTTTTACTAAGATTGTATCACCCACTTTAACCTCTTCGGGCGAAACAATTGTAATTTGATCATTTATCACTAAGTTCGCAGAATCGGATTTTATTTCGAGCAACGACTTTATTGATTTTCTCGACCGACCGACTGCGATGTCTTGACAAAATTCACCAATTACGTAGAACAACATCACGGAGATCGCTTCCGGCATTGCATTTATTGCAAACGCACCCAATGTGGCAATAGCCATTAAAAAGTGCTCATTAAAAACTTGCCCCTTAATAATGCTCTTGGCTGCTGCAATGATAACTTCTAAGCCAACGAGTAGATAGCCTGCTCCAAAGACTAAATATTCTGCGAAGTGAAAAGGCGTTTGGTGTAATTCTTCTTGAAAGATTATCCCAAGCAATAATAAGATAAGTGCAGAGGTTGCTTTACTAATTGTCCATTTATTTTCGGCTAGTTCGTTTTTTGAAACCAACGCGTTTTCTTTGTTAAGATCCTCGATCTTCATCTTTGCTGCACACGATGGGCAATCAAGATTTGCCAATTTGTATTTTTCCATTTTCTTTGTGCGTTACAATGTGAGTATACTAAAGAGCTTTTGATCTATAACAATCATCTCTTTTATTTGAGCGCAAAGATAGTGATATATATCATGCAATCAAATTGCAAAGTTTTTGTGGAATTATTTTTTCTTTTTGAAGTGGGCACAATAATATTCCCATCAAAGAAGCGATTGCCAGCTGTTGAATTCATTTTCAGCAGCTGGTAAAAATGAATTTGCCAACTGTTGAAAATGAATTCAACAGCTGGCAATCGCCTTTCTGTCGCGTATGAAATTAGAGAAAGAAAGGCCTGTTATAAAAGATACTTATCTTTTATATTGGCAGCAGCTTGGCAAAGCTTTGTAAGTAGCAGAGGTTGCTTTTACTTGTCCGGCATCATGTCCGGCTTTTGCTATTGCCTGCATCACCTTCTTTGGACTTGTCATTGCGGGGTTGTATTCCATATGTATCATTTGAGTCTTTTGATCCCACATTGCCGTTTTCACACCTTTCACACTTGTTGCTGCTTTCTCAATACGTGCTTTACATAATTCGCAGTTTCCTTTTACCGCAAACTTTGTATGTTCCGTTTTTATCACAGGAGCAACAAACTTTATTTTTGATTGAGTCTGACTCATGGTAACGGTAACTGCTTTTGCAGGAAGAACTGTTGCACCGATCATAAGAAGCGCAACCAAACTAATTTTAATCATTTTTGTTTTCATAATTCTCTTTTTTAAATTAATACAAACCTTTCTTTATTTAATACATTACAAATCTTTCTTTTTTACCGACAACCTTAGCTGTGCTTGTTTAAAACATTTCGACTATACAAAGTTAGTATTTCTGAGTAATCTTTGCAAAATTATTGATGGACAAATAGAATGAGCCTATGAATAAATAAAATGTTGATTATCAGTGAATAAACCATAGATAAGTGATATCTGCTTATGGACAAGCCCTATTTTTATTGGTTCATCATACTTTGTTTCCCTTCCAGTTGGGCACTGGCATCAACCGAAAAGGCTCCATTCGTTATAATCTCTTCGCCCGACTTCAGTCCGGAAAGTACCACATAAGCTCCAGAAAGCGAAGGGCCAAGTTCTATTTCACGCATCTTGAAAGTTGGAATAGAAGTCCCCGGAGTCTTCACATACACAATAGAACGTTTTCCGGTCCATAATATAGCCGACTGTGGAATGATCAGTTGATGTTTATATTGAGCTAAAGAAGCTTTCACGTTACCTGTAACAAACATCTCCGGTTTTAGTTTGCCGTCGCCGTTATTCAGTTCCACTCTTACTCCTGCGGTACGCGTAGAAGGGTTGATTACCGGATCGATAAAGGAGATCTTTCCGGAGAATTGCTTTCCGGGGATAGCCTGAAGAGTGAAATCAATCTTGTTCCCTGGCTTCAAAAAAGGTAAATCGCTTTCGTAAGCCTGAAACACAGCCCATACATGCGATAAATCGGCTATCTGAAAAAGAACGGCACCTTGATTGATATAATCGCCTTTATTGATTTGCTTGGCAATAACTTTGCCACTGGCATTCGCCTTTATTTCTACTATCGGAGAGACTTTCCCCGATCTTTCTACGGCACCAATTTGTTGATCGGTGAGATTCCATAAACGTAACTTTTCGCGTGCTGCCTCAAGTAAATAAGATTTTTGAGGTGATTCGCTCATTCGTTTGGTTTCCAACAGTTCTTGTTGTGCGGTATATAATTCCGGAGAATAAAGAGAAGCCAAGGTTTGTCCCTTTCTTACAGATTCGCCCGTATAGTTTATCCGGAGACGTTCTACCCGTCCGTTTACATGAGCTGTTTGCGATTGCATCAATCGTTCATCAGGTTGAATTTTTCCATAGAGGCGTAAATCCTTTATCGGATTTTCACTGCTGACTATTGAAGTCTGTACATTAGCCAGTGCCAAAGCTTCTTCCGATAATTGAATTTCATTCGGATCGGTCGTTGCAGAATTATCTTCTGAAGAGCTATCCTTTAAAGGAATCAAATTCATTCCGCAGATAGGGCATTTGCCCGGTTTATCCATTTTTATCTGTGGATGCATTGAGCAGGTCCATACAGTATGCTTATGCTTCTCAGCCTCTTTGCTTATAGTGGCTTGTGTCTTTTCGTTCTTACCGGAAGGGGAAAAGAAGATCCATCCTAAAGCTAGGCCTGCTAACAAGATCAACGTATATCGCAAAGAATTCTTCTTGAGGGCTCCATTTGCCCATTTACTATATTGCTTGTTCATATTCTCTCTTATTTTGGGTTTATAATTAGGTTGTCTTTTGCTATTATCTTCTCAAATTCAGCAACCGCAGTATTGTATTCTACTACAGATTCTACTTGCTTCAAACTATAATTCAGCAGTTCTCGTTGTACTTGCAGTACGTCGGTCAGTCCGGCATTGGAGGTTGCAAACTCTCGAAGCATTAGTTCGAACGTAATTTGTGCCAATTGACGTTGCTTAGCATAGAGTGCAATTTTACGGGAAGCGTCTGCTATGCGCAAATTTATCGCTACGAAACTTGAATGTAACTCGTTTTGCGTATTTTGATATTGCAGTTCAGCAGATTGCTTCATGAATTTACTATCACTAAGCTGTGCTTTGTACTTCTTTCTGTAAATAGGCAAAGTAAGCTTAACCATAGGCATTATCATGTCCATCCCATTCATATTGTTCATGCTACCCATCTCTTCGGGTTTCTTACTGTTGATCATGTACTCTACGCCAATTCCGATCATAGGATATCCCATCTTCTTAGCCATTTCCCCTTTAGCTTCGTAAGAAGCACTTTCAGCTTTCCACATTGAAAGCATCGGATTTCGTTCGATAACTGTTTGCCAAGCAGTTGTATCATTTACTATAAACGGCTTTATTTCTAGGGTATCCGGTACAAAAACAGGAGTAATAGGTGCACGTCCTAATAGTGCATTGAATGTTGCGATTGTCATCTTGAACTGCGATTGTGTTGCTTCCAAAGTATTCTCTAACTCAGCTCTTTCAATTTGAATACGTAACACATCCGACATCCCGCTATTACTTCCACTCATCGATGTGGAAGGCATACCTCCTCCCATCGAAGCTGACTGATTCGCTGAACCTGTTGAAGGAGACGACGCACCTCCCATTCCCGACATTCCTCCACTTTGCGAAGTTGAGGCTCCTGAAGAAGTGGATGAAATGGTTGATGAACCATACGAAGAAGAAGCTGAGCTACTTGATTTTCCTTTGAAGCTAGGCGATTTATAGCGATAAACGGCAACCTCTTCTAACGATTTCAATAGTTTAATGTTCTCTCGGAGATTAGTAAGTCTTGCTTGAATGCTGTTTAGTTGATACCATTGAGCCTGGACACTGTAAATAACTTCAAAGCTACTCTCTCTAAACTTCTCATAAGAGGCATTTGCCATTCCTGCCATTTCGGCTTTAGCTGCTTTTAGGGTTCCAAACCATGGAAACATTTGCATTAGATTAAGCGTTCCGACTTGTTTGCCATTTACTTGTTCCATAGATTTCAGAAAGAAGCTGAATCCTAATTCAGGGTCGGGTAACGATCCGGCAGGAGCAATACGTTGCAAGGAAGCTTGATAGGAAGCAAAATCGGCACGTACTTTTGGATTGTTTTTTGCAGCTTGTTCCATGTAGGTTGCAAGACTGTCCTGAGCCTTGAGGGGACTGAGGTTTGTAGCCAGTAGCATGACCGACCAGCAAACGTATTTAATTAATCTTGTCCTTTTCATCTTCATCTTTTTGAATTGAATAATTTGTTTCAAGTTGCTCAGGCAACCGATGCTTTTTCACTGCGAGTTCTCTCCACCAACATTGCAGAACCGGTACTACAAACATGGTCATGGTTTGAATCAGCATTCCTCCAAATGTAGGGATGGCCATAGGCACCATGATGTCGGAACCTTTTCCGACAGAAGTCAGCACAGGTAGCAAAGCTATCAAAGTGGCTGCTGTAGTCATTGAAGCTGCACGTACCCTTCTGAGTCCCGACTTTACTACGGCTTCCCGAATTTCATCCTTATTGCTTGGCTTTTCATCCAGAAAGATCTGATGAATGTAAGTCCCCATCAAAACTCCATCGTTGGTAGCTATACCGAAGAGGGCAATAAATCCAACCCAAACTGCTACACTTAGATTAATGGTGTGCATTTGAAACAGATCGCGCATATTCATCCCTTCAATGCTGAAATTAAGGAACCAGTCTTGTCCATATAGCCAAATAAGTATGAACCCTCCGGCAAAAGCGACAAATACACCCGAGAAGTGAATCAGTGATGCAGTGATCGACTTAAATCGGAAATAGAGAATCAGCAGTATCAAAATTAAACTAATTGGTATTACGATAAGTAATCTACTAGTAGCTCTGACTTGCTGCTCATAGTTTCCGGCAAATTGATAGGTTACTCCTTTAGGGAGTACCATCTTGCCTTCTTTTATTTTATGGTCCAACACTTTCTGAGCTTCATTCACCACATCTACTTCCGCCTTGCCTGACAACTTATCGAAGATCACATAACCGACTAGGAATGTGTTCTCGCTCTGTATCATTTGTGCTCCTTTGGCATAATTAATATCTGCCAATTCGTTGAGAGGCACTTGCGCTCCATTAGAAGTGGGGATCAATATCTGCCCTAGGGATTCGGGACTATCTCGTAGTTCTCTTGCATATCGTAATCGGATAGGGAAGCGTTCACGACCTTCTACAGAGGTCGAAAGCTTCATTCCACCCACCGCAGCGCCAATAATTTCTTGTAAGTCGGAGACTTTTACCCCATAACGTGCCATGCTTTCTCTATTCAGCTTTATTTCTAGATAAGGAGCACCTACGGCTCTGTCATAGAATACAGAGGCTGGCAATATGGAAGGAATCTCTTTTAAAGCTTTTTCCATCGTCTTTCCGGCTTTCTCTATTGACTCCAGATCAGGGCCAGAGATCTTAAGCCCCATAGGTGCTCTCATGCCCGTAGAAAGCATCACCATACGGGTTGCTATCGGTTGAAGTTTTGGCGCAGAGGTCAGTCCGGGAAGATGTGTTACCTTCACAATTTCATTCCAGATATCGTTCTTGTTTTTTATCTGAGGACGCCACTGACGATAATATTCTCCATATTTATAAGCGATCAGACTGTCTCTTGGAATTACACGGAATTCCTTCTTCGGATCATAGGTTTTGCCTCCAAGGAGTAAGAATCGATTATCCCCATCCACTTTAAAACGCTCTCGCAGACCGTCTTCATCGAGCATATACTCCGGACGATAGTTGATTGTATTTTCATACATTTGAATCGGTGCCGGGTCAAGAGCCGAATTCACGCGCCCCCATTTACCTACTGCCAATTCTACTTCAGGAATGTGCTTTAAGCGTCGATCTAGTTTCTCAATATTTTCAAGATTCTGTTCAACTCCTGAATGTGGCATACTAGTAGGCATTAATAGGTATGATCCTTCATCCAGAGTGGGCATAAATTCTTTACCTATACCCGGGAACTTAGCACTCGTTGCACTCCAAAAAGTTGTTTTTCTAAAAGAGTTCCAGCCGATTGTCTCAAACCCTTTAGCCACAAAGCCAAACGCTTGATCGAAGCCCATCCATATTACGAGGCCAAATAATACGGTGAAAATAGGAATCGCAATGAACTTTAGTCGATTGGCTAAGCACCAGCGGAGAATCCGCTCGTAATAAATAACCAACGACCATAATAGGGCTAATATAACTGTTACGATACCTGCTACGAATAACATATTGATCAGGATCCCGTTTTGAGGTCCTAAGGGTAACCATTCAGACGATAGCAAATAAACAGTAGTTAGCAATGTGATTGCTATATTGATATAATTGGGATACTGCTTTTTATCGGCCTTCCATTTATGGGCGCACAAATTATTTATTCCGATGGCGATTAGTGCTAGTGCAGGTATTATTCCACTCAAACTGAATAAAACGATACCTGCTGCAATTAGCAAGAGGTTAGCCGCTTTGCGAAGGCCCTTTCTGGGCATCTTTAGTGAGAATATCCAATAAGCTAAGGTGGGCAGCAATACTAGTCCAAGTACAAATGCTGAAGCTAAAGCAAATGTTTTGGTATAAGCTAAAGGATGGAACATCTTACCTTCCTGAGCCTGCATGGCAAACACTGGGATAAAGCTTATAATAGTAGTAAGCATTGCAGTACTAATTGCTCCGGAAACTTCTGTAACCGAATCGTAAATCAATGCAACAAGGTATTGCCCTTGTGTTTTTCCTCTGTTTTCCGGGAAATTGAGATGCCGGATAACATTCTCCATAAAGACAACTCCCACGTCGACCATTACACCAATGGCGATTGCAATACCCGATAGCGCAACAATGTTGGCTTCAACTCCTGTATAGCGCATAATAATAAATGTACTTAATACAGCTAAGGGTAGCATTCCTGCAATCACGATCGAGGCTCGCAAATTCACCATCAATACAATTACGACAATGATGCAAATTAAAACTTCGTGCGTTAAAGCACTTTCGAGTGTGCCAATTGTTTCTTTAATAAGTTGAGTACGATCGTAGAATGGAACAACCGTTACTTTTGAAACTCTTCCGTCGGGAAGCACTTTTTGAGGCATTCCTGCTTCGGTCTCTTTTATTTTTGCTTTTACATTATTAATAACCTCCATGGGGTTTGAACCGTATCTAGCTACCACTACTGCGCCTACGGCTTCCATTCCTTCTTTATCCAAGCCTCCGCGACGAGTGCCCGGGCCATAATTTACGGTTGCTACATCCTTTATCCTAACGGGGGTATTATTTCGGGAAGTTATTGCGGCATTCTCCAGATCCGATAAGCTTTTAATATAACCTAACCCACGGATCAGGTATTCGACTTTATTTATTTCGATAGTCTCAGCTCCGATATCAAGGTTACTTTTCTTAACTGCTTCCATTACGTCCATCACCGATACTCCAAAAGAGCGCATCGCTTCCGGATTCAGATCGACTTGAAACTCTTTCACATAACCTCCTGCACTGGCTACTTCCGAAACTCCTTCGGCGCTGGAGAGTGCATATTTTACGTAATAGTCTTGAATGGTTCGTAGTTCTTGAGGATCCCAGCCACCGGTAGGTTTTCCTGTTTTAGGGTCTCTGCCTTCTAGTGTGTACCAAAAGATTTGTCCAAGTGCAGTAGCATCGGGACCTAAAGAGGGCTGAACCCCTTCGGGAAGTGTGCCGGAGGGTAATGAGCTTAGCTTTTCAAGAATTCGAGAACGGCTCCAGTAGTATTCGATGTTGTCGTTGAAGATGATATAGATAAAAGACATCCCGAACATTGAAGTACTGCGTATCGTTTTAACTCCCGGAATGCCTAATAGGGAGGTGGTTAGTGGATAAGTAATCTGATCTTGAATATCTTTTGGCGATCTTCCCATCCATTCGGTTGCTACGATCTGCTGATTATCACCCACATCAGGAATTGCATCTACAGCTACAGGATCACGTGGGAGCAAACCTCCATGCCAGTTAAACGGTGCAGTAGCTAATCCTCCCACAATGATTCCTATCAGCACGATAAGTGTGACAAGTCTGTTTTCAAGAAAATATTTGATAATTCTTTTTAGCATAATGTTCTCTATTATTGGATTAGTAGGGTGCTATTTTTTCCACTTTAGTCTTAGGCTATTCAGTACTACACTAACGCTACTTAAAGCCATTGCCCCTCCTGCAATCATCGGATTCAGAAGGAAACCGTTGATAGGATATAGTATACCTGCCGCAATGGGAAGGCCGATAAGGTTGTACACAAAAGCCCAAAACAAGTTTTGGCGAATAGTAGTGACGGTCTGCTTAGAGAGCTTGATAGCTTCTGCAATTTTCATTAGGTCGGATGAGATAATAGTTATTTTAGCTACCCCCATTGCAATGTCGCTACCTTTCCCCATGGCAATGCTTAGGTCGGCTAAAGCGAGAGCTGCACTGTCGTTTATTCCATCTCCAACCATTGCTACCACTTTCCCTTCAGCTTGTAATTGCTTAATGAATTCAGCTTTTTGCTGAGGCAATGTTTCTGCCTTATAGTGCCTTATTCCAATTTCTTTTGCTATGTTTTTTGCAGTGCTTTCAGCATCTCCGGTTAACATGTAAACCTCAAAGCCGGTCGACTGTAATTGCTGAATCGCTTTCTTGGAATTTGCTTTTATTCGATCTGCAATAGCGATGACAGCAATTGCTGCATGATCATCTGCAAACCAGACGATACTTTTGGATTCTTCACTTAGTCGTGAAGCTTCTGCAGAAAGTTGTGAGTTAATCGTAATTTTGTTTTCTAGGAGTAGACGTTCATTGCCTGCATAGAATTTCTGCCCCTGAAGAGAACCTGTGACTCCTTTTCCGGTGATGCTCTCAAAGTCACTTATCTTCTCTGGTTCTATGTTCTCAAAGTAATTAATAACGGCTTCGGCCAAAGGGTGCTCCGATTGTTTCTCCAAACTCAATAAAATATTCTTTTTACTGTCATCCTTGTTTAGCCAGAAGATATCAGTCACTATTGGTCGTCCTTCGGTGATTGTTCCGGTTTTATCCAGTACTATTGTATTGACTTTCTTTGCTATTTCAAGGCTTTCTGCATCTTTTATCAAGATCCCTTTTCCGGCACCTTTTCCGATGCCCACCATGATAGCAGTCGGTGTTGCCAGACCTAAAGCGCAAGGGCAAGCAATAACCAACACGGTAACTAGAGCTAACAGTCCGTGAGCAAATCCGTTATTCCCATCAAGGGTAAACCATAGTACGAAAGAAAGTAGTGCAATACTCATCACTATCGGTACGAAAATCCCTGCAATCTTATCTACTAGCTTTTGCACCGGAGCTTTGCTACCTTGTGCATCCTGTACCATCTGGATGATCTGTGCCAGTATGGTTTCTGAGCCCACCTTCTGGGCTTCAAAGCGGAAGCTCCCTTTTTGATTGATTGTACCTCCGAAGACAGAATCGTTAATTTGTTTCTCGATAGGAATAGGTTCTCCACTGAGCATGCTCTCATCTACATATGAGTTCCCTTCGGTAACCACACCGTCTACTGCTATCTTCTCTCCGGGCTTTACGAGTATGCTATCTCCAATCTGTACTTCAGCAATAGGCTTTTGTAGGTATTGTCCGTCTTTATCTACGACAATAACCGTTTTAGGTTGTAATCCAATCAGCTTCTTAAGTGCAAATGAAGTGCTTCTTTTCGCTCTTTGCTCTAGCAGACGTCCCAATAAAATAAAAGTGATGACTACACTGGCTGCCTCAAAATAGACATGAGGATGTACTCCTTTCTCAATCCAGAATTGTGGATATATTGTATTAGAAAGGCTGAATAGATAGGCAATCCCAGTACTTAGTGCTACAAGGGTATCCATGTTGGCTGAACGATGCTTTGCTTGGGTAAAAGCATTCTTAAAGAAATCACGTCCAAGTACAAAGACCACAGGGGTTGAAAGGATGCACATTACCTCATTTGCATAAGGCATATCCATAAAGAATATTCCAATAACTACGATAGGCAAAGATAAAGCGATTGCCCAAAGAGTACGTCTTTTTAGCGTGTCGGATTGTTGCCATTGCATTTGTTCTAATGCATCCGACTTATCAGTATCTTCTTCGATAAGTAAATCATAGCCACCTTTCCGAATCGCCTCACGCATTATTAGCGGAGTTGTTTTCTCAGAATAATATTCTACTGCAACTTCAGCAGTTGCGAAATTAACCGACGCACTAAGTACTCCGGGCTGATTGCTCAAGATACCTTCAGCTCTTTTTGCACATGAAGCACAATTTAGCTTTAAAACAGGGAATCTTTTCCTAGCTATATTCTTTTCTTTCATTGGTTCTATTTTTAAATCTTTCTTGAGTGCAAAGATAGAACCTAATGGCTTTCGGTATGTTACATTATTCCTTGATTAGTTTATGAGATTTACACTTCGTCTAAAGGTTTTCGCTTATTCTCTTTGATTTGCTTATAATAGCTAGGTGTAAAGCCGGTTACTTTCTTAAATTGAGCACTTAGATGTGCCACGCTGGAATAATTTAGAAGAAAAGCAATCTCGCTCAGAGAAAGTTCA
>Ga0302211_10000665_pt1 | contig 11631 bp, 7 predicted proteins | sample II_Fen_E3_3_FD_200234 | JGI IMG/M metagenome (GOLD analysis project Ga0302211, IMG submission 200234) | Peat permafrost microbial communities from Stordalen Mire near Abisko, Sweden - II_Fen_E3_3 | ecosystem: Environmental > Terrestrial > Soil > Wetlands > Permafrost | place: Sweden: Abisko... | reverse complement strand
GCTTTTATTGTGGTTTTTTTACTGGGTTTATTGGTGCTTAAAACAAGTGATTTTAGTTACCTGATTTTGTTAAGCGTGTATGGGGTGGATACAGTACTAACTATTATACACCGGTTGATATTGAAAGAAAATATTCTAAAACCTCACAGAAAGCATGTTTATCAGATCATGGCTAACGAATTAAAAATGCCTCATGTGCTTGTTTCAGGTATCTATATTTTTTTACAGGCTATTATTATAGTAGGATTTTTTATATTTAAAACACATTCGTACCTATATCTGTTAATTGTTATTGTTGTTTTATCGTTTGTATATATTATTTTTAAAAAGAAATTTTTCTATTTGCATAAATATTGACTATGAAAGTTATTGATGATGAACTACTGGATGAGGTGACAACAAAAGCAGGTTTGAGTGACCGTTTACGAATGAATTATAACCTGCACGAAAATTTAGATGACAAGGCTCAACGTTTACTGAATGCATTAGAACCCGGTACTATATTTCCAATTCACCGACACCTTCATACTCCGGAGACTTATATAGTGTTACGCGGTAGTTTGTTGGTGAAAACATACGATGAATCGAAAGAATTATTAGCTTCGGTAGTTTTGAATGCCAAAGCAGGTAAGTATGGAGTGGATATCTCTGCCGGCAGGTTTCACACCCTAGAAGTGTTGGAGTCAGGAACTGTTATTTTTGAAGTAAAAGAAGGTCCGTATAAACCTCTTGAACCTGAAAATATACTTTAAATGGGAATTATTCCTGAAACTTTATAGATAGGGAAGTTATTTTATACAAAGTTTTTGTTTTTATAATAGAATTTAGACTTACATGGAAAAAATACAAAATAGACTACGATCTCTCTTTAAATTAATAATGAAAACATCATTAATTAATAGATGGATTGTATTTGAAATTGACTTGTTGATTTGCATTGCCGGATATGGTATTGCAACTTTTATTCAAATGCGGAATTCGAATATGGATATTGCCGGCTCCAGATTATTTTTAGCCGGAGTAGTTTATATTCTTAGTACATCGGTTTGTTTTTACACGCTAAAGCCTTATCGTGGTTTGATACGACATTCCAGTTTGATAGAAATGTGGCGGCTTTTCGTGTCGTTGGTAATATCCGTTATTGTTTTATATGTCTTCATACTTTCTTTTGGATATTCATTTCCATATCGTTACTTCTTCGTACAAAATGTGTTTTTAATTAGTCTGGTTCTGCTACTGTTATTGCGCTACGCTATAGTACTTGTCTATAATTACACGGTTAACTATACTACAGAAATTCGCAATAAGTCGTTGATTTACGAAATAGATATGCACAGCATAGCACTGGCTCAATGGCTGAATAAAAGTGCAGCTAACAAACACCAGGTTCAGGGCTTTGTGACCCGGAATAAGAATGCAAAAAAAACCCGGATTCATGGGTTGCCTGTACACACCTTAAACGAAGACAGGTTGGACTGGTTCTTACGTAAAAATGAAGTCAATACGATTATCTTCCCCGATTATAAAAGCGTAAGGAACGAACAGTCTTTCATTTCGGCTTGCATCGAAATGGGAATATCCGTGTTGGTTTCACCGCCATTTGAGGGGCTGGATTCAAACAATAGGATTCGCTATCAGATGAAACCCATTCAGTTTGAAGATTTACTGGGCAGGGAAGAAATCATGATAGATATGGAAAAGATTGAATTACAGACCCGGGATAAAGTAATTCTGATTACGGGTGCTGCCGGTTCAATAGGTAGTGAGATCGTGAGACAATTAGCTCAATTTAAACCGAAGCTGTTATTAGTATTTGATGTTGCCGAAACGCCATTGCATAATTTGCGGATGGAAATGGAACGTAATTATCCTGAACTTAAATTTGTTCCGATAATAGGCGATGTGAGAAGTGAAAACCGGCTTGATTTTGTGTTCAGAAAATACCACCCACAGATAGTTTACCATGCTGCAGCATACAAGCATGTGCCACTTATGGAAGAAAATCCATGTGAAGCCGTTTTGGTAAATATAAAGGGAACAAAGAATCTTAGTAATTATGCCGTACGTTATAAAGTAGAAAGCTTTGTCATGATTTCTACCGACAAGGCGGTTAACCCAACCAATGTTATGGGTGCTTCCAAAAGGATTGCTGAGATTTACGTTCAGGCTTTGGCTAAAGAAACTCAGAAAAATGGTGGTAATGTAAACTTTGTGACAACCCGTTTCGGTAATGTGTTAGGGTCAAACGGTTCGGTCATTCCCCACTTTAAAGAGCAGATAGAAAAGGGTGGACCTGTCACGGTGACTCATCCTGATATCATTCGTTACTTTATGACTATTCCTGAGGCTTGCAGGTTAGTATTGGAAGCTGCATCGTTTGGAAATACTGGCGAGATTTATGTTTTTGACATGGGAAGTCCGGTTAAGATTGTAGATTTGGCTAAACGGATGATTGAGTTGGCTGGCTTTATTCCAAATAAAGATATTAATATTGAATTTATAGGATTACGACCGGGTGAAAAGTTATTCGAAGAATTGCTAAACGATAAGGAAACTACCATCCCCACTGAACACGAAAAAATAACAATTGCAAGCGTGCGGCAATATGAGTTCGAAAAAGTACAGAGTGCGATACAAAATATCATTGAATTTTCAAACAGCGTAAAGGTGGAGTGCACCATAAAAGCAATGAAGGAGTTAGTGCCGGAGTTTAAAAGTAATAATTCTCCTTATGCAGAATTTGACAACCATGAGTTAACGGAATGCTTAATGGAAATCAATAATGAGAAAATTAATCAGTAATAAAAAAAGTCAACTACAATTGTAGTTGACTTTTTTTATCCTAAAACCTTCTTAGCTTTTTTTCTCTATTTCCCGTAAGCTCTCCATTTTCTTCTTAGCCAGGAATCCATAAATATCCTCTAGGTGCTCAGTTACTTTCTGATTGCCAAACTCGTACACCTTGTTGATTAATCCATCCAAAAAATCGCGGTCGTGCGAAACAACGATAAGCGTTCCATCAAAATCGACTAAAGCTTGTTTCAGAATGTCTTTGGTTTTCATATCCAGGTGATTGGTTGGCTCATCGAGGATGAGCAGATTGACAGGCTCCAATAATAACTTAATCATAGCAAGTCGTTGCCGCTCACCCCCTGACAGTACTTTTACCTTCTTAAATGAATTGTCACCACCAAACATGAACGCTCCCAGCAAGTCCTTTATTTTGTTGCGGATATCGCCCACTGCCACATCATCAATGCTTTGAAACACGGTGAGATTCTCGTCGAGTAAAGAAGCCTGATCTTGCGCAAAATAGCCTATTTTTACATTGTGCCCGAGAGTCAGTATACCTTCGTGTTCTATTTCTTTCATAATGGCTTTTACCAACGTTGATTTTCCTTCACCATTTTTTCCAACAAATGCAATTTTCTCTCCTCTTTCAATCATGAAATTTGCATTGGCAAAAATGCGTTTCTCACCATAACATTTTCCTGCATTTTCTGCTGTAACAGGATAATTACCCGAACGGGGAGAGGGTGGAAACTTAAGACGCAAAGCAGAATTATCTTCTTCATCCACCTCAATCAGCTCTAGTTTTTCCAACATTTTTACTCGCGATTGAACCTGCAGTGTTTTAGAATATGTCCCTTTAAACCGTTCGATAAATTCAGTTGTTTCGGCAATCATTTTTTGTTGTTCGTCATACTGCTTTTGCTGCTGTTCACGGCGTTCTTTGCGTAGTTCAAGGTAATGTGAGTATTTAGCTTTATAGTCGTAAATACGTCCCATGGTTACTTCTATGGTACGTGTTGTTATATTATCAACAAAAGCTCTGTCGTGCGAGATTACCACTACAGCCTTTGCCGAGTTAATAAGAAAATCTTCAAGCCATTGTATTGATTCGATATCCAGATGGTTAGTAGGTTCATCCAGCAAAATAACATCGGGACGTCGGAGGAGAATTTTTGCCAACTCAATGCGCATACGCCATCCACCACTAAACTCCGAAGTATTACGCGTAAAATCTTCGCGCGTGAATCCCAGACCCAAAAGAGTTTTTTCAATGTCAGCATCATAATTAATTTCTTCAATGTTGTAAAATTGCTCGCTCAGAGCAGATACCCGCTCTATAAGTTCCATATAACTGTCAGAATCGTAGTCTGTTCTGGTAGTCAGCTCTTCGTTCATAGCCTCTATTTGTTTTCCCATTTCATTGATTTCTGAAAAGGCCATCGAGGTTTCTTCGAAAACGGTTCGATCATCTTTAAGCAATAAATGTTGAGGCAGGTAGGCAATAACTGTCTCCTTAGGATAAGAAATGGAACCGCGGGAGGGTTCTCGAACTCCGGCCAAGATCTTGAGTAGAGTAGATTTCCCAGCGCCGTTTTTACCCATAAGAGCAATCCTGTCTTTCTCATTGATAAAAAAGGAAATATCTGAAAAAAGTGTTTGTCCGCCAAACTCGACGGTGAGAGCATCAACTGATAACATTATAATTTTTATTTCAATTAGTTTGGAATTTCACAAAAAAAAACTTTCCGTCATTCGGCTCTGCAGTCAATAGACGGAAAGTTATGGTTTTAAAAATAGATGGTTACAGAATGACCTTTGTAACGCGGCTACCGGCTTGTATAATATAAATATGATTGCGAGCCAGTCCATGTATTTCCACTTTATTAGAGCTCGGATTCTTTATAGACGTGATTAATTGACCGATGGTGTTATACACATTAACTGATACGTCAGTGGCTGGAATATATACATTTACTGTTCCATTATTGTCAACATAAACACTATCTACAACGGCTATCAGGCTTTTTGCTTTTGACTTGTCCTGAAAAGTATTTAGATGAATAAGATTAGAAAAATTGGTTATATTTTCATACTTAATGCTTTTGTCAGTATTTAAAGTTTTATCACTTGCTTTCACTTTATAGTAGTAATCTCGATTAGATGCGAGATTAATCAGGGTATCGGAGGTATCGGTAAGCCATTTATCCCGTGCTATGTATTCAAGCTTTTGAGAAAATCCTACAGTAACATCGTCAACTACTATGTATCCGGCCACTTTGGTATAGGTTAACCGGAATTGATTGTAATTGTTATTGGTGCTGAAGGAATATGAGCTGGTGGTATTGAGTGAACTGGTAATAGGAATTGAGTCCACTTTGTTCCAGCTTGTACCATTCCATGCATCTACCTGAAGATAACCGTTTATGCCGGCTAATGATCTGATATAGAAAGATAAGCTCGTAACAGGAAGCATGTATTGTTCGGTTTGAATGTATTCACCCGAGTTTTTGAACTCTATAGAAGGAATAGAATCCCCACTATAAATAGTTGAAGATGATATAGCCGATGCTGTAATTATCCAGTTAGCAGGAGCTGTAAGTCCTTTGTTGAATCCTTCTGTTAATGTAGATTCGCCGCTGGATAAACCATAAGCGGTAAAATAATAACCTGTAGCATCAAATACAGAGTTCCAGTTTGCTACAAAACTGGCAATGGTTACATCCGTTGGAGCAGTGGCAACTGGCGGCACTACATAAACCGGACGAGTAGATGTACCTGTCATGGGAACTGTCTCATTGTCAGCACCAGTAGATTGAAGTAATAATGTGTCTTTATGAATGTCTGCGAACGAAGGTTCAGTAGGATTGTACCGTATTTGGATACGAGTAGAAGCAACAGTTGAATCAATAGGATTTCTGACTAAAGTAATGGTCTTAGACCATGCAGTTTCGGCGTCTGTTTCTTTTTTCATTTCAAAGTGTTTGCTGACTTTGAAGGTAAGATTGATATCTGATTTTAGATTAACTCCACTGATGCTGACAGTTTTTGCGTCGGTAGGTGTTCCCTGTACTGTTTTAAAGGCACTTAAAACACCGTTTTTATTTATTGTTGGCAGATTACCGCCTCCCATAAATCTAAATTTGATAACACCATTTGTTTCTGTAATATAGGTTAGGGGCTTACTAATGTTTGTCCCTGAACGTAGAACGGGTGAATAAGAGGTCACACCAGAGGTTCCGGGAAAAGGATCACCGGCTAAAGTTGCATCTGAGGCTATTCCATCTGCTTCCATAATATCAATTCCCATTGCGGATGCATTATTGTTTGGGGTATTATTATCCCATGTTGAAGCATTGTAATAAACGCGGGTAACAAGCATACCATGTCCCGGTAGGTAAGCATCCCAACCAGTTTTCTGTCTGTTTTCCAATAAAAAAAACTCGGCAGGTGAAGGATTTACTCCGTCCAGGTTTGAATTTCCGTTCTGAGTGATGATATAAGCATTATTGCTAGTTGTGAGTGTATCCAGAATAACATTCTGCGGTTTTTTAAGCTCGGTTGGTGTTAGCCAATTCAGGTAAAAACGTTCGTAAGCAGAATAAGCCGGTGGAGTTCGTCCAGAGTTTAAATACGGACCATAATCCATTATATCCCAATAAGACATGGTGTTATATGAATAATCTCCATCGGTATTGTAGAGATCGTCTAATCCAAGTACATGACCAAATTCATGACAAAAAGTTCCGACACCACACATATTTGAACCTGAATTTCCTTTTAATTCAGAGGTACAAGCATAGTCAAAAATAATTTTACCATTAAAACTAGTGGTATAATCTGCCAACGTCCATCGATGGGGCCATACGGTATTGGCAGGAGCATGTTCAGCTTCGTTATAACCAGCGTAGTAGATAAATATGTTGTCAACCATTCCATCGTTATCTGTATCATATTGCGCGAAATTAATTCCGGCTGCTGAGGCTAATGTACAGGCGTCAATAACCATTTTCCGCGGATTCACATCATTGCCTGATGCATCGTTTGCTCCGTAATAAGCCATTGCGTTTGGCAATGTATAGGGTCCTACAACGTCAAACTGAGGATTGAATGTACCCAAAGAGTTATTTCTGAAATAATCTTTTGCTGAACCTGTTCCACCGTTTGCGCTGTATCCGCTTTGGTTTAAAAGGTTTGTATATGCCGTTTGAGGTGATGGAGTTACAAAACTCTTATCAGAAAAATTTACCAGAATAACCAATGACTTAGGGCTACCGGTTAGCGGATATACTTTCTTTTGAACTGAGCTGGAAACAACAGCTTGTGACCGCTGAATGCGCTTGAGTACGCTTTGCTTTGCAAAATCAATTTTAGTACTTAAGTTCTGTAAGAGTTGTAATTCGGAAGTACTTCGTTTTTTTATATCGTTAGCCTTTACGTTTGTGCTGATTAAATTGCCGGAAGCATCCACTTTAGCATAAGTAAGTATGCCCTTGGTATCAGCAATCAAAGGGTAGCCATCTTCTGTGGTTTTGTATTTGAAAAATTCATCTCCACGTAATCTGATGGTTATCTCAGTGCCATCCGGTTGAGTTATTTTAAAGGGATATGGGGAAGCCGGAACGGCAATTAAATTTATAGAGAAAAAAAATATTGAAATAAATATAATGAACCATCTCGTATACATTCTCATACGCAAATTTCTTTAGGCTGCAAAGATAAGAAAAAATTGTATTCTCTTGTGAATATGAGTATTTCAGACGATAAAAAACAGTTAAATGTCCGTAGAGGTTTCTTATTTTTTAAAAACAAAATATACAGCTAGTATCAGGAAGATAAATGCAATAGCATGATTCCAGCGAAAAGTTTCATTTTTAAATGCGACGAGTGAAAAAACAGTAAACACTAAAAGTGTTATAACTTCCTGTATAACTTTTAGTTGGATTAGTGTAAAAGGACCTCCATTATCTCTAAAACCCATACGATTGGCAGGTACTTGAAAAAAGTATTCGAACAGAGCAATACCCCAACTTATAAGAATGACTACTACCAGTGGGAGTGACTCAAACCATTTGAATTCTCTCATTTTTAGATGCCCGTACCAAGCAAAAGTCATAAATATATTCGATACAATTAACAGGCTTATGGTGATAAATTCTTTCATAAATAAAAAATTATTTTTAATCACTATTTTACTTTCTTTGGAAGATATTCCGTTTTTATATTTTCCATAGCCGCCCAGATGCTTTGGCGCACATCGGGGTTCCATTTCTCCAGCTCTGTAATCAGATTTTTTGCATCGCGCCGGGATGAATCTTTTTCGTGTGGGCAATTCTTGATCTGTTTTTGATAAGTCTCAATTCGTTCCATTTCTTTCATTTCTTTTTCTGAAATCAATGCTAATGGGCGAATAATAGTCATGTCAAATTTATTCATTTTTAGTTTTGGCGGCATAGTCCCGAACGATCCCTGATAAAAAAGATTGAGCAGTAGGGTTTCTGTTATATCATCCAAATGGTGTCCCAAAGCGAGTTTGTTACAGCCCAGATTCCGGGCAACATCAAACAGTGCTTTTCGGCGATGCCACGAACATAGAAAGCAGGTCGATTTGCGAGTGTCGGTAGTATCATCAAAGCGCGTAACATGATGTACGAAAGGAATATCAAACTTGTTGCAATAGGTTTTCAGGTATTCTAAATCCGATTGGTAGGGAATGTTTTCGACTGAAATATGAACAGCGGTGACCTTAAAACGCGGAACGAAAATTTTTTTTTGTTCGCCCAGTAACTCCACTAAAGCCAACGAATCTTTTCCGCCTGAAAGTCCAATCAGAATATGATCGTCATTATCAATCAATCGGTAATCGTTGATAGCTTTCTTGAATTTCTGACGGATGGTTTGGAGTGTTTTTTTATCGGCTTTACTTAGTTCGTCCATATAGAGTGTTTTTACGGAGCGCAAAATTACAATAATCCATTCAATTATTGGTCTGCGAGCCTTTTGAATTTGGTTTTTGCGATTTTTTGTTGGGTACAACAAGCTGTATATTTGATTTTTATCAAAGTCTACAGAAGCAAAAAGATAAAAAACAGCTATTTTTTTTGCTTCAGGTATTGGCAAATTATCAAAAACGCACTATCTTTGCACCGTAATTGGAAAAATTGCAGTTAAGGCAAAGCGATGCCAATGCAAATATAATTATTGTGGAAATAGCTCAGTTGGTAGAGCACGACCTTGCCCCAAAAGATTAGACACGTTCCGACCTTGGCAAGGGAATAAATGAAAAAGAGTTTTCTGGTTATCAACAAATACATATTGCGAAAATAGCTCAGTTGGTAGAGCACGACCTTGCCCCAAAGGATTAGACATGTTCCGACCTTGTCAAGGAAATAAATGAAAAAGAGTTTTCTTGTTATCAACAAATACATATTGCGAAAATAGCTCAGTTGGTAGAGCACGACCTTGCCCCAAAAGATTAGACACGTTCCGACCTTGGCAAGGGAATAAATGAAAAAGAGTTTTCTTGTTATCAACAAATACATATTGCGAAAATAGCTCAGTTGGTAGAGCACGACCTTGCCCCAAAGGATTAGACACGTTCCGACCTTGGCAAGGAAATAAATGAAAAAGAGTTTTCTTGTTATCAACAAATACATATTGCGAAAATAGCTCAGTTGGTAGAGCACGACCTTGCCAAGGTCGGGGTCGCGGGTTCGAGTCCCGTTTTTCGCTCACGGAATAAATAGCGAAACGTGCGTGTTTCGCTTTTTTTCTCTAAAGTCGAAAGTAAATTTATTAATTGCCCAAATGGTGGAATTGGTAGACACGCTAGTTTCAGGGACTAGTGGCCGTAAGGTTGTGGGGGTTCGAGTCCCCCTTTGGGTACTGACGATTTTTTGCCCTCGTTTTTTTTAGAATACATGCGCAGATGGTGGAATTGGTAGACATGCTACTTTGAGGGGGTAGTGCCGGTTACGGCGTGTGAGTTCGAATCTCATTCTGCGTACCAATAAAATAAAGAAGAATTTCTTCCGTAAGGGAGGAACTCTTCTTGCGTTGAAATAGAAGTCGTCGGCAATAATGTGTGTGTCTACAAGCTGATCGCAGTATTGCGACACTAGAAAAAGTTCAGGTAAAATTGCGGGGAATATATGTGCGGCAATGTCAGGCGTGCCTGAAACCTTCCTGCAGTATTGCAACACTAGAAAATGTCCACCTGAAATTGCGCGGGGTATATGAACGGCAATATTAGGCGTAGTCGAAAGCTTCCCGCAGTTTTGCAACAACAAAAAAGGGATGGACTTTTAGCTGCCGTTTTCTACTGACCCTGAATCCTTACAGGATTCGTTAGGATAACTATCCTATAATCATTTTAATCACTCGCAGCATTTTTCAAAAATACAGCGTTCATTAGCGGTTTCAAATTCGATGGTGGCGTGTTGAATACCTTCTTCCCGGAGTGAGTCGCGAATTGCTGCTTTGAGTTCCGCCAGTTTTTCCATATCGAGTGTATTATTCAATACCACATGCACCGTGAGCACGTTGTACGTTCCATCTACCGACCACACGTGCAAATCGTGTACGCTCTCCACACCGTCGAACTGCTGAAGGTGGGCGGCAATATCGGTCATATCCACTTCGGCGGGGATGCCCTGTAAAATAATGCGCAGGCTCTGACCCATATTTTTGAATACATTATACAGCACAAAACAGGCAATACCCACAGACATAATAGGATCGAGCACGGGTATGTCGAAAAAATGCATCACTATCGATCCTACGAGAATGGCCATCCACCCCAACACATCTTCGAGCATGTGAAGTGAAACTACCCTTTCATTGATAGAATTTCCTTTTTTCAGCCGAAAAACTGCTGCTCCGTTGACCAATACACCCACGATGGCCAGGAAAAACATACCTGCTGTTTTAGTTGCTTCGGGGTGAATAATACGCGGAATGGCTACCGTCAGAATCAGTACGCTGCCTGTTACCAGCACGATGGAATTAATGATGGCTCCCAACAGCGAAAAGCGTTTGTAGCCGTAGGAGTAGGAGGTGTCGCTCCCTTTTTTTGCCACTTTTTGGAAATACCAGGCCAGCCCCAGCGAAAGGCAATCGCCCAAATCGTGAATGGCATCGGAAATGATGGCAATACTGTTGGTGAAAAAACCACCGACTATTTCCACCAGTGTAAAAAATAAATTCAGGAAGAAAGCTACCTTTATATTCTTTACATCCGAGTGATCGTGGTGATGACCGTGGTCGTGACTATGATGATTATGTTCGTGATTATGACTCTTAACTCCCGAGGGGGGACTGAAGTTTGTGTCGTTTTGTTTATTTTCTTGCATATCTTGTATGTTGACTTTTTTAATAATATGTGCTCTTCTTTCCGGGTTTTATCTTACTTAAACCATTTTTCCACTTCTATTTCATATCCTGCTCCTTGCATATAATTGTAAGTAGCCAGATTCAGCCCTTTTCCGTAAAACTCCAACTCTATTTCGTGAGGCGTAGTAAACGGAATTTCGTTGTTGGCAAAAGTGCCTTTGGCCGTTTCAATATGTTGCGCACCTACACTTTCGGGATGTTGACCTGATGGACTGTGCATCGTCATGGCGTATCGATGCCAAAAAGCTGACTGTATGTAACCTCCTTCGAATAATCCGCGAACTACCTCCAGCGATTCGATGGTTTCCTTTGCCGTTTCGGTTGGGAATCCGTACATCAGGTAGGCGTGGGTCATAATACCTGCTTCGGTAAAATTTTTCATGCTTTCGCGGGCAGTTTCTATCGTAATTCCTTTGTTTATCAGTTTTAAAATGCGAGGCGACGCTACTT
>Ga0302211_10000660_pt1 | contig 11688 bp, 11 predicted proteins | sample II_Fen_E3_3_FD_200234 | JGI IMG/M metagenome (GOLD analysis project Ga0302211, IMG submission 200234) | Peat permafrost microbial communities from Stordalen Mire near Abisko, Sweden - II_Fen_E3_3 | ecosystem: Environmental > Terrestrial > Soil > Wetlands > Permafrost | place: Sweden: Abisko... | reverse complement strand
AATGAACATTTTCAATTGCATAAAACTATAAAACAGTTAGTTTGCTTAAAACAAAAATTATTGAAGCTGTGAAGTTTTCAATTCTCTCTCTAAAACAACAAAGTAACTAACACATAAGAAGGGCGCTACGCAAGTAGTAGCCCTTTTTATTTTGAATTTACCGATGTGATTTAAGTTACCGTTTAAAGGGCTTAACTTAGCTTAGGATACTTAAAAAGAGAACTGATGAAAGACACGACCAATGAGTAATTCCTCTGGTACTAATCCAAAGCGGAAAGAATCTTCACTTTGTGAGATGTTTTTTATCTTCGGAGTGATCATCCAATAATAATTGTGGGTAGGAGTATAGTCGGTAATAGGAGTTCCGTCAACATATAGCCGTCCTTCCGAGCTGATAAGACTGTATCTTCCTTCGTGCAGGTTGATCATCTCATGTAGGATTTGTAAATTCTCCGGTGTAACTTTTACTTTTACCCCTTTTTGTGGTATCTGAAACGGCTTGCTATTTAAGTTAATGAAGCTGCCTGTCGGAATACAATAACATATAAATAGCTTACGATATTCGAGTGGACTGTTTTCAAGTGGACTTTCAAAAGCCACTAGGTCTCCTTTTTCTACCGATTGAGGGAGCCAACGATGATAACCCAGCATAGAGGGGAGCGGAGTACGTAATCCGTAACTCCATCGATTCACCAGTAAGAACTCTCCTGTAGGGAGTATACACGACGTGAGGACGAAGAAACGAAGCAAGAGTACTCCGATTACTGCAAAAAGTAAAGGCAGTACCCAACTTAACAAGCTGCGAGTCCTCATGATGCTTTTTTTTAATTAAAGTCGCTCACCCATTTGAAAATTCTATTCCAGCGAATACCTCCGTTGAAGAGTGAACGATCCTTGTCGAGTGATAACCATACTAAAATAGGTTTTCCTACAACGTGATCTTCAGGAACAAATCCCCAATAACGTGAATCAAGTGAGTTATGGCGATTATCACCCATCATCCAATAATAATCCATCTTGAATTTATAGGTGGTTGTCTTTTTATTGTCGATGAAAATCTCGCCTTTATCGTTGGTACGTAGCGTATGCCCTTCGTATGCGGTAATGCATCGTTCGTAAATCGCTAAGTTTGCTAATGAAATTTTTATAGTAGCACCTTTCTTTGGAATCCATATTGGACCGTAATTGTCGCGTGTCCAATGTGTATTAAGGTTTTGTGGGTATACTCCATTTCCGCCTTGTTCATCGGTGAAACGTTCAATGCGATGAACTTTTTTCATTTTTAATAGGCTTCTGCGAGTTGCTTCAGTGAGTGGAAGAGAGTAACATGACTCTTGTGCGTTATAGTTTGCAGCATCTTCCAAGCTTATTCCCAAGTCGTGTAACGTATCATTATCAAATGGACCATCTGTGAATACAAAGTACTTAAATTGCATATTCTCCGGATTCTTTTGTTTCTTGTGGTTGACGTAAACTTGTCCCGCTATAACCTTTAAACTATCGCCAGGAATAGCGATGCAACGTTTTACATAGTTTTCACGTCGATCGATAGGGCGATAACCTACCTTGCCAAATAATTGTGGGTTCTCATTGATATATTTCCTTCCGATGGCGTACAAGAAAGCATATGCCTCTCGCTGTTTGGGCAACGACATGCTATCCATTGGAATAGTGTTGCACGACTGAACACCGATGTCGTAGCTGAGCGAATAAAGGTCTTGATCTGGATACCCCAAGGCTACGCTATCGCCTGCAGGGAAGTTAAACACCACGATATCACCTCGTTGCGGATTGCCGAAACCGGCGATGCGTTTGTAATCCCATTGAGGATATTCAATGTACGATTTGCAATTTAGTACAGGTAATGTATGTTGTGCTAAAGGCATTGATAAAGGAGTATTAGGAATGCGGGCTCCATAACTCATTTTACTAACAAAAAGATAGTCGCCTACAAGAAGCGATTTTTCAAGTGAGGATGAGGGTATTTGATAATTCTGAAAGAAGTATAAGTTCACAAAATAAACTGCAACTAAGGCAAAGATAATCGCATCTACCCAACTCATAACGGTTCGTATTGCTGCATTTTGACTTTTCTTCCACCAGCTCCATTTAATTTTTCGCGTGATGTATGCGTCGAAAATAAGAGGAACAATAAAAAGGCCCCACCAACTTTGTACCCACAAAAGGAAAATTAGGTAAAGAATTATCAGACAGCCACATTTTATCCAGTCTTTCTTACTGGAAGTTTGTGAGTCGTTCTCAGATTGATTGGGCGTTATTTTAGTATTCATACGAACAAATTTTGCGGCAAAGATACTCTTTTTCTGGATAAAAAGCCCACTTTCTCAGATAAAATAACTACTTTTGAGGGTTATTTGTGACAAAAAAAATAGAAAGAGCATGGAACGGCTATTACATTATACATGGATGTATAAGTTATTTCCTTTGGAGGAATTATGTACAACAGATGGAAGGCGACTTGAAATTATTGATCCCGGACTTATCAATCGTGATGCGGGGCCTGATTTTTTTAATGCAAAGATAAAATTGGATGGAATTCTTTGGGTGGGCAATGTAGAATTGCATACACGCACTAGCGATTGGATGAAGCATGGGCATTCGCAGGATGTAGCTTACAATAACGTCATTCTCCATGTAGCCTCTATTATAGATACCGAAGTGGCACGTGCGGATGGCCGATTACTACCTCAATTTCAGTTGCAAGTGCCAGAGTATGTGGAACAAAACTATCTAAAGCTAAAGCATTTCGAATCAACTCCCTCATGTGCTTCTACATTTCCTCACCTTCCGAAGCTCCTAATTCATGGGTGGCTCAGTGCACTTCAGGAGGAAAGGATGGAACAGAAGATGGAAGCAATTTGCCATCGCCTAGAATTTACAAATCAAGATTGGGAACGTGCTTTCTTTATTACGCTTGCACGTAATTTTGGTTTTGGACTGAATAGTGATCCTTTTGAACAATGGGCTGAGAATATGCCTCTCGAAGCATTGGCAAAGCACCGCGATAACTTATTGCAAGTGGAGGCGATCTTTTTTGGGCAAGCAGGTTTGTTAGAAGATCCCGATCTTAACGACGATTATTATCAGGCCTTGTGCAACGAATATGCTTATTTGCGGCATAAGTTTAATTTAACTCCATCTTCTTCACTTTTTAAGATGCTTCGTTTGCGGCCTCGTAACTTTCCTCATTTGCGCATCGCACAATTGGCTATGTTGTATTATCGCAAAGAATCTCTTTTCTCTGAAGTGATGGAGACAGAGCTTTTGCCACAACTCATGAAACTTTTTCAGGTGGAGGTTACCGAGTATTGGGGAAACCATTTACACTTTGGATGCGAATGTTTAGGCAAAAATAAAGCAATGAGCCCTTCTTCAATCTGTTTGATATTAATAAATACGGTAATTCCTTTTTTGAATGCCTATGGAAAGTTTCGAGGAAATCTCCTTCTAAATAGGCGAGCAGAGCGCTTACAGGAAGAGCTTATGCCAGAGAATAATCGCATCACAAGAACTTGGGAAGCAGTAGGTATTAAGGCTCAGAATGCAGCCGATTCACAAGCTCTAATTCAACTAACTCGCGAATACTGTGAGAAAAAGAAATGCCTATTTTGCCGTTTTGGTTATGAGTTCATGAAAGGGAGAACCGAGTAATGCATTTTGCGTATTCTCTTAAGATCTTTCGATTATTTTATTTGGCTTGCGAAGGGATGTTTGGCATTTCTTACTCTTTTGAAAAAAGCTTTAGCCGAGCCGAAGTTTAAATTCAAGTCGAGGCGTATAGGTAGGTGGTTTAAGTCGTCGGTAATGAAGAAGCGAATCAGCTCTTTTTCCGTTTTCCCTTTTCTCTCTTCATAGAAAGAAAAGACGAGGCAGCGATACGTATGTCCATCCTTTGCCTCTACATTTTCTTTACCTCTGTAAATTAATAGTTCCTGAACCACTCTTTCAGCATCTACCATCTTGAAACGAATCTTTTCTCCTTTTTGAAGAGAGTTAGCATTCCACGACCGGGCTCTGCACATAATAGACATCATATCGAAGATGCATTCCGAACTAGTTTCCTCACCGAAACGCCGAGTTGTTAAGTTCTTTACCTGTGTCATCCTTACGTACGTTTTACCTTTTGGGTAAGAATAGTAGGCCTCGTCAATGTAATAATTATGTCCTTCAGCTGCTGCCTTACGATAATAAAAAGGTTTTAGCTTTTGACTAACGATGCATGAGAGGGTGTCGCGCATCCGGAAGAATTTATCGACAAACCCTTCTGTTTCTGTGAGGAGACCCACTTGATAAGCCGGTTGTCCCTGATACTGTGTGGCAGTGGTTATAAAATGTCCGGTGCCGACCCTTTTCCAAAGAAATTTCCAGTTGAAGTAAAGTTCAAAGTCAATCTGTTCTCCTGCTTGGAAAGCCTTATTCTCCATCTCGCATTGAGCCGAAGCTACTCCGGAAAAGAGTAGAGCTACAGCGATTAGAGTGAATATCTTCTTAGAGGCCGAAGAACAGCGCAATATGAACTTTAGCATGTTTTTTATTTGTTTTGAGAGCTCGATTTATTTTGATATTTTGAACTATTCTGGTACTTTGCTATCTTTGCATTACGTGATTGCTTCTTTGTCTTTTCGTTGACTCTGGCGCGGATTGATTGCGGCTTTTGCTGATCGAAAGGCAATTCAGTGGCGTCCCAGTTGTAGTCAAGATCGCACAAGGCGCGTAGCTCAAAAGTCGATGGGCAGTAGTATATTTCTTCAGGGAGTTCACGACTGGCGTAATTGCCTGGATCCCATTTCCCGTTTGCATTGCGGTCATTAATGAGTCGAACAAAATACTTACCGGGCTTTATAAAATAGAAATCAGCTTGTCCATGATCTAGTATCTCTCGTCGTACTGTTTTTCCTCTCTCGTTGAGTAGTTCCACTATTGCAACCCCATCAACACCTTTAATGCTAAGGAATAAGCTTGCATATTCATCGAGCTTTTTCACTTTAACCTTTTCCTTTTTGGGTGCTGTAAATAAGCCGTAAACGCCATGAAAAGCCGTTGAGTCGAGCGATAGCTCGTAGTCCATCCCCGGATTCCATTCAGCTTTAATTGTGTACTCTCGAATATGGAGAGAATCTTGTTCAATAAGGAAAGGCTTCTGGTACCATATACTATCGTCCGTCTTCTTTTCTTGTAGATGAATCATCGTGGTATCGAACCGCAAAATCGGTTCATTGAACGATAATACGAAGTTATTCAGTAAATCCATCGAAGCTCCCGGAGTAATGTGGCACTCTAAAAATGGAATTCCAGGCTCTTTATCCTCCGACTTTCCGTCATCATCTTTCTTCTTTTTCTTTTTTCCATCTTTCTTATCAGATTGAGAAAAATTACGTTTGGTGACCTTCTGGGCGACCTCAAGTGTGTCGTGAGTTGTTGCGAGATGCCCCGTAGAGTCTGTGCTGAGATACGAGATACCAAAACGCAGGGTATCAATTTTCGCCATCAATGTATCTTTTGTCCAATACCGTAGTGTGTCGTTGTGCTCAGAATGTTCTAAGATGAGATCGTCTGCATTGAAGTTTAATCCGGTAAGTTTGGGTAACTCTGAGCTTCCTCCAGAAAAGACAAGCCAGAAGTTATAGGGATCCGGACGTTCCGCTTTTAGGAAATAGCGTGCTTCGGTATTCTCCTTAAAAGCCCGCAATAGCAAATTGTCGGGCAAGTAGCGTGTATAGGGTACCTTCCGTATCGAGTCAAGTGCAATCGAATCGCGTGTCATTCGCCAAGTTGTGTCCTGACGCATAGCCATAACAGAAGTCGGCGTAACAAACTCTTTTAGAAATGCAATCTGTTCGCTTTTTTGGTTGAACATAAAGTTCTGGTCGCCATCCAACAAGGCAACCACCTGATACGTGCCGGGAGCAATACCTTTAATGCGGAAGGCTCCTTTTGCATCAGTGCGTGAAATTCGAGTAAGTGGTTTTTTGAAAAACGATGAATCGGCGTTCGCTTTTGCCGAATTCGGATCTACCGGATATACCCCAACGAGAATACTTTTTATCGGATCAAGTGTTTCTGCATCTAGTACATGTCCTGCAATTTGTAAGGTGTCTACAACATTGCCGGTAGAAAATATAAACGCATAATTTCCAAATTCGTTCCCTTCATTATTGTCGACAATTGCATCGCCAAAGTCAATGCTGTACGTAGTATTAGGAAGTAAATCCTCGTTTAATTGAACGGTAATTGTTTTGGTTGCTGAAGATGATATTTTAGGTGATTCAAGTTGAGGCGGAGAGATAATAACATTCTCACTCGCGTTGTCTACTTTTACAAACTCATCGAAACGAAGTTCTATTTTTTTATCTTTATATCCGACTGCATTAATTCGAGGTGAAGTGCCAATCAGATGAGGAGGAGTTTCATCATACGGACCTCCCTCGGGATTTCCCATATTCGCACAGCTAGTTAGTATGGTAAAAAGAAGTAGCCAAAGTATGCCTTTGCTGTTGTTTTTTAGATCCTTTTTTGCATTCATGGCGCAAATATACCGAAAATCTCAAAGAAAACTTGTATCTTTGTACACAAAAAATTGTAAATGATGAAAATCGCATTAGTAGGTTACGGCAAGATGGGCCGTATGATAGAAGAAATTGCTCGTAGCAGAGGGCATGAGATTGTCTCTATAATTGATGTGGAAAATGCTTCCGATTTTGAGAGTGAAGCGTTCCGCTCTGCAGAAGTTGCCATTGAATTTACAGCTCCCCATGCTGCTTTAGGCAATGTACGCAAATGCTTTGAAGCCGGCGTGAAAGTGGTTTCCGGCAGTACCGGTTGGTTGGCCGGCAATGAAGCAGAGATGAAGCAATTCTGTGAGGGAGGTAAACAAACTCTCCTTTGGTCTTCCAATTTCAGTGTTGGAGTAGCCGTTTTCTCAGCAGTCAACAAGTATTTGGCACGCATCATGAATAATTATCCCAATTACGAGGTTTCGATGACAGAGGTCCACCATATTCATAAGTTGGATGCTCCCTCCGGAACTGCCATTACTTTGGCTGAAGGAGCTATCGAGAATCTCGATCGTAAGGATTCATGGGTGTTGAGTGAGTTGAGCGGCGAAGTTTCGCCTAATGCAGTAGCCGACGTACAGCCTGTTGTTTCAGCTTCTCAATTTCCTATTCACAGTGTTCGTGAAGGAGAGGTTCCCGGAATCCACTTCATTCGTTATGAAGGAGAAGCCGATTCTATTACAATTACTCATGATGCTAAAAACCGTAAAGGCCTTGCACTCGGAGCTGTTTTGGCAGCCGAGCTGTTAGCTAATCGTACCGGTTTCTTGACGATCAACGACTTGTTCTCTTTCTAACGCAAACCGAATTCGAGTAACTTCGATTCGTTGTACGGTATAAAGTATAAAGAGGAGCCTCCTAGTGAGGTTCCTCTTATTTTTTGTTGGGATGAAGATTTGCAAATCTCCGCAGAATTTAGTAACTTTGTAGCATGTAATAGATCGTTTCAAATATTTGAAAAATGCGTTTCTCAAATATGAAAAATGCGTATTTAATATTGCAAAAATGCGTTTTAGATATTTGAAATGAGAAAAACAAAAGCAAATATTGATAAGAAGTATTCAATGAAAACGAAGGAAGGAAAGGCTCAATATGAGCTCTATACTTTGCCCGTTCCGAGCAAGTATACACGTTTGTCGCGTGTGCATCCGCGTTTAGTGGAAAGCCGTACCGTGGGTACGGATGAAGTGGCTGCCAAAATACAACGTCGTAGTACGCTTACGGTGGCCGATGTAAAGGGTGCGCTATCTGCGTTGAGTGAGGTGATGATTGAAACCTTGCAGGAGGGTAACCGGGTTTATTTGCAGGGGATAGGCTATTTCAGCCTGTCGCTGACTTGTCCGGCTACGCATTTAGAAAACCAGATACGTGCCGGATCGATCACGGTGAAGAACATCGATTTTCGGCCCGAGGTTCAACTAAAGCAACGGTTAAAGGAGATTGAGCTGGAACGTGTACATACGCATACGGCAACGGCCGAATTGACTCAAGAGAAGCGTTTGGAATTGTTGGCTGCTTGGTTTGTTGACCATGCCAGCATCAACCGTCGAGATTATGAACGTGTTTGCCAATGTACCAGTTCTACAGCTTATCGGCAATTGAAAGAACTCGTATTGAAGGGCTATCTATTGCGCGAAGGAAGTAGGAATGCACCTGTTTATCTAGCTAGAAAATAGATTCTTGAAAATGAAGATGGGCTGACGATTCCAAAACAAGAATCGTCAGCCCAAATCATTATATTACAGCTGTTTATGAAGGAACTGACGATCTGAAGGTAAATTGTCAATTTCTAGTAGTTGGGTTAGTTATTCTCTTTGAATAAGCTCTTCAAAGAGAAGCTTCATCCCTTCGGTTGCCTTTTTCTGGATAAAACGGAATTGATTATTCTGTGAAGCTTTTACTTCCTTCGGGTCTATTAATATGACGTTTGCATTTTGCGGTGCATAGTTCAGCAAACTAGCAGCCGGATAAACCACTAAAGAGGTACCAATAATCAAAAAAAAGTCGGCTGTTTCCACCTCTTTAATAGCTTCCTCAATCATTGGAACAGCTTCTCCAAACCATACAATAAACGGACGTAGCTGTGAACCGTCACCTGCTAAATCGCCAATTTTCACTTCGTATTCTTCAGACTTTAGAGTGCGGAGGTAGCGAGCATCATTGGGCGCCTTCGAAGAGCATACTTTAGTGAGTTCGCCATGTAAGTGAATCACTTTTGTCGATCCGGCTCTTTCGTGCAGGTTATCTATGTTTTGGGTGATTATCACAACCTTATATTCTTTTTCAAGCTCAGCTAATAGCATATGTGCTGTATTGGGCTCAACACTTGAGAGCTGCTTGCGGCGCTCATTGTAAAAATGAGTAACCAAAGTAGGATTGCGTTGGTATCCTTCGGGGGTAGCAACTTGCTCTACAGGGTAATTATCCCAAAGCCCTCCGGCATCACGAAACGTGCTGATACCACTCTCTGCACTGATGCCTGCACCAGTAAGAACCACTATTTTTTTCATTTCTCTACCTATTGTATATATAAGAGCTACAAAAATAGTGATTTTTCCGAAAAAAAGCAAGGATATACCAAAATAAATACCTATTTTTGCACGCTAAACGATTATAGAAAAAGAAAAAAATGGACAAATTTAGTTATGCAATCGGTTTAGGCATCGGCCAAAACCTTTCCGCAATGGGTGCAAAAGATATTAATGTAGATGACTTTGCAGCCGCAGTAAAGGCCGTGTTGAATGGCGAAAAACCAGCGATATCTCACGAAGAGGCCCGCGAATTGGTGAATAACTTCTTTGAAGAAAAAGAAAAAGAGCAAGGCGCAGCCTCAATAGAGGTAGGGCAGAAGTTCTTAGCTGAGAATGCTACCAAAGAAGGTGTGCATGTACTGCCTAGCGGTTTGCAATATGAAGTGCTTGTAGAAGGCAACGGTAAAAAAGCAAAAGCAACTGATAAAGTAAAGTGCCACTATGAAGGCTCGTTAATCGATGGTACTGTTTTTGATAGCAGTGTACAACGTGGAGAACCAGCTACCTTTGGTGTAAATCAGGTGATTCAAGGTTGGGTAGAAGCTTTGCAATTGATGCCGGAAGGTTCAAAATGGAAACTATTTATTCCTAGTGAACTTGCTTATGGCGCACAAGGTGCAGGCCAAGCTATTCCTCCTCATAGTGCCTTGGTTTTCGAGGTAGAACTCATTGAGGTATTATAATAATCAGAAATTAATCAATAAAACAAATAAACAAATGAAAAAACTTAGTTTTTTGGTTGCTGCAGCATTTATCGTGCTAATGGGCTCTTGCTCAGGCAATCATGAAGAAGCAAAAAGCGAACAACTAGACTCGCTTTCTTATGCTTTTGGTGTGGCTCAGTCACAAGGATTGAAAGAGTATCTTGTAAGCTTGAAGGTAGATACTACCAATTTGGATCAGTTTATCAAAGGTCTGAAAGAAGGCATGAAAGATCTTAGCAAAGAAGATCAAGCTCGTCAGGCTGGTGTAAACATCGGTCAACAGCTTAAAAACCAAATGGTAAAAGGTATCAACCAAGAACTCTTTGGCACTGACTCAACAAAAACAATCAGCGTAGATAAGTTCATGGCTGGTTTCATTGCTGCAACTACAGGTAAAGATTGCAAAATGAATACTCAAAGTGCAGGTTTGTATGTACGTGCTAACATGGAGCGTATCAAATCTAGCATGATGGAAAAAACATATGGTGCAAACCGTCAGGCTGGAGAAAAATTCCTTGCTGCTAATGCAAAGAAACCAGGCATCAAAGTAACTCCAAGTGGATTGCAATATAGAATCATCAAAGAAGGAACAGGTGAAAAGCCATCTCCTACTTCACGTTGTAAGGTTTCTTATAAAGGAACTTTGATCGACGGAAAAGTATTCGATCAGTCTCCTGCAAAAGCTCCGATCACTTTCGCAGCTAATCAGGTTATTAAAGGTTGGACTGAGGCTCTTTGCATGATGCCTGTAGGTTCAAAATGGCAGTTGTTTGTTCCTCAGCAATTAGCTTATGGTAGTCGTGAGGCTGGTATTATCCGTCCTTTCTCTGCCTTGGTTTTCGAAGTTGAGTTATTAGGTATCGAGAACGGTCCTTCTAATGTGACTCCTGCTGGTCAGCAGATGGTGCAACAAGCACAGCAACAACAAATGCAATAAATGATTTTGCACTTTCAAAGTGCTTTGAAATTCAAATAGTAATAAAAAAGAGCGATCCTGTATTGGATTGCTCTTTTTTATATTAAAAACCAGACTTTTTTGCTTGAATGCTTTACAATATAGAAAAAATGTTGTATATTTGCTTACTTTTTGATATCACAAATTATAAATAGCTTAAACGTCATGGAGAAAATAGACGAATTGGATCGTAAAATACTTGAAATAATTTCGCAAAATGCGCGTATTCCTTTTAAGGATGTAGCAGCAGAATGCGGGGTTTCGCGTGCTGCGATTCATCAACGTGTGCAGCGACTCGTTGATTTGGGAGTGATTATTGGCTCCGGTTACAATGTAAATCCAAAGAGTTTGGGTTTTCATACCTGTACTTATGTAGGCATAAAGCTTGAAAAAGGCTCTCAGTACAAAAGTGTAGTAGAGGAATTTTTAAAAATCCCCGAGATTATCGAGTGCCATTTTACTACCGGACCTTATACCATGCTTATCAAACTCTTTGCACGCGACAATGAACATTTAATGGAACTGTTGAATGCCAAGATGCAAAGTGTAGATGGAGTAGTTGCCACAGAGACTCTTATCTCCTTAGAACAAAGTATAAAGAAGGTACTGCCAATAAGCCGTTCGGTGGCACACATTGAGACTAAACCGATTATTGAGGATTGATAAACCAACTTTTAATCGTTTCTTATGACAGAATGGTTGCAACAGTGGAGCTTAGCCGGCTTGTTTATCGGAATCTGCACCTTTTTAATTATCGGATTTTTTCATCCGGTAGTTATCAAGTGTGAATATTACTTTGGTACAAAATGTTGGTGGTGGTTTCTTGTATTAGGTCTCGTTGGTACTGCCGCTGCTTTGTGGGTGGATGACGTTTGTCTATCCGCCTTGTTAGGGGTCTTTTCGTTTTCCAGTTTCTGGACTAT
>Ga0302211_10000659_pt1 | contig 11698 bp, 11 predicted proteins | sample II_Fen_E3_3_FD_200234 | JGI IMG/M metagenome (GOLD analysis project Ga0302211, IMG submission 200234) | Peat permafrost microbial communities from Stordalen Mire near Abisko, Sweden - II_Fen_E3_3 | ecosystem: Environmental > Terrestrial > Soil > Wetlands > Permafrost | place: Sweden: Abisko... | reverse complement strand
GCATGTCATTTGCTCAACCGAGAAATTGTTTGTATTGCTTATGAAAAACAAGTGATAAAAAGCAAATCTGGAATAGGGTATTATCCTACGGCTACAGTAAAAGATGCACTGGATTTTACCGATGTGGAGGCTTTAATTATACCAGGGGGATTTAATGATGAGCAGCGACCGGAATTAACGGAACTTATTCAAAATTTAAATAACAAAGGCACTTTATTGGCGGCAATTTGTGCTGGTACGCAGTATTTAGCGAGGGCTGGAGTTTTACAAGGGAAAATGTATACAACGGTATTAACCAAAGAGAAGCTTAGAGAGGTTTTTCCAATGGCATTAGATGACCCATTTCCACGGGAAAACTATATTAATAAAAATGTGGTAAAAGATCAAAATATAATCACGGCTTTGGGAAATGCGTTTGTGGATTTTGCAGTAGAAATCCTTGACTATTTTAAACTTTTTAAAGAGGAAAAGGACAAGCAAGATATGAGTAATCATTATAAGTGCATAATTAATTTTTCTCCATCAGTAAATGCTCTTAAGGATAATTCCTCAGATATTGCAAAATTAGAATCATGAGTTCCACAGCAATGAATACTATCCGTTAAATCCCAACCATAAAGTGCAAATACATTATTAATAAAATTAATATCATCTGCACCTATTTTAGGATCTGCACCCCCTTGAGCAAATATCGTTATTATTTTTTTACCTGGATGTCTTGGTACAAAATCTCCAAGCCCTCCAATCATTGGAAATGTACGGTCTAACCAAACTTTTGCTTGACCTGTAATTTGGTGATAATAGATTGGAGAACCAAATATAATAGCATCTGCTTCATTAATAGCCTCATACATTGGTTGTAGATAATCTTGAATAGCACAACCATCATGTGCACGGCAATAATAACATCCTTGACAACCACGAATTCCAGAATCATTCAAATCAAATTCAATAATTTCGGCACCTTTTGATTTGGCTCCATTGACCACTTGTTCTAACAATTTTGCAGTATATCCATTTTTTCGTGGACTACCATTAAAAATAACAACCTTTGACATTTAATATCGCTCCCTTTTAGTAGTTTTATTTTAGATGTTGCTTGCATTGATTATAATATGAATGTTGTTATAATTGAAGTACGCACTTTATGGTTAGATACTCAATAAAAGGAGAGTGATTTTATGAAAGATGGACCTATTGATCCTTTGGTCTGTCCCATGTCATATACAGTATCTATTGTCAGTGGTAAATGGCAATGGGTAATATTATGGTTATTATATAACGAAAAAGTACAAAGATATGGAGAACTAAAGAAAAGGCTGGCAACTATTTCTCATAAAATGTTAAGCCAACAATTAGATTCACTTGAATTTGAGCAATTAATCCATCGTGAAGAATATCCGCAAATACCTCCTAAAGTGGAATATTCTTTAACTGAGAAAGGTGAAACATTAATCCCTATATTGAAGCTTATGGCTATGTGGGGAGTACAGCACGGTTCACAAGCATATATTGAGTAAATATCAACGACCGTCAAATGACAAATAATAATATTTGTCATTTGACGGATTTTCTGTTATTATGAGTTTAAGGAGATGAAATATACTTTATGGGCGATTTTTCAGGAATACTAACGAAAGAGCAGATACTTGTAACAACGGAAGAAGCGCTCAGACGTTTCGGGGTGGCAAAAACCTCTGTGATAGATGTTGCCCGTATATTGAATGTAAGTCATGGAACGATTTATCGACACTTCAAAAGCAAGAATGAGCTTCTTGAAGGCGTTACAGAGAAGTGGCTTGACGAAAAAATCATTAAACCGTTAACAGCTGTTTGTAAGGACAATTCAATGGAAGGGCCTCAACATTTACAGTTATATCTTCGGACACTCATTGAATTAAAACACCACTATGCTCGTGAAGATGAAGAGATGTTTAAAATGTATGCGAAAGTAACCGATGAAGCTGCTGACTTAATTTATAAACACGTTAATCATATTACAGATCAAATGGGTGAAATCATTACCCGTAGTCGCATAAAATCTGAGGAACCTTCTCGATTAGCCCGAACTATTTTCTATGCTACGATACGATTCCATCACCCAGCCCATGCATATGAATGGAAAAGTCCAACGATTTATAAGGAGTTTTTAGATGTGTGGACTTTACTGGAAAAAGGTTTTATATCTGAAAAGTGAAATACGGGGGAGCGTATGAATTTAACAATTTTAGTAACAGGTGCAAAAATAAAGTAGAAGGAAGGTTGAATGAAAATGAAAATCTTAGAAGGAAAAGTAGCAATCATAACAGGGTCTTCGAGAGGAATTGGCCGTGTTGTTGCTGAACAACTGGCTGATCTAGGCGCTAACGTGGTGATTAATTATTCCAGCAATCGCCAAAAAGCAGATGAAGTGGTGGAAGGCATTCTTAAAAAAGGAGGCAAAGCGGTAGCACTTCATGCTGATCTAAGTAAATTAAGTGATGTTAAAGAATTGTTTACAAAAACAATTGAAACGTTCGGTAAAGTGGATATTTTGATTAATAATGCAGGGCTGATGATAACCAAACCTCTTTCGGATGTAACGGAAGACGATTTTGATAAACAATTTGCCGTAAATGTAAAAGGTACTTTCTTTGCTTGTCAGCAAGCCTTGCAACACATGGAAAACAACGGAAGAATCGTGAACTTCTCGACGTCTGTAGCCGGGCAAATGTTTCCGACGTATAGTGTATATGCTGGTACAAAAGGTGCAGTTGAACAATTCACGCGTCAACTTGCAAAAGAATTCGGCTCCAAACAAATTACAATTAATGCAGTAGCGCCTGGACCTATAAACACTGAGCTTTTTAAGTTGGGAAAAACAGAGCAGCAAATTGACGCTATGAAAAAGATGAATGCTTTTGGCCGAATTGGTGAACCAGAAGATATTGCAAATGTCATTGAATTTTTAGTAAGTGATAAATCACAATGGGTAACAGGTCAAACCCTGCGTGTAAATGGTGGGTTTATTTAAAGGTTTAATGGACAAAGTATCACCTAACTAAACAGTCATCTGAGGGGGTGATTTTTTAGTTAGGTGATACTTTTTTTGTAAAAAAATAATATTTATACGATCGGAAAATTTATTGACTTTGTTTTTTCTGGTATATATAATAACTATATAAAATACAACATATCATTTTATACATGTTATAGTTTAAACAATTAATAGAGATAACTTAAAGGGAGTGGGAGTTTATATGCATCTGAAAAAAACCATAACAATGATGACCTTGAGTGGGGTGCTGTTGAGTTTAGGGGGCGTGTCGACGGCTTTTGCCGAAACAGTTCATGCCGCTGACAGCAAAGTACTCAATGTACAAGTGAAAAAAACGCCGGTCGACTTAATCTCTGATGTTGTTTATGAGCAAGTGTCAACTATGGGCTATGAAAATGTCGCTATGAAAATGGATGTGCTCAAGCCGGAGAAAAAAGAAAAAATGCCGGCAGTTATCTTTGTTACGGGAGGCGGATTTATCCATGCCAATAAAGATAGATACATACAACAGCGCCTGCAGATTGCCGATGCTGGCTATGTAGTTGCCAGCATTCAATATCGTGTGGCACCGACGGGAAAGTTTCCGGAACCAGTTGAAGATGTAAAGGCAGCGATCCGTTATATAAAAGCCCATGCAGAAAAATTTAACATTGATCCGAATAATGTCGCTGTTATGGGAGATTCAGCCGGTGGATATTTGTCTGCTATGGTCGGCACGAGTAACGGCACGAAGAAATTCGATAAAGGGGAAAATCTTGATCAAAGCAGCGATGTAAAAGCGGCTGTTGATATCTATGGTCTATCTGATTTGACGCGTGTCGGCTCTGATTTTTCCAAAGCTGTACAGGAGAAACATAAATCTGCCGGAGCATCGGAAGCTCTTTGGGTAAATGGCTGTCCGACTTTCGGCGGTGAAGATGGCGGAATTTTGGCAGATCCAGCTAGTGCAGCAGCAGCAAATCCGATTCATTATATTTCCGATAAAACAGCACCGTTCCTTTTGATGCATGGAACGGCTGATCAGCTCGTATCGCCGAGTCAGACGGAAATACTGCACCAAGCGTTGCAAGCGCATGGAATCAAATCCACGCGTTATGAAGTTACCGGGGCTGCCCATGGTGGTATATACTGGGTACAGCCGGAAGTTATGCAAATCGTTATCGATTTCTTAAATCAATATTTGAAAACAAAATAAATTATTTCATCATGAAAGTTCAATCTTTTAACTCCGATTCATCAAGGTAATACATAATTTTCCATAAATTGCCGAATGAATTTTTCGGTTAGGATGGAGAGTGCGTGATTTTTTTTTGTAATTAAAAAAATTTTAGAATCAATAGCAGGGTGCGAGATCTTTTTTACGAGAAGATTTTTTTTATTGTCAAATAACATGGCAGAGGTATAGGGCATGATGGCGATACCAATATTGGCCTCTGCCATATTAAAAGAAGAGACAATATAATCATTTTCACAGACTATCTTTAGCGGGATTTTTTCTGCGTTGCAAAAATTCTCTAGAACATTTTTGTAGCGCCGATGCACGATCAAAGGCTTTCCGGCCAGTTCTTTAAGATCAATGGAATCTTTTTGTTCATCCTCAAAAAACTCAGCAGAGCCTAGGGCGACAAAAAAATCTTTTTGCGATTTTTTTAGGAATGGTGTTTGGACGATATGGTTTTGATAACGTTCCTGATGAATTGGTGCACGGACAAACGCGAGATCAACGATCCCATTATCCAGAAGTTCTATCGCCCTAAAACTGTTACATTCATGAATTTGGTAGTTGATAGAAGGATATTTTTGTTGAAAAGTATGGATCGTCTGTGGTAGGATATAGCCGCAAACAGAGGGGATTGTAGCGATATTTATTGTACCAGACATTTCTTTGCCAATATTCTTCATTAGAGCAACCGATTGTTTCGTCAGTTCCATGATTTGCAGTGCTTTGTCTTGAAACATACAGCCTTCTTTTGTAATGTGCAGAGTTCGTCCTGTACGGGTGAAGAGTTTGACATCCAGTTCATCTTCTAGAAGTTTTAATTGATAGCTGAGTGGTGGTTGGGATACATTCAGTTTTTTTGCAGCGGTCGTCATATTGCTAAATTCAGCAATAGCGAGGAAATATTCAAGTTGTTTGTATGTCATAAAAAATACTCCTTAATATAAAAATCATATGGTTTAATTCAAAATAAATATTTTTAATATAAACATTATACTGTTATACTAAAAATAGTGAAAGATAAAAAAACAGCCCAATAAACGATCATGTACACAAAGTCGTGTAAAGTGAAAACTTTATGCGGCTTTTTGTTTTGGAACTTTGGTCAGTTGGTAGAAGAAATAAAGAAAAGAGGAGTTTATAATGGGAACAGTTTTAATACAGAATATCGGTGTGATTTTAAGTGGAGATATAAAAACACCAATTTTGTACGGGAATTCGATCCTTGTAGAAGCGGGGAAGATTACTGAAATTGGGATGGATTTAATAGCAAATTCGACAGCGCAGCGGATTGATGCTAAAGGGTCAACGGCGATGCCGGGACTTTTTGACTCGCATGTGCATACAACATTGGGTGATTTTGCTCCTCGGCAAAAAACGCTAGATTATATAAGCAGTGCATTGCATGGCGGAGTAACAAGCATGATTTCTGCAGGCGAGTGCCATACACCGGGGCGTCCGACAGATCCTGCCGGAACAAAAGCATTGGCAATTTTAGCAAGTAAGTCATTTTATAATGCACCGCCGGCAGGTGTAAAGGTACATGGGGGTGCGTTGATTTTAGAAAAAGGCCTAGTAGAGAAGGATTTTGCTGAATTAAAAGAAAATGGTGTGTGGCTGGTTGGTGAAATTGGTCTCGGCAGCGTAAAAGATCCAAAGGAAGCTGTCGTGATGGTGAAGTGGGCGCATACATATGGTTTTAAGGTACAGATGCATACTGGCGGGACATCGATTCCAGGTAGTTCAACTGTCAGTGCTGCTGATGTTATGCAGACAAAACCGGATGTAGTGTCTCATTTAAATGGTGGACCAACGTCAATTTCTCTGGCGGAAATTGATAAGATTATCGAAAATACGGATTTTGCGCTGGAGATTGTGCAGTGTGGTAATCCGAAAGCAGCCGATTATGTATTCAAGAAAGCGAAAATCGCTGGAAAACTTGATAAAATTATTTTTGGCAATGATGCGCCGTCAGGAACAGGTGTGATTTCTCTGGGGATTTTGCGGAATATTTGCTTTGCTGCTTCAATTTCGGGGATTGCACCAGAAGTGGCCGTCTGTATGGCAAGTGGTAATACTGCAACTGTCTATGGTTTAAACACAGGGATATTGGCACAGGGGAAAGAGGCGGATATCGTGCTCTTGGATGCCCCTATGGGATCGGTTGCAAAAACGGCAGCGGAGGCCTTTAAAGAAGGAGATATTCCGGGAGTTAGTATGGTTTTGATTAATGGAAAAGTGCTTGTGACAAAAAGCCGCAATACGCCGCCAGCAAAACGGAGCGCACTCGTGGTGAAATAAGAGAGGATGTTATCAATGAAAAAACCAGTCATTCGTAAAATCGTAACGAATACAGAAAAAATTTATTTTGAAGGTTTTAAAGATCTGTCGGTACCATTACAGCGTTGTAGTGTAGCGGCTGTTATTAAAAATCCATATGCAGGAAGTTATGCAGAAGATCTTGGTGAATTGACTGAGATTGGTGAATATTTGGGGGAATACCTAACAAAAATTGCGACAGAAACATTAGGTGGGACGGTCGCAAGCTATGGAAAAGGTGCAATTATTGGTATGAATGGTGAGTTGGAACATGGTGCTGCCATTTTGCATCCGAAACTTGGCAAACCAATGCGTGAGGTTATTGGCGGTGGAAAAGCAATTATTCCTTCCGCAAAAAAAAGCGGCGGTCCAGGAACAACCATTGATGTGCCTGTCCATTATAAAGATGCAGCGTTTGTGCGGACGCATTATGATGCGATGGAGGTTAGGGTTTCAGATGCACCGAAAAGCGATGAAATTGTGGTGGCTTTGGTCTTTACCGATGGAGGGCGACCGCATCCGCGAATTGGTGGATTGCAGGTTTCTGAAATTAAAGGAGAAGATGGGCTTCGGTAAAAACTTTAATGTTTCCTTTTGCAATGCTGCCATGGAAACTGTGCGAAAACAGTTTTCATGGCTTTTTTACTGGTGAAGAAAATGGGGAGATGAGTGTATGAGTACAGCAGAAGTTCTTTATGAATCGAAAAGAATCGTTGCGCGGCTCGATCATTTACCGTTGTCGGCATTTCATTATAAAATGCTTTGTGTAAATGGTCTGGCCTGGGCATTTGATGCTTTTGATGTTGGTATTATAACCTTCGTTGTCGCTGTTTTGACGAAGGACTGGGGGCTGAGTACAGGCGAGGTAGGAATATTGTTAAGCTCCGGGATGTTTGGTATGATTTTTGGTGCTTTTTTATCAGGACCGTTGGCTGATCGTTTTGGCCGCAAAGCTGTATTCAAATGGACGCTCCTTATTTTTTCTATTTTTTCCTTGTTTTGTGCCATTGCGCCAAACTTTTGGCTGCTGGTTGTCTGCCGTTTTTTTGTTGGCGTCGGACTTGGTGGTGAAACGCCTGTAGTAACTTCACTGTTAGGAGAGTTTATTCCATCAAAAGACAGAGGTAAGGTACAGGGCTTGTTAAATTGTTTTTGGGCATTGGGCTGGATCGCTGCAACGGCGGTTAGTTATTATCTAATTCCGACAATCGGCTGGCGATGGGCATTTGTAGCAGGTGCACTTCCGGCTTTGTATGTATGGGTGATCCGCCTTCATCTACCAGAATCACCGCGTTGGCTTGTTTCAAAAGGACGTCGGGAAGAAGCATCTGTAATTCTTGATCAAATTGAAAAATCCGTAAAAAAAGGAAATGTGCTGAAAGAAATTACGGATGCTGAAATTCAGCAGGTGATGGATATTGAACCTCGTTCGGTGCGCGACCTTTTTGGCAGTAAATATCTAAAAACGACGATCATGCTATGGATTCTCTGGTTTATGGGTATGTTCGGCTATTATGGATTGTTTGCCTGGATGCCGACACTTTTGGTTAAGGCGGGGCACAGCATGGTTAAATCGTTTGAATATGTGTTGTTTTTGCAGATAGCCTATATTCCCAACCAAATTCTTTCTGCATATCTCATGGATAAAGTCGGCCGCAAAAAGCTGCTGGCAGCAAATCTTTTATTTTCAGCGATATCAGCGGTGGTGTTTGGACTAGCGCTCGGCAGTCAGATGAGTACAACGGAAGTGATCGGTTTTGGCATATTGACTTCATTTTTTGTTTCTGGCATCTGGGGTATTACGTATACATACACCCCGGAACTTTATCCGACAGGGATTCGTGCTACTGGCACAAGCTGGGCCGCGACTTGTTCTCGGTTTGGCTCTATGTCAGCCCCGCTTGTCATAGGCTATAGTCTTGAATCGATTGGTGTATCGGGTGTCTATAGCATTATTGCAGCAGCTTTTGCTATTGCTTGTATAGCAGTATTTTTCCTGGGAACAGAGACAAGAGGGAAAACATTGTAAAGTGAAGCAACTCATACACGTTTATCCTTAAATTTAATTTTACCGGCGGGATGGTTTTTATTTTATGAACAAAAAATTACTGGGGTTTTTCCTGGCAATTGCGGTTGCCGCGGCTATTTTGTATATGCCGCAGATTGATCATCTGTCTGAAGCAGGACAGCGTTGTTTGGCCCTTTTTTCGGCAGTTTTCGTTCTTTATTTATTTGAATCGGTCCATGTTGCGGTGGTCAGCCTGCTCATTGTGCCGCTACTTGTTATCTTTGGCATTGCAGATGTAAATACGGCATTGAAGGGATTTTCCTCGACATCAACTTATTTGATTATAGGCTCATTTGCCATGGCGGAAGCGATGCTGCAATCGAAACTGGGTAATCGTATTACGTATTGGGTTTTAACGAAGGCAGGTACAAGTTCAAAACGAATTTCCTTTGGTATTATGTGTGTGAATATTGTGATGGCATTTTTGATTCCTTCTTCTACCGCTAGAACGGCGATGCTTTTGCCGATTTGTTTGAAAATTGTTGATGTATTTCGAACGGAGGGTGGAAAAGGTGGGCGTTTTGGTGCCAATCTGTTGATGACGCTTTGCTGTACCAATTCAACAATTAGTGCGGGGATTTTAACATCAACAGTAACAAATCCAATGGCTGTACAGTATATTGCAGCAACGACAGGGCAGACTGTATCTTTCATGACATGGCTGGAATGGGGCTTCCCTCCAGCATTTTTGATGACAATTTTATCCTGGTGGCTGATACAAATTTTGTTTCCCTGTACACTGGATGTTCAACATGGAAAAGAGTATTTTCAACAGAAAAAGGATGCTATGGGAAAAATAGGTATTAGCGAAAAAAAGGTATTGGTGCTATTTGTTTTGACAATTATTTTGTGGATTTTTGGTGAACATTTTGCGCTTGATAGCACGAGCGTATGTATCTTGAGTGCCTGTTTGCTATGCTTTCCGGGAATCGGTAGTATCCGGTGGAAAGATTTTCAAAATAGTATATCGATGAACGTTGTCTTTGTCTGCAGTGGTGGTATTAGTCTGGGGGCGGCGATGAGCGCAACTGGAGCCGCTGGCTGGCTGGCTGAAAGCATTTTTTCGTTGTTGCATTTAGGACAGTATTCAGCAGCGGCGACGATCAGCATTTTATTGATTATTGTCCAATTTATGCATGCAGTCTTTGTTGGTACGGCAACGATGGCAAATGTATTTTTCCCTATTTTGGTCGGGATTGCAGAAGTATCTCATATCAATCCGCTTTTGACGGTATTGCCAGCTGCATTTATGATTGGTGGTTATCCAATTTTGATGTTTTTTAATACGACACCGAATATTCTTTGCTGTGATGCGGGAGATTTGAAAGCCAGAGATTTTCCACTTTTTGGTATATTAGTTTCTTTTTTTGCCTGTATAGTCTATATTCTTTGTGTCTACTGGTATTGGCCGCTCATTCATGTGATGTAGTATAGGGTAAGTATATTTTACGAGGAGGAATTTTAATGGAAATAGGGTTTATTGGATTGGGAAATATGGGGAAGCCGATGGCAAAAAATTTATGCAAAGCGGGTTATTCTTTGATCGTAAATGATCTTAATCGTGAAGCGGTAGCTGAACTGGTCGCGATGGGAGCACAGGAAGCACAGACACCTGCAGGTTTGGCAAAAAACGTGGACGTTTTGATTACGATGTTGCCAAATGAAGCCATTGTACGACAGGTTATCATGGGGGAAACAGGGGTTTTGCAAGGTGCAGCAGAAGGGCTTTGCCTCATTGACATGTCGAGTGTTTCACCGGAATTTTCCCGCCAAATGGCAGCGAACGCCGAAAAGCAGGGTCTTGCATATATGGATGCTCCAGTTAGTGGCGGTGTAAAAGGTGCCGAAGGCGGGCGGCTTACGATTATGGTTGGCGGCAAGGAATCGGTTATTCAAAAATGCCGTCCAGTATTGGAAGTTTTGGGTGAAAAAATTTATGAGGTTGGAGCTATTGGTTCAGGTGATGCCGTGAAAATGATCAATAATATGCTGTTGGCAGTAAATATGGCAGCGGCGGCAGAAGCTTTTGTTTTAGGGCAGAAGATTGGTCTTGATCCGCAGAAAATGCTGGATATTATTGGTGAAAGTTCCGGCAGCAGTTATGCATTACAGGCGAAAATGCCAAATTTTGTTTTCAAAGGAGAATTTGCTCCTGGGTTTATGATTGATTTACAGCAAAAGGATTTAGAGTTGGCAATTCAATCGGCAAAAAAACAACAGGTACCATTCTTTATGGCAGCACTAGCGCAGCAAGTTTACAGTCAGGCACAATCTGCTGGTTTTGGTCGAGAGGATATTTCTGCAGTCATAAAACCGTTGGAGAATCTAACAAAAACAACAGTACGAGTTTGCAAAAAATAGATAAGGAGTTGGCAACGGCGCCAAAAGGAAGTTACTTTCTTTTGGCGCCGTTTTTATCTGAAAGGAGATTTTTTTATGATGAAGATAGATGAGGTGCTTTGTCGGGGCTGTGGTATCTGTCAAAAAAACTGTCCGCAAGAGACAATTTCTATGCGAGAGAAAAAAGCAGTGATTGGTGAGGCTTGCGTTGCTTGTGGTATCTGCCTGCGGGTTTGTCCGTTTAAAGCTGTACAGGCAGGTCTCGTGCCAGCCAATGCTGTGAAATGTCAGTGTTGTCCAGTGGAATGTGATATACAGCCAGGGTTTGAAGGCGCTTGCAAACGTTATACAAACATAGCTGGAAGACTTGTCCGCAATCGTGATTTGGTAACGGAAGCATTGGATCGAAGACTCGTAGAAAAATTACCGCAAAAACCGTTGATTACGGCGGTAGGCGCTGGAACAACGTATCCCTGCTGTCGACCGGCACCACATATTGTTGAAAGCACGGTTGATGATGTCGATGTTGTTACAGTTGTAACAGAAGCACCGTTAAGTTATAGCGGAATGAAGGTTAAAATTGATGCCAATCGTCATATTGGTGCAGAAGGTTCACCCGTGCTTTGCCAAGGGGCGGTCATCGGTATGGTTGATACGGAAGAATATGGGGCTAAAATGCTTTCGTTGGGTGGAGCCAGCATTTTAAGTGGGAAGA
>Ga0302211_10000657_pt1 | contig 11715 bp, 10 predicted proteins | sample II_Fen_E3_3_FD_200234 | JGI IMG/M metagenome (GOLD analysis project Ga0302211, IMG submission 200234) | Peat permafrost microbial communities from Stordalen Mire near Abisko, Sweden - II_Fen_E3_3 | ecosystem: Environmental > Terrestrial > Soil > Wetlands > Permafrost | place: Sweden: Abisko... | reverse complement strand
TACACTTTTAGGGATCTGGTTTGCAAAAATCATTCCGGGCAATTTGCCCATGGTTTTTTGGGTATCGATCCTGGCTATTTTGTCTTCAACGCCAATTTCACCTTTTGCTGATTTTGTTAAAGAATACACCACAAAAGTTGATTTTTTGGCGATTTGTACAGTGGTGTTGTCCTATGCTGGGTTGACGATTGGGAAAGATATTGTCATGTTCAAAAAAATGTCCTGGCGTATTATTGTGGTCGCTTTGGCTGTTTATACAGGAACATTTATTTGTGCAACTTTTATTGCGCAAATAATGCTTCATTTAGAAGGTATTATTTGATTAAAAATAAGCAGTGAACGGTAGAAATTGTTCGGACGTTTATTTTTTATTTGACTATAAAATAAGACTGCTGCACATAGGTCGCTTTCGGTTTACGAGTAGCTTCCGGCGTAGTAGTCTTATTTTTTCTATTTTAAGCCCAATAAAAGACCAGCCCGGTCATGATAAGTAAGCTGAGCGGAATAGCACATGATGCGCAGATTCCAGCGAGCTTAGCATCAGCATGACAGCGTTCTGTAAAAATTGTCGTTATGATCGGGATGGGGGAAAATAAGGTGATAATAAGGACATGTTTGATTATTTCAGAGACCGGTACAAAAAAATAAATTAAAACGGCAAAACAACAAGAGGCGGCAAACCGTGTGCCGAGGATGTGGAGGACATGCTTAAGCTGATACTGTTCGAGTTTCGATTCAAATAGCATACCAATTAAAAGCATACTTAAGAAAGCGTTGCCAGCACCTAATTTTCCGGCAATGGTGAAGATGAAATCCGGTAGCTTAATTCCGGTTACGGTGACAAAAAGCATAAACATATATACATCAAATGGAACGGAGGAGACCATCGTTTTGATAAAGTTTTTTAGTCGGTTTTTTTCTTTTTTTCCTACGATTTCTGAGGCTAAAGCATAGGTGAGACCCGTACAGACCATAGAATTTCCGATGTCAAACATACTGACAATAATGCCACCAAATGGTCCGAGTGAAGTTTGGATAAAAGGCAAAGCAAAACAACCTATATTATAGCCGGGCATATTGAGAATATTAAAGGCTTTAATATCATTATGTTCTTTCAAAGAAGCGAGCAACGCGTAGATGCAGACAATGATGTTAAATAAGAAACCGAGTGCAATAACAAAATATAGAGATGTGTCCATTTCAAATCCGGCAAAACTGGCAATCAATGCACAAGGCAACGTGACAAGCATGATGATGTTCATGATGAGTTTAGGCTGGCCGGTTTTTACATAGCCATAGCTTTTTAATAAATAGCCAATAACAATCATTAGAGACAAACTTAAAGTGTTTAGTAAAATATCGTTCATAGAAGACCTCTTTTTTTTATTGATGTATTGAGTATACGCTGGGGCAAAAATAAATGCAATCCTATTTGAACAACCGGAATTTTCACTTTTTAGCAGTAAATATTTTTTATAATGATTCTCCTTTTCAATATTTTTGTGTTTCTGCTCAATATATGGTATCTTTAGTATATATCAAATAAAATAATAGCAGACTGTAGTTTTCTTTTCTTTGAATTGTGAGCAGCAGGAAAATTTGTATTTTATTTCGAATAATGTGGAAGCGTGGAAGATAGGTTCCGAATAATTTTAAATGAGGTGAACCGATGGTGAATCACAAACTAGCGCCCCTGACAGAAAGTGGAGCTTTATCGGCAATTGCTGTTGTTATGGCATTGATTAGTGTCTATGTACCGGTTTTGGGAACCGTCATGGCAATCATTTGGCCGTTGCCGATTATTATATTAAGTGTGCGGCATGGAATTCGCTGGGGTATTATGGCGTCTATTGTATCGGGCGTTTTGATTGCTCTATTAATCGAACCAATGACAGCCGTTCGTATGGTTGTAGCATTTGCGCCAGTGGGCTTGATGCTTGGGTTTGCTTATCGCAAAAAATATAGTGCCGTAAAATCCTTACTCAGCAGTGTGTGCGTTTCAATTATCGCTAAATCAGCGGTTCTTTTGATGGTAATGTTTTTAATGAATATCAATCCACTAACGATGCAGGTTGATATGCTGAAGGAAGCCTTTGAGATGTCTTTGGATATCTACCGTGGTGCTGGGATGAGCGAAACGCAGCTAGTGCAAATGGATACGGATTTTCAAAAAGGATTGCAGCTTGTTACAATGCTGTTTCCACTCATTATTATATTAATGGGAGCATTAGATGCTTATGTTAATTTTGCTGTGGCGGGGAGAGTTTTGCGTCGTCTGGGTCACAAAGATTTACCGACACTGCCTTCTTTTGAAGAATGGCGTCTGCCCAGAGTATTGGTTTATTTGTATGGATTTTCACTGGTGGGTATGTACTGGGGTGGTACGCGCGAACTCACGGTTTTGTATCAGATTTCAATTAATGCGAATATGCTGGCAACCTTTTTGGGTCTTATTCAGGGATTGGCTCTCTTGCAATATGCAGCAAACCGTTATCAATTGTCAAAACTCATGCGAGGTATTATAATTATTCTTATCCTCACAAATGGAGCGTTTATTCAGATTTTGGGATTCACAGGATTGTTTGATATACTTTTTGATTATCGTCGTCGTTTTACAATGAAAAAATGATAAGAAAAGATAGTGAATTGGGAGGTTTTTCTATGCCTCGGAATATGTCTGCATGGCTTGATATTTGTATCCATATGCTTATTATGGGCGGGTTGATTTTGGTGCTACTGCATTATAATATCTATATTGCGCTGATTGGATTACTGCTTTGGGTTACTTTGTTTTTTTATGCAAAAGAGCGTTGTCAAGATCGCCAGCGGGCGTTAGATTATTACTATAAAAATATCATTCAAAATATCAATGAATTATCCAATTATGCCATTGAACAATTACCAACGGTTATTTTGATTGTTGATTATGACGCTAGAATTCGTTGGTATAATAAAGAACTTAGTAAATGGTTGGGTTTTAAACCGGAAATTGGAACCTCCATTAAAGAATTTTGGCCCCGTGCCATTGTAACGCCTATTTGGGGCAAAGATAGTGAATATGTTTTTGCTTATAAGGATAAATTTTATCGTGCCAAGCATCGGCCGGTATCGACATCAGACGATGTACAGGGCCTTATGGTGTTTTATGTTACGGATGTCAGTGAATTTGAAAAACTGAAGCGTCGTAGTACAATGGAAAAGCCGGTACTCAGTTATATTCAGATTGATAACTATGATGAAGTTTTGCAAGGCATCAGTGAAGCGCAGCGGACGACAATTGTCGTGGAAGTCAATCGTTTGCTGGATGATTGGATTTTGAGTATTGGTGGATTTTTGCGACGTATTTCCGATGATCTTTATGTAGCTATTATGGAGCGGCGCGCGTTGGATCGTGTGCTTGCGGATAAATTTGATATTCTCGATAAAGTTCGGGCGATTCATGGAGCGAATAAGTTTCCAGTAACACTGAGTATTGGTGTGGCCGCTGTAAGCGACGATACGACGATTGCCCAGCTTGGTGAACAAGTTACGGCAGGATTGGATCTGGCGCTTGGTCGCGGCGGTGACCAGGTGGCTGTACAGATTGATGGGAAAATGCAGTTTTATGGTGGTAAGGCAAAAGCAGTAGAGAAACACACGCGCGTGAAAGCTCGCGTTGTGGCACACGCCTTACATGAAATCATCGACAATTCGGATAGCGTTCTTATAATGGGTCATCACAATGAGGATTTTGATTGTTTGGGGTCGGCAATGGGCATTGCGAAAATGGCTCGTCATATGAATAAAGATGTTCATATTATATTAAGTGATATGAATGAAGGCATTGATAAATTTACCGATTTACTTAAAGATGATGAAAATTATCAAGACCTCTTTATGAGTAGCAGTGACGTAGGTACAATTACGGCACTGAATCCGGTTTTATTTATTGTTGATACGCATATTCCCCACCTTGTCGCAGCACCATCACTTCTGGATCGTGTTTCGCAAGTTATCGTTATCGATCATCATCGCCGCTCAGAGCAGTTTATTGAAAGTCCACTGCTGGTTTATATAGAACCGGCATCCTCTTCAACGAGTGAGCTTATTACAGAACTTTTGATGTATTTTAGCGAAGATCTTGTTTTAACTCGTATGGATGCGACCGCACTTTATTCAGGAATTGTCGTGGATACCAAAAATTTTGCGGTGCAGACGGGGGTGCGAACCTTTGATGCAGCTGCTTATTTGCGGCGGTCTGGTGCAGATCCGGTGATGGTGCGTCACCTATTTCGGACTGACTATGAAACAAATTTGGCGAAAGCACGTTCTTTGTGCAGTTCGGAATTTGTTAAAGGCGGACTCATCGTGGCTTCTTGCCCGGTGGGAATTTCAAATGCCCAAGTGATTGCAGCGCAAATTGCAGATTCATTACTTAGAATTGAAGATGTAAGAATGAGTATGGTTTTGTTTCATTTGGATGATGATATTGTAGGCATCAGTGCTAGGTCAACTGGAGAAATTAATGTGCAGGTCATAATGGAAGAATTTGGCGGTGGTGGACATCAAAATGTTGCTGGTGCACAAATTAAACATGCTGATATAAAAGAAATAAGACGCAAGGCCATTGAGCTGAGCGTTCAGTATATTGAGGAGAGTGACAAAAGTGAAAGTAATATTACAACAGGATATTAAAAAAGTCGGCAATAAAGGTGATATTTTAGAAGTCTCGGAAGGATACGGCAGAAATTTTCTTTTGCCAAAAAAATATGCAGTTGAAGCTAATACTGCTAATATGAATGTAGCGAATGCAAAGAAAAAATCAGCCCAGCTAAAAAAACAACAAGAAACCGATGAGGCAAAACTTATGGCGGCGCAGCTGTCGAAAATTGAAGTAAGCATTCCCGTTAAAATCGGTGAAGGCGGTAAGTTGTTTGGTTCTGTAACGGGTAAAGATGTGGCAGATATTTTACAGGCCACACACAATATTGAAATTGATAAAAGAAAAATTGAAATTAAAGGCGGTATAAAGGGTGTTGGCGATTATGATGCTATAATCAAAGTGCACCCGGAGATTACGAGTACAATTAAGGTACATGTAATCGCTGGCTAGGAAGAGGCAGAGTATGAAAGGTTTTTTTAATAAATTATTTCGTAGAAATAAACAAGAAGAAGCACCGGTTGAAAAAGTCGGGCATAAAAAAATAACACTCAAAAAGACAGAAGGCATCGATAAACAAATCGATGCCTTATATGGCGTATTAGTTGATATTTTTAGCTCGGAAAAACTTGTTTTGCGAGCAGGAAAACTTGATGCGATGGATTTAATGCGTTCACAAAAACGTGGTGAACGCGTTTTAGCACTGCAAAAACTGATTTGGGAAAATCCGACACTGGATAAAGTGCCAACCGATGAAGAAATTCCCGATCTTTTAGAACAGCTATCGGAAGAATTGGCCGACTTAATGGCCAGACGTAGTGTAGAAGATAAGATTGAGAAAAAAATTGCTGAAAAAATGGAAGAACGCCATCAAGAGTATGTTAAAGATATCAAAATGCAGGTTTTAAAAGACGAAAAAGTTGAAGAAGAAGAAACACCCCAAGCAAAGGGCAAGCTTGATGCTTTAGAAAAACTAGAAACCGTTAAATTGACGAAATCGGTGATGGAACTATTAAGACCAAATAAATTAGCTGAGATTGTAGGGCAAGAGCGAGCCGTTAAGTCACTGCAAGCGAAACTCAGTTCACCATATCCACAACATTTAATTCTGTACGGACCGCCAGGTGTTGGTAAAACGACAGCAGCGCGACTGGTTTTGGAAGCTGCCAGTAAAACGAAATATACACCGTTTAATGAAGATGCACCATTTGTTGAAACAGATGGTACTACTTTGCGCTGGGATCCGCGGGATATGACAAATCCACTTATGGGTTCCGTACATGATCCAATTTATCAAGGGGCTCGTCGGGATCTTGCTGACAGTGGCGTTCCAGAACCAAAACCGGGGCTGGTAACCGATGCACATGGTGGGATTTTATTCATTGATGAAATTGGTGAAATGGATGCAATGCTCCAAAATAAACTACTGAAAGTATTAGAAGATAAGCGGGCTTTTTTTGAATCGGCTTATTATGATCCGACGGACGAAAATGTGCCAAAATACATCCGAAAACTCTTTGAAGACGGTGCACCGGCAGATTTTGTCTTGATTGGAGCGACAACCCGTGATGCTGGGTATATCAATCCAGCACTTAGGTCACGTTGTGCTGAAATCTATTTTGAACCGCTTACCCCAAAACACATTGAAACGATTGTTCTAAATGCAGCTGAAAAATTGGAAGTAACAATTGCGGATGATGTGGCAGCTTTGATTAGTGAATATACGATTGAGGGCCGAAAAGCCATCAATATTCTTGCCGATGCATACAGTTTAGCATTACAAAGAATCGGTGATACAGATCAAGCGATTATTATAAACAAAGAAGATGTGTATGAAGTTACACAAGTGAGCCGTCTGTCGCCGTTTGTTACACAAAAAGCATCGGATCGCTCTGAAATTGGCAAGGTTTTTGGACTTGGCGTAGCAGGTTATTTGGGATCTGTAATTGAAATCGAAGCCGTGGCTTTTAAGGCAAATGAAAAAGGTAAAGGGACGGTTCGATTTAATGAAACAGCTGGAAGCATGGCGAAAGATTCAGTTTTTAATGCCGCATCCGTGCTTCGTAAAATTACCGGTGAAGATGTGCATGACTATGATATTCATATCAATGTCATTGGTGGTGGTAATATCGATGGACCATCGGCTGGTACGGCTATTTTGACAGCCTTGATTTCGGCTATTACCGGACGCAGAATTAAGCAGAATGTTGCTGTTACCGGTGAAATATCGATCCAAGGGCTTGTTCGTCCCGTTGGCGGTGTATTTGAGAAGGCCTATGGGGCCAAACAAGCTGGGATTACAACCTTGGTAATTCCCAAAGAGAATGAAAAAGACATACCAGAAGGTCATTTGGGGCTGGATATACATCCGGTAACAACGGCTGAAGGTGCCTTTGCGGTATTGTTTGAAGAAGATACAGATAAAGAGATAATTGCATAAATCTCTGTTACAAGAGATTTCCGTCCACAGGGCGGGCGGGGATTGGGGGCATATTTGTGTCCCAGTCTCCGTTTTTGGTTGAGGGGAGTGATTGTTGTTGATTGATAGAATACCACCGCAGAATATTGAAGCCGAACAGGCTGTTTTAGGTGCGATGCTCATAAAAAAAGAAGCGATTTCGGAAGTTGTGACGATTTTAATTGGAACAGATTTTTATCGGGATGCCCATCGAATTATTTTTGATGCAATGCTCGAACTCTTCAATAAAAATGAAGCGGTTGATCTTATTACGATTACGGAACAGCTGCGTAAAAATGAACAACTCGATAAGGTTGGCGGGATCGCCTATGTTACGTCTTTGGCCAATAGTGTGCCAACGGCGGCCAATATTGAGTATCATGCTAAGATCGTGAAAGAAAAAGGTCAGCTTCGGCATTTGATTAATTCCGCTACGGCAATTGCTGGTATGGGGTATGAAGACAATGAAAATGTAATCGATGTAATGGATAAGGCTGAAAAAATGATTCTCGAAGTCGCAGCGAAACGCGGCGGCGGTGATTTTACACCCATTAAAAATATTTTACTGGATACGTTTAGCAAAATTGAAGTTTTATATGCTTCCAAAGGTGGGATTACCGGAACTCCGACTGGCTTTAAGGATTTGGATAAATTGACATCAGGACTTCAGCCGTCCGATCTTATTTTGGTTGCAGCACGTCCGAGTATGGGGAAAACGGCGTTTACACTCAATTTGGCTACGCATATTGCCGTGCGCGAAAAAAAGGCAGTTGCCTTTTTCTCTTTGGAAATGTCAAAAGAACAGCTTGTCCAGCGTATGCTTTGCTCAGAGGGGGCTATTGACTCGCAGCGGCTTCGTATCGGTGAACTTGATGACAAGGATTGGGGGAAATTAATTAGTGCCGCAGATCGATTGTCAACTGCACCAATTTTTATTGATGATACGGCGGGTATAACTGTTATGGAATTGCGTTCGAAGGCAAGACGACTAAAAACGGAATATGACCTAAAATTAATTGTTATTGATTATTTACAGCTCATGCAAGGCAGCAGCAGTAAAGGCGGCGATAATCGCCAGCAGGAAATATCGGAAATTTCCCGTTCACTCAAGGCCTTAGCTAGAGAACTTAATGTACCGGTTATTGCTCTTTCCCAGCTCAGCCGTAGTGTGGAATCCAGGCAGGTTAAAAAACCAATGCTCAGCGATCTTCGTGAATCCGGTTCGCTCGAACAGGATGCCGATATTGTTATGTTTCTCTATCGTGAAGACTACTATGATCCTGATACAGAAAATAAAAATATTACGGATGTGATCATTGCTAAACATCGGAATGGTCCAGTCGATACGGTACAATTGTTTTTTCACAAACAGTTTACAAAGTTTGCGGATTTATCACGGATACAAAACTAATTTATAAAAAATACAGCAGATTCTGAGGAATTTGCTGTATTTTTTTAGGCGGTATTCAGAAACGGCACTTAACCGGGTGAATTTTTAGTATTGGAAGAATAACTTAAATTCAAACCATTTTCGAAGAATGACGATGTATACTTTTAAATATAGAAGAGTAGATGCTACTATTCTATATTTAAGCACAGCGTATTTTCTAAGTGGGAAGAAGGTTTTGTTTTGAGGAATATAACAAAAAAAATCATGATATTTTCTATGATTGGTATAATTCAAACAGGTTTTGGGGCTTCGATTATCGAAGCATCAGCCTTTCAGGATGATCACCCGAGGGATCGAGATCATCAAGAAGCTCGTTTCGATCAGAGGAATCATGATCGAAATGAATTTCGTCAGCGCGAATATGACAGAAAAGTTTTGGAAGAAAATGACCGTTATGAACAAGAAATTCAACGACGCCATTATGAAAGTAGACGAGATTGGCGTGAACGAAGAGCACATGAAAAACAGCGGCATGAAGAAATATTGCAGCGATTAGCTCAAGAAAGAGACCGACCGGGTCCTTTCCATAGAGGGTAAATCTTTAAAGAAAAGAGGGGTTTGTTTTGAACAATATAACAAAAAAAATCATGATACTTTCCATGATAGGTATAATTCAAACAGGTTTTGGGGCAGCTGTACTTGAAGCTTCTCCAGTGCATCGAGATAACCGCCAAGAAGTTCGTTTTGATAATAGGCATGATGGTGATCGCGAAAATCGTGATCGTCAATTTGAACATGATAGACGGATGCGGGAAGAAAATGAAAGACATGATCGAGAAATGAGAAGACATGACCGGGAAAGTGATGGAGAATGGCAAGATCGTCAAGATCGAGAAAATGATCGCCATAATAATTCCTTAAATGAAATAGCAGCACTGGTACTGGGTGTTGTTGTTGGTCAGAATACCTAAAAACAGGCTGCTCGCTTTTATAAGCCGGCAGCCTGTTTTTACGGGCAAAAATAGTGATTTGTCTACACTGGACACGCTGGAATTGTCATCACAGGATAAAAATGATAAAAATGGCATGCTTTTTGTAAATTAAATTGACAGCCTGCTGCAATCAATGCTATGATATTCAAGGGAAATTAGGACATATTTTTTCGCCAAACTCAAAAAGAGGCATGTGTATGCCAATTTGAGTGTTTTTGTTGTTTCATTGGCATATAAGTCAATATCGAAAAAATAAGGAATCTGATTCATGTTTTTGTTAGCAATTCATCGGGTTTTGTTTTTTTGCGTAAGCATTGCTATGCCAAAATGGATAAAAGGTGAAGATTTCAAAAGGAATGTCACGAAAGAAAAAAATATTCATAGGTGTAATACTTTTTATATTCCTTATGAATGTAACTCCGGTCATGATGCTTTTTGGTATCTAAATTCACTTTTATATAAATCATATTATTGAGAGGAGAGGTCTTATGTCAGCAGTTGTTGTAATGGGAACTCAGTGGGGCGATGAAGGTAAAGGTAAAATCGTCGATTATTTAGCAGAACAATCCGATGTTGTCGTTCGTTTTCAAGGGGGGAGTAATGCAGGTCATACAGTTACCGTAGAAGGTAAAGAATTTAAACTGCGTCTACTACCTTCAGGAATTTTATACAAAGGTAAAACATGTGTTATTGCCAATGGTGTTGTTGTTGATCCAGAAGTTCTTCTTCAAGAAATGGATGGAATGACCGCACAGGGTATCGCTGTAGATGGAATACGTATTTCCAATCGAGCTCATGTTATTTTACCTTACCACAAATTAATGGATGAACTTTTAGAAACCGTTCGTGGCGATAATAAAATTGGTACGACAAAACGTGGTATCGGTCCTTGTTATATGGATAAAGATAACCGTATCGGTATTCGTATTGTTGATCTTATGGATGAAGAAGTATTCAGCGAAAAACTTAAAGAAGTTCTTGCTATTAAAAATAAAGAATTAAAAGCAGTTTATAATAATGATGGTTTCGATTATGAAACAGTCCGCAGCGAATATCTGGCTTATGCAGATCGTTTGCGCAAACATGTCATTGATACGTCAGCTTATCTGAATGCACAGCTCAAAGCAAAGAAAAAAGTATTGTTTGAAGGTGCGCAGGCAACTCTGTTAGATCTTGACCATGGTACATATCCATACGTAACATCTTCACATCCAACTTCGAGTGGAGCCTGTGTAGGTGCTGGTATTGCGCCGAAAAAAATTGATACAGTCGTTGGGGTTGTTAAAGCATATTGTACGCGTGTAGGTGAAGGTCCGTTCCCTACAGAACAACTTAATGAAATCGGTGATAAGATTCGCAGCTGTGGCCATGAATTTGGTACGGTTACTGGTCGTCCACGTCGTACGGGATGGCTCGATGCTTGCGTAGTCCGTTATGCCGGTTATTTGAGTGGGATTGACTATATGGCAATCACTCGTCTTGATATCTTAGACACATTTGAAGAAGTCAAACTTTGTGTTGCTTATAAATACAATGGTAAAATCATTGATGAAATGCCAGCTAGTCTTAAAGTACTTGGGGCAGTAGAACCAGTTTATGAAACATTTGTCGGCTGGATGACGGATACTACAAAAATTCGCCAGTATGAAGACTTGCCAGAAAATGCTAAAAAGTATGTAGAACGTTTGGCTGAAGTTGCCGAAATTAATATAGGTTATGTTTCGGTTGGTCCAAATCGTGCGCAAACGATTGTTGTTAAAAAGGATATTTTTAAATAAAAAAAGATCATAGGTTTTTTTGCAGCCTGAATACAGGAAATGAGTGTTCAGGCTGTAAAAGTGTCTATAAAACATTTTTTTTGCTGAAAATAAACCATAAAACCAAGCAATATAAGGCCTTGTGGACAGAGTGAAAAATTTAAAAAAAATAAAGTGTTGACAACGACTCGATAAATCAGTATAATATTGTCTTGTGAGTGGCACATGAAATGCAAGAAGAAATTCAGTCACAAAAACATTTTTTTACTCACAAATGATCCACTAGCTCAGTTGGTAGAGCATCTGACTTTTAATCAGGGTGTCCCGAGTTCGAATCTCGGGTGGGTCACCATTTATGGCGCGTTGGTCAAGCGGTTAAGACACTGCCCTTTCACGGCGGTTTCATGGGTTCGAATCCCATACGCGTCACCATTTACGGGCGATTAGCTCAGCTGGGAGAGCGCCTGCCTTACAAGCAG
>Ga0302211_10000648_pt1 | contig 11810 bp, 9 predicted proteins | sample II_Fen_E3_3_FD_200234 | JGI IMG/M metagenome (GOLD analysis project Ga0302211, IMG submission 200234) | Peat permafrost microbial communities from Stordalen Mire near Abisko, Sweden - II_Fen_E3_3 | ecosystem: Environmental > Terrestrial > Soil > Wetlands > Permafrost | place: Sweden: Abisko... | reverse complement strand
GCTCCGCTAGCGCACCGTATGGGGCTGTACGCTGTAAAAACTGAGTTGGAAGATTTATCGCTTAAATACACCAACCGGGAGATTTATAACGAGATAGCTTTTAAACTGAGCGATACCAAACGCGAGCGCGACAAGTTTATCGCAGATTTTATTGCCCCTTTAAAAGAAAAAATGAGTGAATTGGGATTTCAATTTACCATTAAAGGTCGTACAAAATCTATCAACTCCATTTATTCGAAGATTAAGAAACAAAATACAAGTTTCGAAAATATATACGATTTATTTGCCATTCGTATTATATTCGATGTGCCGCTTGATAAAGAAAAGGCTGCATGTTGGCAGGCTTATTCTATCGTGGCCGATATGTACCAACCTAATCCCAAAAGGCTTCGCGACTGGTTGTCAATACCCAAGACTAATGGTTACGAAAGTTTGCACACTACGGTGCTTGGTCCTGAAGGGAAGTGGGTGGAAGTGCAGATACGCACAGTTCGGATGGATGAAGTAGCCGAAAAAGGACTGGCTGCTCACTGGAAATACAAAGGCATAAAGAGCGAATCGGGGATGGACGAATGGTTGACCAGTATACGTGAGATATTGGAAAATCCGGAGTTGAATGCTGTAGACTTTATGGATGAATTCAAACTGAATTTGTACGACAAAGAGGTTTTTGTGTTTACACCCAGCGGCGATTTGCACAAATTGCCTAAAGGTGCCACTGCACTTGATTTTGCATTCTCGATTCATTCCAATATCGGTTGTAAGTGTGTTGGAGCGAAAGTAAACGGTAAAAATATGCCTATAAAGTACGTTCTTAATAACGGCGATCAGGTAGAAGTTCTGACTTCTCCCACTCAAAAACCGAATGCGGCATGGTTGAACGTGGTCACTACTTCGCGAGCTAAAACTAAAATTCGTCAGGCGCTAAAAGAGGTTGAATTTAAAGATGCTGAAATTGGACGCGAAACACTGGTTCGCCGGTTCAAAAACTGGAAAATTGAACTCGAAGATGGTAAAATATCCCGACTGGCCAAAAAGAAGGGTTTCAAGACTGTAAGTGATTTCTATCAGGAAATAGCTCGTGAAAATCTGGACGTGCATGTATTGCGTGATGCTTATCTCGACCTCGATAAACCTACTATAACCGAACAACCGGAGACCCGCAGAGCAGATGCGTTCTCGAAAGAACCTGAGCTGGTTACGGCTTCTAACAAGGATGATGTATTGGTTATCGGTACAGACTTAAAGGGTGTTGATTTCAAGTTGGCTAAATGTTGCAATCCGATTTATGGCGACGATGTTTTTGGGTTTGTGGCAGTTGCAGGTGGAATAAAAATTCACAAAACCGATTGTCCCAATGCTCCGCAAATGATTGCCCGATTCGGTTATCGTATTGTAAAGGCACGTTGGTCGGGTAAATCGGTAGGTTCGCAGTATCCTATCACCCTGAGAATTGTCGGACATGATGATATTGGAATCGTAACTAATATTACTTCGTTGATTTCTAAAGAAAAAAATATCTCTTTGCGCTCAATATCAATTGATTCTAATGCAGGGTTATTTCAGGGTAATCTGACAATTATGGTAAACGACACGAAAGATCTTGAGGCCATTGTGAAGAAAATTCAGGTGGTGAAAGGGGTCAAGAATGTGTCAAGGTCATAGTTTCTCTATAACGTGTAATCAGACAAATAATAAATTTATAAATAAAAATCAGGCTTTTTAATCTAGATAAATGATTGAAGAGTTTAAAAAATACAGAGAAAAATGTTTTCAGGAATAATAGAAGAAGCAGCCGAGGTTGTTGCATTAAAAAAAGATCAGGAGAATCTGCATATAACCATGTCGTGCTCATTTACGCGTGAATTAAAGATTGATCAAAGTGTGGCTCATAATGGTGTGTGTCTGACAGTGGTATCTAAAACCGACGATACCTATACCGTCACAGCTATTAAAGAAACCCTCGAAAGATCGAATCTGGGTTTGCTTGTCCCCGGAAGTAAGGTTAACTTGGAGCGTAGTATGATAATGAATGGTCGGTTGGACGGGCACATTGTTCAGGGTCATGTTGATCAGACTGCAACATGTACCGAAGTCAAAGAAGCTGATGGCAGTTGGTATTTTACTTTCGAATATCCCTTTGACAAAGAGATGGCCAAGCGCGGATACATGACAGTGGATAAAGGTTCTGTGACTGTAAACGGTGTGAGTCTGACTGTTTGTAATCCTACTGATAACAGTTTTCAGGTTGCTATAATTCCCTATACTTACGAGCATACCAACTTTCATCAAATAAAAGTTGGCACGGCTATTAACCTCGAATTTGACATAATCGGAAAATATGTTAGCCGAATGATGGCATTTTAATATATAAAACTACTTTTTTAGCATATAAACAAACTATATCTTGGTTGTGGTTGTTAGTTAGCAGATGATATAGTAATTTGATTATGGAAAAGCTGAGAAAGCAAATAAGAGAGTCGTTTTTTAATCCAATCCTTCATTTTTTACCACTGATCCTATTTTTGGTTGCAGATGACTTTTGGGGCATGGATATGGCATGGAAAGTGTCATTTCCTATTTCATTGGCTCTTCTGATTTATGTCTATTATGTTTATGGCAGGATTTTTACCTGGCATTTGATTTTCACAATATTTTATTTGGTGGTAAGTGTTTTTGCTACCATAGCAGCTTTGTTGCCGCAATCTATTATTAGTCATGAAATTATTTATGAACTTGTTTTAGTCGCATTTCTTCTTGTGTTTCTTCTTTTCAGAAAGAAAATCCAGAAATCAATACAGCGAGTTGTTTCAGGCTTAATCCCCATGACTAACAATTTTAATGAATTGTATAGGGTTATTTGGATATTCTTCTCAGTTTTGTTACTGTACTCTTCGGGGTTTTTAGTACTTCAGCATTTACATCGTGATGCTGTTTCTTATCAGCAAATGTTGCAGTATGTATATATCAGTATTGTGCTGTTTTTGGTGTTGTATGAACTACTGAGAGTGCAAATAATACGCTCAAAATTATTCAGGGAAGAGTGGTGGCCGATAGTGAACACTCAGGGCAAGATAAAGGGTAGCATTCAGCAGCTCACAAGTCTGAACGATGATAAAAAATACATGCATCCGGTGGTTCGTATTTTGTTTATAGATAAGAGCATGGTTCTTCTCCGAAAAAATGATTCCGACGATCCTGATTTTCCGGGTTTATGGGATACAACTCTTTCGAGTCATGTACAGATGGATGAAACCATAGAGCAATGTGTGGAACAGATTACTGCCGCTAAGTTTTCATTGGATAATTTTAAATATATGTATTTGTCCAACTATACGATAGAATGCAAACGAGAAAAACAATATGCTTTTTTATTTATCAGTTGCCAACAGGTAGAATATGATTTAAATCCGACTTTCTCGGAACAAACCAAGTGGTGGACTCAAGAGCAAATCAAAGATAACTTAGCAACCGGAATTTTTACAGACAATTTTTTGACCGAATTTGATTTGCTTCAACGAAGTGGCTTGCTTGAAACCGGAAAATGTCATTGTAATTGCAGATTGAAAGAGGCCATTTATAATCAATCAAGTTCTGTGAGAAAAGTTTGATAAAAGTGGTTTCGACACACTCCTTCCAGATAAAACTAAATGTCCATACAATTATTTAAAAATAGTTGTATGGACATTTATAATTTAAGTGAGTTTATGTGTGGAGTCAGGAGCGCTTCTTTCTTATTCCCATAAATACAAACTCAACTATGCTGTTCTTGTTTTTTTCAAATTGAGAGCTTATGTTCTGGCGGATGTATGGAACTTCCAATCCTTTGATAGAATAGAATATTATAATGGATGACAAATCGGGATCCATTCTGTTGAAAATATTTTTTTCAATACCTTCTGCAATGATTGAACGAATTAGTGCAATTTCCAGAACATCAATTTTACGGCGTTTGCGTTCAACTTCATAAATGTCGTGGAAAAAATCAGCTCGAAGTGAACCGTTTCTGTTTACCACATCCTTTACGGCATCAAGATGCGCCAATATGTGATTTGTAAGCTTTACATCAGGCTCTGTGTTTTGTGCAGAAACGATAGTGAGTTTTTCTAGTATTGAGTCTAATTCTTTATCAATAACCGCTTTGTATATATCTTCTTTGTTGTTGAAATAGGTATACAAGGTGCGCCTTCCCTTTTTTGAAGCTTCCGCAATGTCATTCATGGTTACCTCTTTTTTTCCGCTTGCAGCAAAAAGTTGTCGGGCAACCTCAATGAGCATTTTCTTTGTATTAGACATCTTATTCGGCATTTTGAAATATGAAATTTGCTTTCTTTTGCAAAGATAATGAATTGTTTATAAGTTTACAATATGGATGCAGGCTGAATTTGAGGATTTGGATGAAATATTATTGAAACATGCTTCATTCAAGCTATTATTCTAAAGTCTGAAGTGCTTGAACCATGTATAAACTGGCGAATTGATAATTCTAGTTTTGTATAAAAGTATTTGAATATCTGTTGTTTAATGATTTTAGTGGCTATGGGCTAACTTGTAATTTAGGGTAGGACTGTGATGGAGTTTATATAAAACAAGAAAGGTTGTCTCACGACAACCCAATCTTTTAGTTAACCTTAAATCTAATACCATGAAAAACACATTGCAAAAGTAAAGCATATTTTTATGTTGTACAACATAAAACGAAAGAATTTTGATTGGATTAACAATAATTAACTTTAGTCGAACGCTTTACAGTCTTGCGATGGGTGTGTTTCTTTGGATATTAGTGTGTTATACTTATTTTACTCGAATCCACGTTTGAGATCTTCCTATCCAGCCTCCTTTGTCGAGTGATCCACGAACAGTGAGTTTTTCGCCTGATTTGTCAAGACTTATATTGCACTTATATACTTTTCCTGTTTTTGGATCTAAAATAGTTCCATCGGTCAGTTTTCCATCTTTTTCTATCAGGTTATTAATTATCTGCATTCCTTGTATGGGTTGATCCTTGTTGCTGCCTTCGCAATCGGTGCAGAGTTTCTCCGGTTCTTTAAAAAGTTTTTCTATTTTTCCATAGTACTTACCATTGGTGGCTTTGAAAATGTAAACTATGGATTTTGCACTTCCATCTTTGTCGTCGATGGTTTTCCATTTTCCTACGATTTTGTCGGCTTGGGCAAATCCAGATAAACAAAATACGAATGCTGCTGCAAGTAATAAAAATGTTTTCTTCATATAATCAATGTGTTTATTGTTTTTTTGCAAAGATATAACTTTTTGCACAAAAACAAGCAATGTGTGCAATTGTGTGACTATTTTTTAATGATTGTCACACTTGTATTTAATAAAAATGCTTCTTTCCTATATGTTTGGTTTTGCTTATATTTGTACATTAATAAAAAAGATTATGAGAACTAGTTTTATAACAAGTAAAATTGAAATTGAAGATATTATAACTCATTGCGATGTGTGTTTTGTTGGTATCACAGAGGCTGATGGTACGCCTTATGTAATACCAATGAATTTTGGCTATTCAAATGATGAAATTATATTGCATTCTGCCCCTGAAGGTAAGCATCTCAGTTTGTTGGAGCTGAATAACCGTGTCTGTGTTACCTTTTGTTCGGATAGAAAATTGGTGTATCAGCATCCCGATGTGGCTTGTAGCTATAGCATGCTGGCTAAAAGTGTCGTTTGTAAAGGGAGCGTCGCTTTTATTGAAGATTTGTCAGAAAAAGAATCGGCTTTAAATGTGACAATGAAGAATTATACTGATAGACCGTTTAAATACTCGAAACCCGCATTGGCAAATGTAAAAGTTTGGAGGGTAAAGGTGGATGAAATGATTGGAAAATCTTTCGGACAGAACTTTAAGAATCACCGCGGCTAAACCGAATTGTTTGTTGGGTTTATTTTTCAACCAAAATGTCAGCTACTTTCTTTTGGCATAGCAATTGAAATAGAAACTGCATAAAGATTGTGTGATAAGGTATATTGTTATTCATTAGTAATTTAAATTATCCCAATCTTTTGAGCGGAAAAAAATAATTATGCTTCTGTGCCATAATGGCAGTAAAAATATTAAAAAAAATGAGTAATCAATTTGATAATCTGTTCTCTGATGATATGTTGGGTTCAGCAGATATGTTTCCAATAATATCATTGGATGAACGTACTTACGATTTGAACATCAACTCGGGCGATGTACTTCCTATCCTTCCTTTGCGTAATATGGTGCTTTACCCCGGGGTCCTATTGCCTGTGTCGGTGGCGCGGTCAAAGTCGTTGAAACTGGTGAGAGCGGCACATGAAAATGATTTGCTTATTGGAGTATGTTCTCAGATGGATAAAAAGCTTGATGACCCGACTATTGATCAGCTGTTTCCACAGGGAACCGTGGCGAGCGTTGTTCGTATACTGGAAATGCCCGATAATTCTACTACCGTTATTCTGGAAGGTAAAATGCGTTTCAGATTAGGCGATTTGGAGGGCGTTAAACCCTATATGAAAGCCAAAGTTCATTTGATGGATGATATCGTTCCGGAAGCCGGCGATGGGTCTTTTGTGGCTTTGGTTTCTTCAATCAAAGATCTGGCAATAAATATAATAAACGATTCCGGTGCTATTTCACCCGAAATGGCTTTTGCTATCAGAAATATTGAGAATCCGGTTTTCTTGATTAATTACGTTTGTGTGAACTTCGGGCTTAATGTCAAAGAAAAACAACGGCTGCTTGAGATAGACGAGATAATGGAGCGTGGTTATCAATTGCTGGAGTTGCTTAACAAAGAATCGCAATTGCTTGAAATAAAAATGTCGATTCAGAATAAAGCAAAAGAAGGAATTGATCAGCAACAGCGGGAGTATTTCTTGCAACAGCAAATGAAAACCATTCAAAGTGAGTTGGGTGGAAGTTCTGTAGAGCAGGAAGTTGCAGACTTTAAGACCAGAGCAACTGAGAAAAAATGGGGTGAAGCAACTGCTAAGGTGTTTGATAAAGAGCTGAAAAAGCTTGAACGCATGAGCCAACATTCACCGGATTATTCAACGCAGCTGAATTATATAGAGACGATGCTGGAGTTGCCATGGAATGAATACACCAAGGATAACTTTAATCTGAAAAATGCCAAGAAGGTTCTCGATAAGGATCATTTTGGTATGGATACGGTAAAAGATCGTATCATTGAGCATTTGGCAGTACTGAAACTTAAGGGTGATATGAAGTCGCCTATAATCTGTTTATATGGCCCTCCCGGAGTTGGTAAAACTTCATTAGGAAAATCGGTAGCATCGGCGCTGAACAGAAAATATGTTCGAGTGTCTTTGGGCGGATTGCATGATGAGGCCGAAATACGGGGGCATCGTAGAACTTATATTGGAGCTTTACCTGGGCGTATTATGCAAAATGTACAGAAGGCAGAATCGGCTAATCCGGTTTTTGTGTTGGATGAAATAGATAAAATAACAGCAGATTATAAAGGTGATCCATCTTCAGCATTGCTTGAAGTTCTTGATCCGGAACAAAACACCGCTTTCCACGATAATTATCTGGATGTGGATTTTGATTTGTCGAAAGTGTTGTTTATTGCTACTGCTAATAATTTGAGTACAATTCCACGTCCGTTATTAGACCGTATGGAATTAATTGAGGTCAGTGGTTATACTCAGGAAGAAAAAGTTGAAATAGTTTGCAGGCATTTGATGACAAAGGAGTTGGAGAATCATGGACTTAAAGATACAGACTTTGTTCTAACCAAACCGGTCATAAATCAGTTAATTGAATCTTATACCAGAGAGTCGGGTGTACGAGAATTGAATAGACAGGTTGCTTCGTTGATGCGTAAAGTGGCCAAGAGGGTTGCCACTAACGAAAAGTACAATACGGAGCTCTCTATTGAAGATTTAAAAACGTATCTGGGTGCTGCCCGCTATAGTCGCGATAAATATCAGGGTAATGAGTATCCCGGAGTAGTTACTGGTTTAGCCTGGACTCAGGTAGGTGGCGAAATTTTGTACGTGGAGTCAAGTCTGAGTAAAAGTAAGTCTCCAAAGCTTACGCTAACAGGTAATTTGGGAGATGTAATGAAAGAATCTGCCATGCTGGCTTTAGAATATATTAAGGCTCACGCCGAAAAGCTTGGAATTGATAGTCAATTGTTTGAAGACTGGAATGTTCATGTACATGTACCTGAGGGAGCTATCCCCAAAGATGGTCCTTCGGCAGGGGTTACAATGATAACATCTATTGCATCGGCTTTCACAAAAAGGAAAGTGCGAAAAAATCTGGCTATGACGGGTGAAATAACTCTGCGTGGTAAGGTTCTTCCGGTTGGTGGCATCAAAGAAAAGATACTGGCTGCGAAGCGTGCAGGGATAACCGATATTATACTATGTGCAGATAATCAGAAAGATATTGACGAAATCAAGTCGGTTTATCTCAAAGGCCTTAAATTTCATTATGTGAATGACATTATGGAGGTTGTAGATTTTGCTTTGCTGAAATAATAGAAATTCGCTAGATTTAAGTGGACAATATTTATTTACAAAACAGTTGTAGGATTCTTCTTGCAACTGTTTTGTTATATATGTAATTGTTAGATTGTAGTGTAAAATACTGTCATAGAAATTGAAGAGGAAAATTATTCAAATTTCTGATGAGAAAAATTGTTGTTATGTCGATAGAATTGGTTAATTTTGCCACTCATTATCATTGTGTGAATATTTAAAAACTACAGAAGTGAAAAAACAATTGATTTTTATGTCGATAGCCATAGTTGGTTTATTGGCTACAGCATGTAAAACAATGCAGATAGAAAAGCCTAATGAGTCGTATCTGCCATCTAATCTGGCACCGGCACTGTCAGAATTGCCTTTGCAGGTTGAACTTGATGTGAAAAAACTGGAGTCATCAATAAATAAGAAAATGACGGGGGTGATTTACGAAGGTTCGAACATATCTAATAAAGATTTGTCTATCAGAGTAGAGAAGGCGCAGAACTTTACTTTTACGATAAATAATAACGTGATAGAATACAGAGTGCCGTTGAAAGTCTGGTCTCGTTTTGCGTGGAAAGTAGAGAAATTTGGTTATTCCGTTGGCGATAATTATGAAGCTAATGGTACTATAGCTCTGACTTATAAAACCACAATCAGTTTTGATAAAAACTGGAAGCTGGTGTCAAAAACAATCGGTTCGGGCTATGAGTGGCTTCAAACCCCAAGGCTCAACGTGGTGGGTGTGAATGTTCCAGTTACGCCAATAGCCAATCTGGCGCTCAGTCAGTGCGATAAATTGATAACAGCACAGATAGATAAAACATTAGCTGAATCAATCGATTTAAAGAAATATATAAACCAAGCATGGGTTGAGGTTCAAAAGCCCAGAGAAGTTAGTACGGAAAATAATCTTTGGGTTCGAATTACTCCAAAAGACGTTTATGTTTCACCTTTTACCAGTACTGGGAATAAGCTAAATCTTGCAGTAGCGCTTTATGCTCAGATAGAATCATTTATGGGTGCTCAACCTACAACTAATCCAGCAACTCCACTACCTGCATTCAAATATGTAAACAGACCAGCTCAGCAATTTAATCTGAACATTGGTGGAGATGTTACTTTTGATAAAATCTCCGATCTGGCTAAAAAGCAATTGCTCAATAAAACTTTCTCAGAAGGAAGTAAGAAAATTACAATAACAGATTTGTCAATTTTCGGAAGTGGAGGGAAAGCTGTTTTTGTGGCTGATGTGATAGGTTCTTTTAAAGGTAGAATTTACTTTACCGGCAACATGATTTACAATGCCGAAAAGATGGCAATGGAAATAACAGAGCCTGAATTCAGTGTAAAAACATCCAACGTATTGGTGAAGTCAGCAAGTTGGTTGTTGCACGGTATGATTTTAAAGCAATTGACACCCTATCTGACATATCCTGTAAAATCAGATTTAGAATCGATGAAAACTCAGGTAAATAAAATGATTGGCAACTATACTCTGATGGATGGCGTGTCGCTTCAGGGAAAGCTGAACAATCTTACTGTTACAAGTTTAAGTCTGGTGCATGGAGCAGTGCGTATTCAGGCTAATGTAAAAGGAAATGTGGCGTTGAAGATTCAGGAATTAAAGTTCTAAGATAGTAGTATATCGTATATCAAAAATGCCTCGCTTTTGAGCGGGGCATTTTTGTTTTCAGAGAAGTGGAAATTTGTCCAGAGTTACTCTTAAAACAACTCAAAATTGCTGTACAGTACAGGTTAAATTAAATTATTGTCCATGATGTTTATTGAACAATCGGTCTTTAGAATCATTATAAATAAGTATCTTTGCAGATAAATAGGAAAATAGTTAAAATTACGTGAATACAATCAATGCTAACTCCATGTAGGTTTGTATTTGGACACAAAATTGCAGTATTTGAATGAATTGTTGATCTGTTATGAACGAATGTGTTATTCCTATTTTTATTGTTAGAAAATTGTAGAACATTGCTTATGTCAACACCGCAAAAGTTTTCTGAAAATGACAAGATGAGTGATTTGATAAATGAAAATCACTCGCTATTGCTTGTTATTAGTCGTTTTGGTTTATCGTTGGGTTTTGGTAATCATACGGTTAAAGAAATCTGTGAATCAAATAATATAGATTATAAAACATTTCTGGTGGTAGTCAATTTTCTGTCGGAAGCGAACTTTGAAGTCGATTATAATGCAGGTGATATATCAATAGTTTCAGTCATTCAGTATCTGAAAAATGCGCATACTTACTTTTTAGATTTTAAACTGCCGCTTATTCGAAATAAGTTGATTGAAGCAGTAAAAAATCAGGGAGAGAATATTCCTTACGAATCAATTTTTCTTAAGTTTTTCGATGAATATGTTTTGGAAGTTACCAAGCATATGGAATACGAAAATAAGGTGGTTTTCCCTTATGCTTTGAAGTTAGTGAATGGTAAGAGTGATTCGCGCTACAGTATTTCAGTGTTTCAGGGAAGGCACAATGAAATAGACTCGAAGCTGATAGAGCTAAAGAATATTTTAATTAAATACTATCCTGCAAAAGGAAATAATTATCTACTTACTGAGGTATTGTTTGATATTCTGTCGTGCGAAATAGACTTAGCATCGCATAATCAGGTTGAAGATTTTTTGTTTGTTCCGACTGTAGAGGCTCTAGAACATCAAAATAAAGCAAAATGAATAATAATCAACTCAAAATAGCTGTTGTTGAGCCTTCTGTTATTATTCGGAGCGGTATTTCGGTTATACTGAAAAGAGTTCCAGGCTATAGAATACAGCCTATCGAAATCATTTCTGTAGATTCTGTCATACATTTTTTGAATGTTCACAAACCGGATATTTTGATTATTAATCCTACTTTTTGGGGTTATTTTGATGTGGCAAAAATTAAATCAGATACATCGAACCCAAAGCTTAAGTGTCTGGCTTTGGTCTATTCGGTTATTGATGTGAATTTATTGAAAAACTACGATGATACAGTAAGTATTTATGATTCTGTTGAACAGGTAAAAGATAAACTGGATAAGCTTTTCGACTCAAATTCCAATCAGACGCTCGATGAGCAAAACACGCTGAGTGCCCGGGAAAAGGAAATAATTATTTGTGTGGTAAAAGGGCTTACTAATAAAGAAATAGCTCAGACTTTGTTCTTGTCGACGCATACCGTAATTTCGCATAGAAGAAATATTACCAGAAAACTGGAGATTCATAGTACTGCCGGCCTAACGGTTTATGCAATCATGAATAAGCTGATTGAAATAGATGAGATTAAAAGCGCCTAAAGTTGATTGATTATAACC
>Ga0302211_10000647_pt1 | contig 11812 bp, 12 predicted proteins | sample II_Fen_E3_3_FD_200234 | JGI IMG/M metagenome (GOLD analysis project Ga0302211, IMG submission 200234) | Peat permafrost microbial communities from Stordalen Mire near Abisko, Sweden - II_Fen_E3_3 | ecosystem: Environmental > Terrestrial > Soil > Wetlands > Permafrost | place: Sweden: Abisko... | reverse complement strand
GCCGTAAAGCTTTATATCATCCCACGTGATAGGACACTGCGGTAATTTGATTTTGCGTACATACAGATAGGTTATCGCATAATTGGCTATCGTAGAAGCTACCAGTCCGGGTACTATACCTTCCAATCTCCAGAAATAGAAAAAGGGAATCGAAGTGGCAAGCGTTACGATAGAACCTACTAACGAGCAGATCGCCGTAGCTTTTATACGCCGCATGCTTACAAGCAAGGCCGTGTTGCCTTGCGACAGGAGTGTGAAATAGACAATCAGCGACAGAGCGCAAAAGTCGAACGTTTTGTCGCTAGAGCTAAAGGCCCATTCACTAAGCCAGTGAGACATTACTATCACACACAACATACCTGCAATGGACAGCACACACAAGATTCGCTTGAACACTTTAATAATAAGAGAAAAGTGCTTCATCTCATTGGCGTCAAAAGCCTTAGACAAGTCACGCACCACACTTGAACTAATACCCAAACCGAAGATGGTGATTATCATTGTCAACGACGACATGTACATGGAGCTTAATCCCATGCCGGTGGCGCCAATCAGCAAAGCGACAAACTTCGAACGAACCAAACCTACTAAGATCTGTAAGATTTGCGTACTGCCAAATATGGAAGTAGCCTTTAAGATGCTTCGATATTGCTGAGCCATTTAATGCTTGATATATTGGTTCAGCTTTCGTAAGTTAAAACATATAGTTTTAACTAGAAAAAAACAACTATAACCTCTCAAGAGGAACATTTTTTTTACAGCGCTCATTCTGAGATAACGTTCCTGACTCTGGCATTCTTTATAGTACATCCGGATATTTCTGTGAATGCACAATCTTTCATCTGCAGAAAAAGACGAACGATAGGTAAGCAACAGAAGTAAACTATCGGAAACACTGGCCCAGCATTCTCTCATCTGAATAATAAGAATTTCTTTATCCTCAGGAATAGCTTTTGACAAAAAAGACAGCAATTCGAAAGAGGTACACATCCTATCAAATAACTTCATCGAAATTTTCTTTGTGATGGAGTTTTCATGTTGTCGATAGTAATATACTGCCTCACAAAGACCGACCTGCTCAGCCATTAATAGTAATCTCCGACTATCCACCTCATCCATATTCATTTCGTTTTGTCCATCATTAGGCAATCGTCGATAATAGTCTGTCTTTACAAGGGCTCCGTTAAATCCAATTTCCCACTTACCTATTGTTTTAGTAAGAGCCTGATGCCCGGTTAGTATCTGATTCATATCGTATCCTGATTCCGGTATGCAATACATCAGAATATTTTTGCTTTCATCAATTAATTGCATTCGGCCCAGAACAAGGTCCGAGTGGGTAGTCAATGCACGGTTTAACATTTTCATTAGATAGTCCTTCTCAATATAGTCATCGTCATCAATAACTATTACCCATTCAGAGTCAACCAAAGAGATAGCTTGAAGTTCGGGTTGTCGCGCACTACCGCTGTTTTTATCGTTGAATATCGTCTTTATCCGCGCATTACGCTTCGCGTAATATGCTATAATATTTTTTGTACGGTCTGTCGAGGCATCATCTACAATAATCAGATTCCAATCGGTAAAGCTTTGTTCTAGAATGCTTACTATCGCATCTGAGATGTATTTCTCTGCATTATACGCAGGCATCACAATAGAAACAGCAGCCATTATTCAAAGTCATTGATTAATTCCACAACCTTCTTAACTTCCTCATCCGTTAGTACCGGACTTATCGGGAGGCTCAATTCTTCTCGATGTATTTTCTCTGTTACGGGCAGCGATATACTGTTCCAGCCTCGATAGCATTCTTGTCGATGCGCAGGGATAGGGTAATGAATCAAGGTCTGAACCTCGTGTTGCTTCAAAAACTCCTGAAGCGCATCGCGCTTTGTGCAAAACACGGGAAAGAGATGATACACATTGGATTCTGCAAGTATCACGTCCGGCAGTACAATCCTATCATTCTGAATATGATCGTAGTAATAGGCTGCGATCTGCTCGCGTCTGTGGTTATCTTCATCGAGATACTGCAATTTTACATTCAGCACAGCCGCCTGAATTTCATCCAGCCGACTGTTGTGTCCTCTGTATTTAAAGATGTATTTCTGCTGCGATCCATAGTTAGCTAAAGCCCTTACTACATCCGCCAGCTCCTTGTCATCTGTTGTCACCGCACCGGCATCCCCTAAAGCCCCCAAGTTCTTACCCGGATAGAAGCTGTGTCCGGCAGCATCGCCGATAGCACCCGTCTTCCGACCTTCAAAAAGGCAGCCATGAGCTTGGGCGTTATCTTCAATCAGTTTTAAATTGTATTTTTTACATAGCTCTCCTATCTTCTGCGTATAGGCACAACGCCCATAAAGATGAACAATTAAGATCGCTTTAGTATTTTCCGTGATGGCTTCTTCTATTTTCGAGTCATTAATTTCTAATGTATTGAATTTGGGTTCCACAAGAACGGCCTTTAACCCATTTTCTGTGATAGCCAGTATCGAAGCAATATAGGTATTGGCAGGGACAATCACTTCATCTCCCGGTTGCATTATTCCCATCTCAAGGTAAGCACGGAATATCCAAGTCAGAGCATCGAGTCCGTTCGCACATCCGATGCAACAATCCGTTCCTATGTATTTGGCAAAATTCTTTTCGAACTTTTTGTTTTCCTCACCTTGCAAGTACCAACCGGAATCGACTACTCTGGCCATTGACCGACCTATCTCGACTGAATGCCGTTGAGTTATCTTCTGTAAATCTAGAAACTTTATCATAACAAATATTCTTTTCCGTTTTTATCTTTCTTATCCATATTTAGTATCGTGCCCTCTTTGGTGACATATCCTCTCTGACGAGCCGGATTGCCATACCACAGCGTATAGGCAGGAACATCCTGTGTTACCACACTGCCCGAACCTATAAAAGCATATTCACCGATAGTATGTCCTGCCACAATCGTAGCATTGGCACCGATCGAAGCACCTTGCTTTAGGATGGTACGTAGAAACTCTTTGGGATGTTTTTTGGAACGCGGTACCAGATCATTGGTAAAAGTAACGTTCGGGCCAATAAAGACATCGTCTTCCACATGTACCCCATCCCAGAGTTGCACTCCTGACTTTATAGTGACATTGTTACCTATAACGACTTCGTTTTCAATGAGTACATGTGCACAAATATTGCAATTCTCTCCTATCACAGCTTCCTCAAAGATGACACAAAATTGCCATATTCGGGTATCTTGCCCTATTCGAATACTTTTCACATCGGATAAGGGATGTATCTCGACCATTTCTTTTATATTTTATACATTATATTTTTCTCTTCCAAATCCTTTAAAAATTCCTGAATACGCTTTTCCTCCCGGTTAAGAGCACCACCCATCCAGAATTTCATGATTTCTTTTGCTTCATCAGCCAATCTCCTTTCATAAGTCTCGGCATAACAATAGATCAACAGTTGGTACTTTATAAACGAAGCCGACATAGAAGGTAAGACTTTGAAAGCTCTGTCAAGGGCCTTCTGAACATTCTTATCATTCCGAATAATAGCACTATATCCAACTAAGACAGCCAAGCATATTTCAGCTTCTTCTTCATCGGTTTTTCCTTTGACGTGAAGCAGCTCTTTGCAGCCACAAGATATCCACGAAGTAACTTCTATATACTTATCAAGATAAGAATATTCATCATCGTCTTGACAATAAACTACTCTATAAGCTACTCTTTGCAGTTCCTTTGCTTTTTTTATAACACATGCTTTATCCATCCTTATATAGGTAAATATTGGAATCATTAGTTTTCTCCATTGCTGGATTTTTATTCCTTTTCAACATTTTGGGGTTTTCATAGAAAACGCCTAAAGCAATAGGAGGACCAATCTCAGGAACAATTACATGAGCATAGGCAAAAAATATTATCACGGTCAATGTGCGTGGCAAATCATTTGAGGAGCTTCGTACATACTTTGCTTACTTCGCTTTCATTATTCATAATTATTGAGCCATTTAATACCTGATAGAATGTGTCAACTTTCGTAAGTTAAAACATAAAAATTTAACCCAGAAAAAGCCACAATAACCTTTCAATAGGAATATCTTTTTTATAGCATTCATTCTGAGATACCGTTCTTGGCTCTGACATTCTTTATAGTACATTACGATTTTCCAGTGAACATGCAATCGTTCATCTGCAGAAAAAGACGAACGATATTTAAAAAGTAGGAGTAAACTGTTCGAAACACTGGCCCAACATTCTCTCATTTGAATAATAAGTGTTTCTTTATCCTCAGGAACGGCTTTCGACAACAAAGTCAGCAATTCGAAAGAGGTACACATCCTATCAAATAACTTCATCGAAATTTTCTTTGTGATGGAATCTTTATGTTGTCGATAGTAATACACTGCCTCACAAAAGCCGACCTGCTCAACCATTAACAGCAATTTCCTACTATCCACTTCATCCATATTCATTTCGTGATGTACATCATTAGGCAATCGTCGATAATAGTTTGTCTTTACAAGGCCGTTAAATCCAATTTCCCACTTACCTATTGTTTTCGCCAGGGCCTGATGTCCGGTTAGTATCTGATTCATATCATAGTCTGATCCCGGTATGCAAAACATCAGATTCTTTTTGCTTTCATCAATTAATTGCATCCGGCTCAGAAGAATGTCCGAGTTGGTCGTTTCAGCTCGACGAATCATTTTTGTAAGGTAATCACTTGCAATAAAATCATCGGCATCCAGACTGAATATCCAATTCGATACGGCCATTGACACCGCTTTCAATCGGGGCACTCGAGCGCTTCCGCTATTATGGGCACTCGACATATATTTTATCCTTGCATCCCCTTTTGCATAATATTCAATGATTTTTAGCGTGCCGTCTGTCGAAGCATCATCCGCAATGATCAACTCCCAGTCCGCAAAATCTTGACTCTTTACACTCTCTATGGCTTCTGATATGTATTTCTCTGCATTATACGCAGGCATCACAATAGAAACTTCTGGCATTATTCGAACTTATTGATTAGTTTCACAATCTTTTTTACTTCCTCATCCGTTAGTAACTTCCTCCTCGGAAGATTCAGTTCTTCCCGATGCGCAGGGATACTTTTCACATCGGATAAGGGATGTATTTCAGCCATTTCTTTTATAGTTTAAAAAATCATCATAGTTTCTAATATAGTCATCCTTGTCGTACTTTATCGAGGCTACTATTAAGGCGAATGAATTGGTAGAGAAGTTCTCCATCACACGCCATAGCCCCCGGGGAACATACAATCCGTAGTACGATCTATTCAAGGAATAAGTTCTTATAAAAAATAAGTATTTTAAAAACGAAGCTGTTTTCACTTAATGGAGCAGCTCTTTGTAATCACGAAATATCCATAAAGTGATACAGCTTCGTTTGTAGAAACCGCCTACGGCGGTAATAAATCCCGGGGGCCCTACCCCGGGAAATAAATTAAATAAATCGAATACGCTGCGCTTATATTCTAAAGAAAAAACGCTAAAGCACTGACCACAGGCACAACCCGTAGTCACGGCTGTTGTAGTCCGCGTTCACGGTACTGCTGCTGAAGAGCAGGTCGTAAGCGTCAATGGCATTGCTGCGAGGTGTAGACGACCAATAGGAACCGCTGCTGCCTACATCGTTTAAACTGCTGCCAATCATGTCCCCACTAGCAGGAAGGAAGAAATACTGGCTGGTATCAGCAGGAATGCCTTGCGTAGGTGTAGCATGTGATTTCTTAGTTGCCGTCCCCGAAGCAAAGCCACTGATGTACGCTTTTTTCTTCAGCCAAAGACCACCCGTGTAAGCAGTACCGGAATCATCTTTCCAAGAAGTGGTGCTATCCCAATAAGTACCTGCACCTATGTACATTTCCATCTGATCGAAAGTAGGGCAGTTCTTGCAACTGTTGGTGGCAACACCAGAAGTGATGGTATTATAATTATAAACTCCAGAAACATACTCTGCCGTAGCATCCCACATGTAATATTTGTAAGAGTAAGTAGTTACTGGCACCAAATTCAATGTTATCTTATAGGCTTTCATACTGCCAGAAGTTAGTGAAAGAGCGCTTAATGTGATTGTACGAGAGTAGGTGCTTCCGTTAGAAACAGTAGCGATAATGGTGAGCGTGCCGCTACGTTGATCGGGGAAGGTCATCAGATACACAGGAGCTGTACCAGAAGAGGTAGCCACGTTACTCACAGTCCAACTCGTACCACCAGTCAATGTACCACTGGTGAGCGTACCGTTGTTACTCAGCGTAAAACCTCCCGAAGAGGGCAGAAGGCTGCTGCCTGAAGAAGCTATATAGGTGAAGGTTACATTGGTTAATGTGCCGGTAAAGGCAGCATTGGTCAGATCGAAACGGAGAGCGGAAGTCTGATGGTTCATCCCCATAGCAGCAGGAGTACCTCCGGCATTAACAGAGGAAACACCGTACATCGCATCGTAGTTCCTCAGATTGGCCACTGTGCCGTTTTGAGAGCCGTAGCCGCTCAAAGAAAGCGTAAAGTTGTCGTTCGATGAATTGTACGTCTGTGTATAATGACTTGCTGTGGGAAGGACGTTAAAGGCATACAATGAATTATTCGGAGTAAATGAATACCCCTCTGCTCCGCTGTATGCAAAAGTAGTACTGTTGCCAGCTGCTTTAGAAGAGAACGTAAAGCCTTGCATCGTACCTACCGCTGCGTTATTAGTGTATTTGTGGAAGACTTGGAGCGCATCGGTGCTCTCCCAAGTGGTAATCAGGCCTTTTACTACATCTGCTGTTTCTATCACACGCGTTGTGAGGGAAGGCAGAGATACGCCGATGCTCATACTTCTGGAAGAGTTGTCTTTGGTTACCGGATCACTATCGTAATCACTCTGGGAGCAGCCGGATAACAAGCAAGCTGTCAAGGAAAACAGAATTAAAACATGGTTTCTCATAATTGTTACTTTTAAATTGATTGCGTTAATAAACGGCAATGCTTATCGACTTAGTTCCAAGTGTCACTGTCGGCAGTGTCGTTGGTATAAGTCCAATCTTGCACTGCGGTAGAACCGCTCGGAGTCTCATTTAACGAACCGGCGAAACCGCCTTCTGTTTCTACTTGCAGACGAAGCATCTCAGGAGCTTCATACATTTTGTATTTTAAAAACTCATCGTAACTGCGTATGTAGTCGCCGGCATCATATACCTCAGAAGCAAGTACCAGACATACCGAGCCGGAAGAGAAATCATCAAGTGTACGCCAAATGCCCGGTACCACCATCAATCCCTGATAAGGTCGGTTCAGTAGAAAAGTCCTTTTCACTTCACCATCATCCAGCGTTACTGAGAAACTACCACTGGCAGCTATAATAAGTTGATAGAGCTGTTTGTGCCCATGAGCACCCCTTGATTCCCCACCGGGCACATCATATAGATAATAGAGACGTTTGGCCTGAAAAGGCACTGTTTTGTCGTTTTCCATTACTGAAATATTACCCTTACGATTGCTGTGATGCCGATCGAGCTCAAGCATGGTACAATCATAAACTTTGCTGTTCTTCATTTCGAAATACATTACTAATGAAATACGTTACTAATTAATCTTAGCACTCTGTACAAATTCACGATACTCATAAATATAGTCATCCTTGTCGTACTTTATCGAGGCTACTATTAAGGCGAATGAATTGGTAGAAAAGTTCTCCATCACGCGCCATAACCCACGGGGAACATACAATCCGTAGTACGATCTATTTAATGAATAAGTTCTACGTTCATGTCCATCGTCAAGTACCACATCGAAACTGCCGGAGAGGGCAACAATAAATTCTTGGTTGTTTTTATAAGCATGCCCTCCACGCTTTTCACCTCCAGGAACGTCGTATATCCAATACGTACGTTCTATCTTAAAAGGTATGTCTTTCGCTCCTTCGATCACAGAGAGATTACCTCTGGCATCAAGAATTTTAGGCAAGGTTATGATTTTTACTTTATCAAAGCTCATATTCTTATATATTTCTTTAATTTCATTTATTACAATTAGCAATCTGATAATTTCGCAAAACTGCCGGGTACTTCTCTTTTATTTATGATTACTTTTTTTAGACTTTTATCCACCAAAAGGTAAGCTGCAGGAAGTGAGTAAAGTTTCTCTCGAATATCATCACAGATACGAACAGCAGAACAATGTCTCAATAATCCTAAATAAGAATTAAATCTTGATCGGAAATCTTTCACTTGTATATAGTCTAAAGATAAACTTGCCGCTTGTACATATTCGCAAAGCATTTTATTGATATTATGCTTTATACGTTTTCCTGATACTAAAACGCCACGTCTTTGTTTCATTCCAAGAAATTCAAAGCCCTTAGACACATGTTGCAAATATCGTTTTTTAGGATGAAGAATTAATCCAAAATATTTCAACTTTGATTCTATATGATGAATCAAATGGCACAAATATTGTTTATCATTATGTACAATAACAAAATCATCTACATATCTACCGTAGTATTTGCATTTTTCATGCCTTTTCATAAAAGAGTCAAACATTGATAAATAAACATTGCTGAACAACTGAGAAGTCAAATTCCCGATAGGAAGACCACAGTCCTTTTTAGCATGAAAAAGGCTCTTGTCTTTGGGTAATCCATGCCATTCCTTTTTCAGACTTCTAAACGTACAATTTTCTGTCGGATCATTCAACACTATCGTTTGCAATAAATCTTTTATCAAACTATAATCCAAACACTCATCATATTTGAGATTTGTATCCTTGCACTTTCTGTTGGCATATTTATCAAGCATATCAAATAGCATCTTTAAAAGTCGTTTTCTATCAATCGACATAAAATAACCGCTGATATCAAGTTTCAAAACATACGTGCTTCTCTTGAAATTTTGTGAGCATTTCCGAATGTGTCCGGCTATACGATTAATACCGTATAGAGTACCATATCCTTTTCTACAAGAATAACTATCCGCTATAAAATCTCTTTCTAAAAGTGGAGAAAGATAGTTAAATAATAAATGATGAACGATTCTATCACGAAAATCGGCAGCGAAGATCTCCCGTTTTACTGGCTTATTTATAATAAAACAAATTGCTCTGCCCACATTATATTGCTTATGCTCTATATCATGAACCAATAATATAAGATTCGATTCTAAATTAGCTTCGAATTTTAATTGACTCAGGGTGTTTCGTTTATTTTTACGAGCTTGATAATAAGCCTTAAACACATCTACCAAAAGTTGTTCGTGCTCCATAATTATATAATCCGCTTATAAAGTTATAATTTCTAAAGAAAAAACGCTACTGCACTGACCACAGGCAGAACCCGTTGTTACGGTTGTTGTTGTTCGCGTTCACGTTACTGCTGTTGAAGTTCAGGTTGTAAGCGTTAGTGGCATTGCTGTTAGGTGTAGACGACCAATAGTAACCGTTGCTGCCTACATTGTTTGCACTGCTGCCAGACATGTACCCACTAGCAAAAAAAAGTGATTGTTATTAATGAAATGTCAATGCGGATAAAATAAATTAAACACAAAGGCAGACTGGAATTATCGACCGACAAATACACACTTCAACAGATTAAATGTAAATAGGTACTATTTTTATATTATCGGTAAACCACTTTGAATTTATATTCCACGCTCTATAAAGAATTTTAAAGACTCTACAGACTCTGGGATTTACTTTATTTACGAAATATTCTAAAGTTATTGGTTCCTACAGGATTTATGCCATGCAGCCAACTGTTTGGAAAGAGATTCTTGTCTTTCCGATTGCAAAGCAAATGTTTTTATCGATATTTGCTTCAGATCACGAAGCAAGCGTAATTGAAGCCTTACGATAACAAGCCGTTCACGTGCACCAGCCAATAAAGAGGTCTTATCTGTACAAGAATTGGCTCTATAAATATCTACCATAATATCCATAATATTCTGTTTTAGGCTTTCACCGATAGTATATCGGAAATCGCGTTCCAGATTACGACACATTTTAAACGATTCGATCAACAAGTCATATGCAGCTTTATATACTGGAAGATTTTCATATAATGCCATACAACTAACTTTTTAAGAGTTTCTGCATTTCGGCAACAAACATCAAACAGTCAACTGGGGTTGATGACGAAATATCGAACTCTTGAAGTTTACGAATAATAAAAGCATTATCATTCTGTATAATCGACTTTTTAACAGTAAAAGAAGTTTTTCCTGCATTGCCATTAATCCATCTTTTATAATCTTCAACATCTATCTTATCAGTAATAGATATCTGTATTCTTCCTTCATCAGGGTATTCAAGCTTGTCATCCTTAAAAAGCGTCCGCAAAGCCGACTGAGGAAAACCAATATAAAAAACAGTTGTAGAAACATATTTTACATATTTGTGTTTTACTATATAATCTACATTACAATGTTTAAGCAGTAAATAAGCAGATTGTTGATATGCCTTCCAAAACGCACCTTCTTTATATAGATAAATATTGGAATCATTACTTTCCTCAACTACTAGAATCTCATTGATCTTTGACATATTTTTTTTTGTAAAAAAAACCGCCTACGGCGGTAATAAATCCCGGGGGCCCTACCCCGGGAAATAAATTAAATAAATCCAAGGCGCTGCGCTTCTATTCTAAAGAAAAAACGCTACTGCACTGACCACAGGCACAACCCGTAGTAACGGCGGTAGCTGCTCGCGCCCACGCCACTGCTGTTGAAGTTCAGGAGGTAAGCGTAAGTGGCATCGCTGAGAGGTGTAGACGACCAATAGTAACCGCTGCTGCCTACATTGCCTGCACTGCCGCCATCCATGTACCCACTAGCAGGAAGGAAGAAATACTCACTGGTATTAGTAGGAATACCTTGCATAGGTGTAGCAGAATAACTCTTAGTTGCCGTTTCCGCATCAAAGCCACTGATATATGCTTTTTTCTTCAACCAAATGCCACCTGTGTGAGTAGTACCGGAAGCATCCTTCCAAGGAGTGGTGCTATCCCAATAAGTACCTGCGCCGATGTACATTTGGATCTGGACATAAGTTGGGCAGTCCTTGCAGCTGTTGGTGGCAACACCCGAAGTGATGGTATTATAATTAGTAGTTCCGGAAACATACGCTGCCGTAGCATCCCACATGTAATAGTTGTAAGAGTAAGTAGTTACTTGCTTATTCAATGTTACCTTATAGGATTTCATACTGCCCGAAGTGAGTGAGAAAGCGTTTAATGTTATTGTACGAGAGTACGTACTTCCATCAGAGGCGGTAACGGTTATGGTGAGTGTGCCGCTACGGGTATCGGGGAAAGTCATCAAATAAACAGGAGCGGTGCCAGAAGAGGCAGCCACGTTATTTACCGTCCAACTAGTAGCACCGGTTAAGGCGCTGCTGGTTACAGTGCCTGTATTATTGAGCGTAAAACTACCCGAAGCAGGAAGGAGGCTGCTGCCGGAAGTAGGAGTATAGGTGAAGACCACACTAGTTAGTGTGCCGGTAAAAGCAGCATTGGTCAGGTCGAAACGAAGAACCGATGTGAGATGGTTCATCGCCATAGCCGCAGGAACATCATTACCATTAACAGAAGAAACACCATACATAGCATCGTAGTTACGCAGATTGGCTACCGTACCGGTTTGAGAACCGTAACCGCTCAGAGATAAAGTGAAGTTGTCGTTTGAGGTATTGTACGTTTGAGTGTAATTACTTGCAGTGGGAAGGGCGTTGAAAGCATACAATGAATTATTGGCAGTAAATGAATACCCCTCTGCTCCGCTGTATGCGAAAGTAGTACTGCTACCGGTTCCGGTAGAAGCG
>Ga0302211_10000644_pt1 | contig 11847 bp, 22 predicted proteins | sample II_Fen_E3_3_FD_200234 | JGI IMG/M metagenome (GOLD analysis project Ga0302211, IMG submission 200234) | Peat permafrost microbial communities from Stordalen Mire near Abisko, Sweden - II_Fen_E3_3 | ecosystem: Environmental > Terrestrial > Soil > Wetlands > Permafrost | place: Sweden: Abisko... | reverse complement strand
TCATAACTTGCAGGAGCACTCAATAGTACTCGTCCGTGGTGGTCGTGTAAAAGACCTCCCTGGTGTACGTTATCACATCGTTCGTGGTACACTCGATACGGCAGGTGTCGCAAATCGCACACAACGTCGTTCTAAGTATGGTGCTAAGCGCCCTAAACCAGGACAAGCAGCACCAGCTAAAAAGAAATAATCAAAAAACAAAACAAGTTTAACTTTGTTTCGTTTGATGGGATATGCGGTAATGGTTGAGTAAATATTCGGAGGAATATTGAAGACACAATTAATGCAGCCGAAAACAAAACATTATTATTCAAACAAATGAGAAAAGCAAAACCTAAAAAACGTCTAGTCCTTCCGGATCCCGTTTTTAATGATCAAAAGGTTTCTAAGTTTGTAAACCATCTAATGTATGATGGTAAGAAGAATACTTCTTATGAGATCTTCTACAACTCACTGAAACTCGTTGAGGCCAAAATGCAGAATGCAGAGCAATCGGCTCTTGAAATCTGGAAAAAGGCACTCGAAAATATAACTCCCCAGGTGGAAGTTAAATCACGTCGTGTTGGTGGTGCAACCTTTCAGGTTCCTACCGAAATTCGCCCAGATCGCAAAGAATCGGTTTGTATGAAGAATCTGATTCTATTCGCTCGTAAACGTGGCGGAAAAACAATGGCTGAGAAATTAGCTGCCGAAATCATGGATGCTTTCAATGAGCAGGGTGGTGCGTATAAGCGTAAAGAAGATATGCATCGTATGGCTGAAGCTAACCGTGCATTTGCTCACTTTAGATTCTAAACGAAGAGATGGCTAAACACGATTTACATTTAACTCGTAACATCGGTATCATGGCGCATATCGATGCTGGTAAGACTACTACTTCTGAACGTATTCTTTACTATACGGGTTTGACTCACAAAATTGGTGAGGTGCATGATGGCGCTGCTACCATGGACTGGATGGCTCAAGAGCAAGAACGTGGTATTACAATTACTTCTGCTGCGACAACCACCCGTTGGAAATGGGCTGGTAATACTTATAAAATTAACTTGATTGACACTCCGGGACACGTTGACTTTACTGCTGAAGTAGAGCGCTCATTGCGTGTGCTTGACGGTGCGGTGGCTACTTACTGTGCAGTAGGTGGCGTAGAACCTCAGTCGGAAACGGTATGGCGTCAGGCTGATAAATATAATGTGCCTCGTATTGGCTATGTAAACAAGATGGACCGTTCTGGTGCAGACTTTTATGAGGTCTTGCGTCAGATGAAAGCCGTTTTGGGTGCAAATGCTTGTGCGATTGTGATACCTATCGGTGCTGAGGAAAACTTCAAAGGTCTTGTCGATCTTATTAAAATGAAGGCTATTTTTTGGCATGATGAAACAATGGGTGCTGATTATGAAGAAGAGGAAATCCCTGCAAATTTGCTTGCTGAGGCTCAAGAGTATCGCGACAAAATGTTGGAGGCTGCTGCTGATTATGATGACGTTTTAATGGAGAAATTTTTCGATGATCCTTCTAAGATTACAGAAGATGAAATTCTTCGTGCTTTACGTACGGCTACTTGTAAAATGGAACTTGTTCCTATGCTTTGTGGTTCCTCGTTTAAAAATAAAGGCGTACAAACATTGCTTGATTATGTTTGTGCATTCCTTCCTTCTCCTCTAGAGAATGGTGACATTATAGGCACTGATCCTGAAACAGGAGAAGAAACAACTCGTGAACCGGATGATGATGCAAAAACAGCAGCACTTGCATTTAAAATTGCTACTGACCCTTATGTGGGACGTTTGACTTTCTTCCGCGTTTATTCAGGTAAAATTGAAGCAGGCTCTTATATCTACAATACTCGTTCTGGTAAAAAAGAACGTGTGTCTCGTTTGTTCCAAATGCATTCAAATAAGCAGAATCCTGTAGATGTAATTGGCGCGGGTGATATTGGTGCAGGTGTAGGATTTAAAGATATTCGCACTGGTGATACTCTTTGTGATGAAACTGCTCCTATTATTCTTGAGTCTATGGATTTCCCTGATACAGTAATTGGTATTGCTATTGAACCTAAAACTCAGAAGGATCTTGATAAATTGTCAGTTGGCTTGGCTAAATTGGCTGAAGAAGATCCTACCTTCCGTGTATCAACAGATGAGCAAACTGGTCAAACAGTAATCTCTGGTATGGGTGAGCTTCATCTTGATATCATTGTCGATCGTTTAAAACGTGAATTTAAAGTGGAATGTAACCAAGGTCGTCCTCAGGTTTCTTATAAGGAAGCTATTACAAAGACAGTTAATCTTCGTGAGGTTTATAAGAAGCAATCTGGTGGTCGTGGTAAATTCGCTGATATCATTATTAATGTAGGTCCGGCTGATGAGGATTTTGAAGGAACTGGCCTTCAGTTTATTGATGCGGTAAAAGGTGGTAATATTCCTAAAGAGTTTATCCCTTCTGTTCAAAAAGGATTTACTTCAGCAATGAAGAATGGCGTACTTGCCGGTTATCCTTTGGATACGTTGAAAGTGACTCTTTTGGATGGTTCTTTCCACCCTGTTGACTCGGATCAGCTATCGTTTGAAATTGTTGCTGTTCAGGCTTACAGAAATGCTTGTGCTAAAGCTGGCCCTGTATTGCTAGAACCTGTAATGAAACTCGAAGTAGTAACTCCAGAGGAGAATATGGGTGATGTGATTGGTGATTTGAATAAGCGTCGTGGCCAAGTAGAAGGTATGGAAAACAGCCGTTCAGGTGCGCGTATTGTAAAAGCAAATGTGCCTCTTGCCGAAATGTTCGGTTATGTAACAGCTCTGCGTACCATTACTTCAGGTCGTGCAACTTCTTCTATGACTTTCTCACATTTCTCTCAATTGTCAACTTCTATTGCGAAGTCTGTACTTGAGGAGGTGAAAGGTCGCACTGATTTGCTTTAAAATAAAAGTTAAAAATATGAGCCAAAAAATTAGAATTAAATTGAAATCTTACGATTATAACTTGGTTGATAAGTCTGCCGAGAAAATTGTGAGAACTGTGAAGGCTACAGGCGCCATTGTTAGTGGCCCTATCCCTCTTCCTACGCATAAGCGTATCTTTACAGTGAACCGCTCTACCTTCGTTAATAAGAAGTCGCGTGAACAGTTCGAACTAGCTTCTTACAAGCGCCTTATTGACATCTATAGCTCTACGGCTAAAACGGTAGATGCTTTGATGAAGCTAGAATTGCCTAGTGGAGTAGAAGTAGAAATTAAAGTGTGATAATATTAATAGTTAAGTGAAATGCCAGGATTATTAGGAAAAAAAATCGGAATGACATCCGTATTCAGTGCCGACGGTAAAAATGTACCGTGCACTGTTATCGAAGCAGGTCCTTGTGTGGTTACTCAGCTGAAATCAGTTGAAAAAGATGGCTATGAGGCTATCCAGCTCGGCTTTCAGGAGCAGAAAGAAAAACATGCTACGAAAGCTTTGATGGGGCACTTCAGTAAAGCCGGTGTAACCCCCAAGAGACACTTGGCCGAGTTCAAGGGATTTGAGGCAGAACTCAATCTCGGTGACGTAATTGATGTACAAATGTTTGAGGAAAATTCTTTCGTAGATGTAGTTGCTACTTCTAAAGGTAAAGGTTTCCAAGGCGTTGTGAAAAGACATGGCTTTGCAGGTGTGGGACAAAGTACCCACGGTCAGCATAACCGTGCTCGTAAACCAGGTTCTATTGGCGCTTGTTCGTACCCCGCTAAGGTATTTAAGGGTATGCGCATGGGTGGCCAAATGGGCGGTGATCGTGTAACTGTACAGAACTTGCGTGTGTTAAAGGTAATCTTAGAACACAACCTTTTGTTAATCAAAGGTTCTGTTCCGGGTGCTAAAGGTTCAATCGTATTAATTGAGAAGTAAAATGGAAATTAGCGTATTAAACATTAATGGTGTTGACACCGGAAGAAAGGTTACGTTAAACGAGTCTATCTTCGCTATTGAACCTAATGATCATGCGATTTATTTGGACGTAAAGCAATTTATGGCCAATCAGCGTCAAGGTACGCATAAATCGAAAGAGAGAAGTGAGCTATCGGGTTCTACTCGTAAGCTTGGTCGTCAAAAAGGTGGTGGCGGTGCACGTCGTGGTGATATTAAATCACCTATTCTTGTGGGTGGTGCACGTGTGTTCGGTCCTGTACCTCGTGACTATTCTTTCAAGCTAAATAAAAAAGTAAAGACTTTGGCTCGTAAATCAGCTCTTGCTTATAAGGCACAAGCTGATGCTATAATCGTAGTTGAAGATTTTGCTTTTGAAGCTCCAAAAACAAAAGAATTCTTAAGTGTTCTTAATGATTTGAAAATTTCAAACAAGAAGGCTCTCTTTGTTTTGGCTTCTGATAATAAAAACGTATATTTGTCGGCTCGTAACGTGGAGAAGACTCTTGTTGTTCCTGTATCTAGTGTAAATACTTATAGAGTGTTGAATGCTGGAGTGGTGGTTCTGACAGAGAGTGCTCTTGTTGCGATTGATGAAACATTAACAAAATAAAGGCTTAAATAATGGGAATTATTATTAAACCGATTGTTACTGAAAAGATGAATAAAGAAACCGAAAAGCGTAATACTTTCGGTTTCATAGTTCGTCCCGAGTACAATAAACTTGAGGTTAAAGGCGCAATTGAAACTCTTTACAATGTAACTGTTGTAAGTGTGAATACAATGCGCTATATTGGTAAGTCCAAGAATCGTTGGACTCGTGCCGGTCTTGTTAAAGGTCGCGCGAATGCTTTTAAGAAAGCCATCGTTACCTTGAAAGAGGGCGATACTATTGATTTTTATAGCAATATTTAAAAAGAAATGGCAGTACGTAAATTTAAGCCCACAACACCGGGGCAAAGACATAAAGTTATTGGTACCTTTGAGGAACTGACAGCATCGGCACCAGAAAAATCGCTTGTGTACGGAAAACGCTCTACTGGCGGCCGTAATAACGAGGGCAAAATGACCGTTCGTTATATTGGTGGAGGTCACAAGAGAAAGTACAGAATCATCGATTTTAAGAGAGAAAAAGACGGTGTACCCGCAGTAGTAAAAACAATTGAATACGATCCAAACCGTTCGGCTCGTATTGCTCTTTTGTCTTATGCGGACGGCGAAAAGCGTTATATCATCGCTCCTAATGGATTGCAGGTGGGCGCTACTCTAATGTCAGGCGAGAATGCGGTGCCCGAGGTGGGCAATGCGCTTCCTCTTCAGAATATCCCTGTAGGTACAGTGATCCATAATATTGAACTTCGTCCTGGACAAGGTGCAATGATGGTTCGTTCGGCTGGTAATTTCGCTCAGTTAACTTCTCGTGAGGGCAAGTATAGCGTAGTTAAATTACCTTCAGGTGAGATTCGTCAGGTTCTAAGTACTTGCAAAGCTACTATTGGCAGTGTAGGTAATTCTGACCATGCGCTCGAAAGTTCGGGTAAAGCAGGTCGTTCACGTTGGCAAGGCAAACGCCCTCACAACCGTGGTGTGGTAATGAATCCTGTCGATCACCCCATGGGTGGTGGTGAAGGCCGTCAGTCTGGAGGTCATCCTCGTTCACGTACTGGATTGTATGCTAAGGGTCTCAAGACAAGAGCTCCTAAGAAGCATTCATCTAAGTATATTATTGAGAGAAGAAAAAAGTAACCTGATTAATATAAGATATATATGAGTCGTTCGCTAAAAAAAGGTCCGTATATTAACGTAAAGTTAGAGAACCGTATTCTCGCAATGAACGAGAGCGGCAAGAAAATTGTCGTTAAGACATGGGCTAGAGCTTCAATGATTTCCCCGGATTTCGTGGGTCATACAGTTGCAGTTCACAATGGAAATAAATTTATTCCTGTGTATGTTACAGAGAACATGGTTGGTCACAAATTGGGCGAATTCGCTCCAACACGTAACTTCCGTGGTCATGCTGGCAACAAAAAGAGATAATCAGGAAAGTAAGTCAGTAATAAAAAGTAAAATTATATAATGGGAGCTAGAAAAAAAATATCAGCAGAGAAGAGAAAAGAAGCTCTTAAAGCTGTTTCTTTTGCTAAGTTGCAGAATGTTCCTACTTCTCCCCGCAAAATGCGTTATGTCACTGACATGATTCGCGGAATGGAAGTTAACAAGGCCCTCGGCGTGTTGAAGTTCTCTTCAAAAGAGGCTTCTCGTAGAGTTGAGAAACTGTTGCGCTCAGCTGTTGCAAACTGGGAACAAAAAAATGATCGCAAGGCTGAGAATGGAGAGTTATTTATAACTACAGTTTTTGTAGATTGTGGTTCTATGTTAAAACGTATGCGCCCCGCACCTCAAGGTCGTGGCTATCGCATTCGTAAACGTTCAAACCATGTTACATTGTTCGTTGATGCGAAGAGTACTAATGATGAAATTTAATCTAGATGGGACAAAAAGTTAATCCAATTAGTAACCGTTTGGGAATCATCAGAGGCTGGGATTCCAATTGGTATGGTGGCAGAAAGTACGGCGAGAACCTCTTAGAGGATAGCAAAATTCGTAAGTATTTGAATGCTCGACTAGCAAAAGCTAGTGTAGCTAGAATTGTTATTGAGCGCACATTGAAGCTTGTAACGATTACGGTTTGCACAGCTCGTCCAGGTATCATCATTGGAAAAGGTGGTCAGGAAGTTGATAAGTTGAAAGAGGAGTTGAAAAAGATTACCGATAAAGATGTTCAGATTAATATTTTTGAGGTAAAGCGTCCTGAACTTGATGCTGTTATTGTAGGTAATAATATCGCTCGTCAAGTAGAAGGAAAAATTGCATATCGTCGCGCTATTAAAATGGCAATCGCAAATACAATGCGTATGGGCGCTGAAGGTATCAAAATTCAAATCTCAGGACGTTTAAATGGTGCTGAAATAGCTCGTTCAGAGATGTATAAAGAAGGAAGAACTCCATTGCATACATTCCGTGCCGATATTGATTATTGCCACTGTGAAGCTTTGACGAAAGTCGGTCTTTTGGGCATTAAAGTGTGGATTTGCAAAGGTGAAGTATATGGTAAGCGTGAACTCGCTCCAAACTTTACTCAGAAAGAAAGCGGTCGCGGAAATGCACCAAGCAATGGAGCTAAGAACTTCAAGAGAAAAAAAAGTAATCGTTAACTAGAATTTGAAGTTAGGAAATATGTTACAACCTAAAAAGACAAAATTCAGAAGACAGCAAAAAGGTCGCATGAAAGGCAATGCTCAGCGTGGCAATCAGTTGGCTTTCGGATCATTTGGCATCAAGTCACTTCAAAGTAAGTGGATCACTGGTCGCCAAATAGAAGCAGCTCGTATTGCTGTTACGAGATATATGCAGCGTCAAGGTCAGATTTGGATACGAATCTTTCCAGATAAGCCGATAACAAAGAAACCCGCTGAGGTACGTATGGGTAAAGGTAAAGGTAATCCAGAAGGATTTGTTGCTCCTGTTACCCCAGGTCGTATTATAATTGAGGTAGAAGGTGTTTCATTTCTCATAGCTAAGGAAGCTCTCCGTTTAGCTGCGCAGAAATTGCCTGTTACTACTAAGTTTATTGTGAGACGTGATTATGATACTACTCAAAGTCAAAATGCATAATAGTTATGAAGACTGCAGAAATTAAAGAATTGACTACCACAGACTTGGTAGAAAGAGTCGCAGCAGAGAAGGTTAGCTATGAACAGATGGTTGTAAATCATGCAATCACTCCCATGGAAAACCCTTCACAGATCAAGCAGCTCCGCAGAACGATTGCGCGTTTGATGACTGAGTTGCGTCAAAGAGAACTTAATAAATAAAGTGAGTCCTATGTCAGATAGAAATTTAAGAAAAGAGAGACTCGGGGTTGTTGTAAGCAATAAAATGGATAAAACCATTACGGTTGCTGCTAAATTTAAAGAGAAGCACCCCATTTATGGTAAGTTTGTCAGTAAGACAAAAAAGTACCATGCTCACGATGAGAAGAACGAGTGCAATGAAGGGGATACCGTTCGTATTATGGAGACTCGTCCTTTGAGTAAGAGCAAGAGATGGAGATTAGTAGAAATTGTTGAAAGAGCTAAGTAATTATGATACAGACAGAATCAAGACTTATAGTTTGTGACAACAGTGGAGCTAAAGAGGTCCTTTGCATCCGAGTACTCGGTGGCACTGGTCGTCGTTATGCTTCTGTTGGTGATGTAATTGTCGTTTCAGTAAAGAGTGTAATTCCCTCAAGTGACGTTAAAAAAGGAGCTGTTTCAAAGGCTCTTATTGTTCGCACAAAGAAGGAGATCCGTCGTCCAGATGGCTCTTATATTCGCTTTGATGACAATGCTTGTGTGCTGCTAAATAACGCAGGTGAGATTAGAGGTAGCCGTATTTTTGGCCCTGTAGCAAGAGAGTTGCGTACCGCTAATATGAAGGTTGTGTCTCTTGCCCCTGAAGTACTTTAATCAAGTAAAAAAGTAAAGTAATGAGTAAGTTACATATTAAAAAAGGCGACACCGTTATTGTTAATGCTGGAAAAGACAAAGGCAAAACGGGTCAGGTACTTAAAGTTCTTGTAGAAAAACAGAGAGCTTTAGTAGAGGGCGTGAACCTCGTTTCAAAGAGTCAGAAGCCTAGCGCGAAGAACCCTCAGGGTGGTATCGCTAAACAAGAGGCTTCTTTGCATATTTCTAACTTGAATCCAGTGGATCCCAAGTCAGGTTTAGCAACTCGCATTGGTAGAAAGAAAAACGCTGATGGCGTTTTGGTACGTTATGCTAAAAAATCAGGAGAGGAGATTAAGTAATGAGTAATACTGCAAGTCTTAAGAAAGAATATGCGGAGCGTATCGCTCCCGCATTGAAGGAGAAATTTCAGTATTCTTCTGCGATGCAGATTCCCGTATTGAAAAAGATCGTGATCAATCAAGGTCTGGGTGCTGCTGTTGCTGATAAGAAGATTGTAGACGTGGCTGTAACAGAGCTTTCGGCGATTACGGGTCAGAAAGCTGTTGTGACTTTGTCACGCAAAGATATTGCGAACTTTAAGTTGCGTAAGAAAATGCCTATTGGCGTAATGGTAACATTGCGACGTGAGAGAATGTATGAATTCTTAGAGCGTCTTGTTCGTGTTTCTTTGCCTCGTATTCGCGACTTTAAGGGTATTAATAGCAAATTTGATGGTCAAGGTAATTATACTTTGGGTGTTGAAGAGCAAATTATTTTCCCTGAGATCAATATCGATAGCGTTTCTAAAATCATGGGTATGAATATCACATTTGTGACTTCTGCTACTACCGATGAAGAAGGTTACGCATTGCTGAAAGAATTCGGTTTACCTTTTAAGAATAAAGATTGATATAATTATGGCAAAAGAATCAATGAAAGCGCGTGAAGTAAAGCGCGCTAAGCTGGTAGCTAAATACGCTGTTAAAAGAGCAGAGTTGAAAGCCATTGTGAAAAAGAGCGAAGATCCTTCTGAGCGTTTTGAAGCAGCACAAAAGTTGCAGTCAATTCCAAAGAATGCTAATCCTATTCGTCTTCACAATCGTTGTTCACTGACAGGTCGCCCCAAAGGTTACATTCGTCAGTTTGGCATTTCCAGAATTCAATTCCGTGAAATGGCTTCTAATGGCCTAATCCCAGGAATAAAAAAGGCAAGCTGGTAAATAAGCATTTTTTTTATTTAAATATTGTCAGGGAGTCCTGATTAATTTAATTATTTTATGACAGATCCAATAGCAGATTATTTGACGAGGCTAAGAAACGCCATCGGTGCGAAGCATCGTGTGGTAGAAGTTCCTGCCTCTAATCTCAAAAAAGAAATTACGAAGATTCTTTTTGAGAAGGGTTACATCTTGAACTATAAGTTTGTAGAAGAGGGCCCTCAAGGTACTATCAAGGTCGCTTTGAAATACGATCCCGTAAACAAAGTGAATGCGATTAAGAAACTGGAGAGAATTTCTACTCCAGGTTTGCGTAAATACACAGGCTACAAAGAGATGCCTCGTGTTATTAATGGTTTGGGTATCGCTATCATCTCAACTTCTAAAGGTGTAATGACCAATAAAGAAGCAGCTGAGTTGAAAATCGGTGGCGAGGTATTGTGCTACGTTTATTAAAAAAGGAGGAAAAGCTATGTCAAGAATTGGTAAATTACCTATTAGCATTCCTGCTGGAGTTACAGTAACTCTAAAGGATAACGTGGTAACCGTAAAAGGTCCCAAAGGAGAGTTAACACAAGAGGTTAATCCCCTTATCAGTGTAGAAGTTAAAGAGAGTGAGATAGAACTTACTCGTAGCAATGAGGATAAACAGGAACGTGCATTCCATGGTTTGTACCGTTCACTTATTAATAATATGGTGATTGGCGTTTCTCAAGGTTACCGTAAGGAACTTGAACTTGTGGGTGTAGGTTATCGTGCATCTAATCAAGGAAACACTATTGAGCTATCTTTGGGATATTCTCATGCAATCTTTATTCAGCTTCCTGCCGAAGTAAAGGTTGAGACAAAATCAGAGCGTAATAAAAATCCTCTGATAATGTTAGAGAGCTGTGATAAGCAGTTGCTTGGTATGATTTGCTCAAAGATCCGTTCTTTCCGCAAACCTGAGCCATATAAAGGTAAAGGTATTCGATTTGTGGGTGAAGAGATTCGTCGCAAATCTGGTAAGTCTGCAAGTGCAAAATAAATCTTTAGAAAGGTAAGATTATGACTACTAAATTAGAAAGACGAACAAAGATTAAATATAGAGTACGTAATAAAATTTCTGGTACTGCAGAGCGTCCGCGTATGAGTGTGTACAGAAGTAATAAGCAGATCTATGTTCAGGTTATTGATGACCTCGCTAGTAAGACACTAGCTTCAGCTTCTTCTCTAGCATTAGAGGGAACTTTCCCTAAGAAGGAACAAGCTGCTAAGGTTGGTGAACTTATTGCAAAAAGTGCCCAGGAAGCTGGTGTTACTTCTGTAGTGTTTGACCGTAATGGTTATTTGTATCATGGTAGAGTTAAGGAAGTAGCTGATGCTGCCCGTAACGCAGGACTTAAATTTTAATCATTATGGCAAATAAAATAAAAATCGCAAGCGATATTGAACTTAAAGATAGATTGGTCGCAATTAACCGTGTAACGAAAGTTACGAAAGGTGGTCGTACCATGAGCTTTTCCGCTATCGTTGTTGTTGGAAACGAAGATGGCGTAATTGGTTGGGGTCTTGGTAAGGCAGGTGAGGTAACTTCCGCTATTGCTAAAGGCGTAGAAACAGCCAAGAAGAATCTTATAAAGGTTCCTGTTCTTAAAGGTACTATTCCTCACGAGCAGCTTGCTCGTTTTGGTGGTGCTGAAGTGTTTATTAAGCCTGCTTCTCATGGTACAGGTGTAGTTGCTGGTGGCGCTATGCGTGCAGTATTAGAGAGCGTAGGTGTAACTGATGTACTTGCTAAGTCAAAGGGTTCTTCGAATCCTCACAATTTAGTAAAGGCTACGATTAAGGCGCTTGGTGAATTGCGTGATGCACGCACTGTAGCTCAGAATCGTGGAATCAGTATGGATAAAGTGTTTAGAGGTTAAGAAAGATTAAGCTATGGCAACAATTAAGATTAAGCAGACAAAAAGCAGAATCGGAGCCCCAAAAGATCAGAAGAGAACTCTCGATGCACTTGGTCTCCGCAAAATGAACAAGGTTGTAGAGCATGAGCTTACAGACTCGCTTCAGGGTATGGTAAATAAGGTAAAACACCTTGTTACTATTGTAGAGTAATAACTTGTAGAATAGAAAAAATTATTAAGATATGGACTTAAGTAATTTGAAACCCGCTAGTGGTGCTACTCATTCATGTAAAAGAATAGGTCGTGGACCTGGTTCTGGTCATGGTGGTACTTCTACTCGTGGTCATAAGG
>Ga0302211_10000640_pt1 | contig 11875 bp, 8 predicted proteins | sample II_Fen_E3_3_FD_200234 | JGI IMG/M metagenome (GOLD analysis project Ga0302211, IMG submission 200234) | Peat permafrost microbial communities from Stordalen Mire near Abisko, Sweden - II_Fen_E3_3 | ecosystem: Environmental > Terrestrial > Soil > Wetlands > Permafrost | place: Sweden: Abisko... | reverse complement strand
GATTATGTTTCTATCGGACATAATGTAACGGTACATGGAGCTAAGATTGAAAACTATGCCTTGATTGGTATGGGAGCAATATTGCTGGATTATGCCGTAGTGGGAGAGGGAGCGATTGTAGCAGCCGGTGCATTGGTACTGAGTAATACTGTTATTCCTCCTTACACCCTATGGGCCGGAGTACCCGCTAAATTCATAAAAAATGTGGAACCGAGTCAAACGATTGAAATGAATCAAAAGATTGCTCATAATTATGCCATGTACGCAGGATGGTTTAAGGAAGAAAAATAGTTTTTAGTAAGTAGTAGGTAGAAAAAGTGGTCAACGTATTTCAGGCATTGACAAATAGTAGGTAGAAAAAAGTAGGTAGGAAGAAACCGATAGAAATAATGCAATAGAATTATAATTCTAATTTAAATTAAGTGAAATATTGAAATAATATATATATCTTTGCCATATAAAGTAAATAAAAGATAAATTTATGTTGATACCAGATTTGCTGAACCAGCAGTGGAAAAAGAGTTACCGGGCAAAAGGGTTTTATAAGAACCTGGCAGTAAACATTATGCTGGGCTTTTTTGCGCTCTATATGGCTGTTGTATTTCTCTTTTTGGGTTTTTCTCTGAATGGCATACTTGAAAAGGCGGATAGTTCATTAAATCCAATGCAATTGTTCAATGGAGCCATGTTGTATCTAATGATTGCCGGATTAGGCCTCCGTTTTTTAATGCAGCCATTGAACACCTTTAATTTACCACCCTATCAGGTCCTGCCGATAAAGCGCTCGGCATTGATAAACTTCCTTATGTTGAAGCCTCTAGCCAGTCCTCTCAACTATTTTCTGTTATTTGTGGTTGTGCCTTTTGCCATAAAATCGGTAGTAGGATATTATAGCGTCTTTATAGCCTTGAAATTTATTTTGAGCTTTATCTTCCTGATATGGTTTAACTCGTTGATGGCAGCATTCCTCAAAAGGAAGTTTGGTACCGGATTATATTCATTTCTATTGATCATCCTGGTCATCCCATGCATTGTCGCATTGGAATACTTCAAGGTCTTTTCACTGTTTATCATATCCAGAGCCGTTTTTGATTTTATAATATTATACCCTGTTGGATTAATCGTTCCCTTATGTGCTGTGGCAGGAGCTTATCTATTAAATAAGTGGTTCTTTGCAACTAATTTTTATCCTGAAAAGTTTAACAGCAAGATAAAAGGAGATAAAACTGTTGCTGCAGACATCTCCTTTTTAAACCGCTTTGGTATCATCGGAGAACTCATTACCCTTGAAATAAAATTGATTTTAAGGCATAAGCGCACAAAAAGTATTCTGTATATGTCGGTGCTTTTCTTGTTCTACGGATTGTTTTTTTATACCAATGATAAGGTATACGCCAATAATAGTGGAATGTTATTTTTTGCAGCGATGTTTATTACCGGTTTTCTGATGTTGATGCTTGGACAATGGGTCATTAGTTGGGATGGTTCGTATTTCGACACTATCATGACGAAAAACATTCCTGTAAGATCGTATATCAATGCTAATTATTTTTTGTTACTCGGGCTAAATATTATTTGTTTCGTGTTGACAACTCCTTACTTTTTCTTTGGGATGAAAATTGTGTATTTGCATTTAGCTGCGTTCTTGTTTAATATTGGAGTGACTGTTTATTTTCTGATTTACATGGCAACCTTTAAGAATACCCGAATTGATTTATCCAAGTCATCAGCCATGAATTATCAGGGTACATCCTATAAAAGTATGCTTATCATACTTCCAGTCATGTTTTTACCTATTCTTATTGTTTATATTCTATCTGCTTTTTTCTCCTTGACTGTTGCCCTTTGGAGCCTGGCTCTATTAGGCGTAGCCGGGATATTATTCCGCAATTTATTGATTACCCTGTGTGTCAATCAGTTTAACAGACGGAAATACAAGATGGCGGAAGGATTTAGAGAAGGGGAGTAATTTAAAGATATGATTTGAAGAAGATATATTGTTTTGAATTAAAATCGTAAATGCTATTTAAAACCTTTCCAAAAACAAATCAATGAATTAACCAAACAACCAATATATGATTCATGCAACCGATTTACAAAAAACATATAACGGGGTAACCGTTTTGAATATACCTGCAATCCGAATTCCCCAGGGAGAAAGCTTTGGATTAGTTGGAAACAATGGAGCTGGAAAAACTACGTTCTTTCGCCTGATCCTTGATCTGATTGAGGCTACTACCGGTGAAGTGGAGATCGATTCGCAAAAGGTTATGCGCAACGATGCCTGGAAAACAATTACAGGTTCCTTTCTGGACGAAGGTTTCCTTATAGATTTCCTGACTCCGGAAGAATACTTTAATTTTGTAGCAAAGTTACATGACAAATCGGAAGGTGATCTTGTGCTTTTTCTGGAATCTATGAAAGACTTTTTTAATGATGAGATACTTGTTTCCAAAAAACTGATACGTGATTTCTCGAAAGGAAATCAAAAGAAGATTGGTATTGCAGCAGCCCTGATTGGAGATCCAAAGATATTGATCCTTGATGAACCATTTACGGCCCTCGATCCTTCTTCCCAAATTAGGTTGAAACGGTTCCTGGTGGAGTTGCAAACTCGGTTTAATATGACCATGCTTATTTCAAGCCATGATTTAAATCACATTACTGAAGTATGCAAACGAATAGTAGTTCTTGAGAAGGGTAAAATAGTGAAAGATTTAAATACAGATGCTGATACTCTGAAAGAACTGGAAGCTTATTTTGCAGTATAATATCAGTTTATAAAGGAAAACTTTCGTCGATCCGGTATTTACCATACATTTCTTTCACGGTACTGCATTCGGTATAAGCATCATGTTCAAAAAACAGGATTTGGTGTTTTTCAGAGGCTTCATCAAGTAATGCTTTCTTTTCATTCATGGCAGTAATGGGATAGGTGTCAAATGCAGAGATCCAGGATACAGGAACTGTGGCTGCAATGGGAATAACATCTCCCACATATATATATGTCCTGACACCTGTGTGGATGTAACTCACCAATTGACCAAGTGTATGTCCGTTGTAAATCCGTACTTCCACTTCCGGGCAGATCCATAGATTCTCACTTACTAATTTAAGTTTGCCTGCCTCCTTCACCGGTAACATGTTTTCAGGAAAATAGGAATCACCTTCACGCACATTGGGGTTCAGAAAATTCTTCCATTGCGCTTCCCCCACCCAATGCATTGCATTCGGGAAAGTCAGTTCAACTTTCGTGTGATCCTCATTAAACTGTGTGCATCCACCGCAATGGTCGAAGTGCAAATGAGTCAGTATTACATCCGTGATATCAGAACAATGATATCCAAGTTGATTGAGTTCGAATTCAAAATTGATCACGCCTTTGAATTCGTAGTATTTTAGATACTCTAATTGCTTATTCCCGGTCCCTGTATCTATTAATATGCGTTTTTCACCGGTGTCAATCAACATACAACGCATGTTGAGCTGACAGAAGTTCTCATTGTCGCATGCATATCTTTTTTGCCATACACGTTTAGGAACAACTCCAAATATAGCCCCGCCATCCACATGGAATGACCCAGCTTCGATTTTATGGATTTTCATTTTTGGAATTAAGTTGAATAAGTTAATTAGTTGTCTGAGTTGAAATGTTTGATTGTAATAGAAATTAAACTTTACAAACTTTCATTTAATATACATTATACAAGCAATCAATCTTTATATACTTGACGAAGTTTTTAGTACATTTGTGTTTTAATTAATTTCGACAAAAATAGGTAAAAATATTCATCATTCAATTATATGCAACGAGTTCATTTTATTGCCATAGGTGGAGCTGCCATGCACAACTTAGCCATTGCCATCAGCAAAAAAGATAATTTTCAAGTGACCGGTTCGGATGATGAAATCTTCGAACCATCTCGCAGCCGTCTGAAAGAAAATGGCCTGTTGCCAGATAAAATGGGTTGGTTCCCTGACCGAATTCATAAGGGTTTGCAAGCTGTTATCTTAGGTATGCACGCTACTGCTGATAATCCTGAACTTATACGTGCTAAAGAATTGGGATTGAAAATATATTCATTCCCTGAATATCTTTACCAGCAAACCCGAAGTAAAACCCGAATTGTGATAGGAGGAAGCCACGGTAAGACAACAACCACGGCTATGATATTGTTTGTTCTGAAACAATTGAATATTGATGCCGATTACATGGTAGGTGCCCAGATTGAAGGATTTGACAATATGGTGAAACTCTCTTATGAATCACGTATAGCCGTTTTTGAAGGAGATGAGTATTTGACTTCATCTCTCGATCGTCGCCCTAAATTTCATTTATACAAACCGCATATTGCCGTACTTACAGGAATTGCCTGGGATCATATCAATGTTTTCCCTACTTTTGAAAATTATGTAGAGCAATTCAGAATATTCACAGAATTAATGGAAGTCCAGGGCAGGCTTATCTACTTTGATGGAGATGAGAACCTAAATGAAATAGCCCGGCATTTGCGTCGTGATATTGTTCCATTCCCTTATAATACCCCAGAATACGAAGTCAGAGATGGAATTACTTATCTGATTACTAAGTATGGTGATGTCTCGTTGAAGATTTTTGGGGAGCATAACCTTCAGAATATGAATGCTGCCAGATTAGCCTGCAGGCAAATTGGAGTAACTGACGAACAATTCTATTCCGTTATCTCAGAGTTCCCCGGTGCTTCAAATCGTCTTCAAAAGATATGTGAAGTGGGTAATTCTGTGGCCTATAAGGATTTTGCACATTCACCTTCAAAACTGAAAGCAACAGTGAAAGCTGTTAAACATCAATATCCAGACCGTAAACTGATTGCCTGTATGGAACTGCATACATTCAGTAGTTTGACTAAAGAGTTTTTACCTCAATATGCAGGTTGCATGGAAGAAGCTGATGTTGCATTTGTATACTATAATCCTGAGGTAATTCTGCATAAACACCTGAAAGATATAGATCCTGAACAAGTAAGACTGGCTTTTGGAGGGGAAAATATTACAGTTTTTACTGACTCTGATGCTTTACAACAAGCACTACGAAAATTGAATTATGACAACTCGGCTTTATTGTTGATGACATCAGGTACTTTCTCTGGAGTGAATCTGATTGAATTTGCAAATGAACTTTTAGTGAAGAAGTAAGAGCCAAGAGGGAAGGAATAAAAAATAAAAAATAAATAACAGATCAGGTCAATCAACGTATTCAACTCAATCAACTCAATCAACCAAGCATCCAATCAACTAATCACCTGTAAAAGAATGACTGAAAAACAACAATTACTGGATAGGCGGTATATGCGTATGGCCAGAATATGGGCTGAAAATTCATATTGCGAACGCCGTAAAGTGGGTGCATTGCTGGTGAAAAATCAAATGATTATTTCTGATGGTTATAATGGCACACCTTCAGGCTTTGAAAATAACTGTGAGGATGAAAACAATGTATCAAAACCGTATGTTTTACACGCTGAAGCCAACGCAATCACTAAAATAGCTCGTTCGCATAATAGTAGTGATAATGCTACCTTGTATGTTACAGCTTCTCCATGTATTGAATGTGCAAAATTAATTATTCAGGCTGGTATTAAACGTGTTGTTTATGGTGAACAATATCGAATTATGGATGGAGTTGAGTTATTGCAACGTGCAAAAATAGAAATCGTTTATCTCGGAATAGAAGGTGAATAGTAAAAAATAAATTTTGAATTAATTTTATATTGTTTTTCTCAGGTGCCTAAGTATTATACGCAAATTATTGTTTTTATGAATAAGAAGAATTTGTTATTGGTATTGATTGTTTTTCTTGCTATTATTAGTGGGGTAGTCCTTGGAAATTTATTGTCCAGACGTGCGAACGGGTCAGGATTTTCAAGGATGTCATCACATAGCAAAGTGGATGACTTGCTTTCTATTATAAATGCTCAGTATGTCGATACAGTTAATACTAAAGAGTTAACGGAAGAATTAATGACCGATTTGACTTCGAAACTAGATCCTCATACTGTTTATATTCCGGCATCTGATTTAGCAGATGTGAATAGTGAACTGGAAGGTAGCTTCAGTGGAATTGGAGTTCAGTTTAATATACAAAACGATACAATAATGATCGTGGCGGTAATCAGTGGCGGACCTTCCAATAAAGTCGGTCTGATGGCCGGTGACCGTATTGTACAGGTAAATGATTCCGTTTTTGTTGGTAAGAAAATTACTAACGAAAAAGTCATGAAGAAACTTCGTGGTAAAGCAGGGACAAAAGTAAAACTTGGAGTTCGTCGACATGGAACTCGAGAAATACTTCATTATACGATTACGCGTGGAGAAATTCCAGTTAATTCAGTGGATATTGCTTATATGATAGAACCTCATGTTGGATTTATTAAGGTTAGTAAATTTGCTGCTACCACTTATACTGAATTCCTTAATGCTATTGCCACATTACGAAGTCAAGGTGCTCAAAAATATATCATCGACTTGCGTGAAAATAGCGGAGGATTTATGGAACAGGCCATTAATATGGTTAATGAATTCTTACCTGGTGGTAGAATGATTGTATATTCAAAAGGTAAAGCTTATCCTCGCTCTGAAGCAAAATCTGATGGAAAAGGGAGCTGTATTAATGCCCCAATAGTTGTGCTGATCGATGAATTTTCCGCATCGGCTAGTGAGATATTCTCAGGCGCTATTCAGGATAATGACCGTGGTTTAATTATTGGTCGACGCTCGTTTGGCAAAGGATTGGTTCAACAACAACTCAATTTGCCTGATGGTTCAGCAGTACGCTTGACGGTTGCACGTTATTACACTCCTTCCGGTCGAAGTATTCAAAAACCCTATGTAAAAGGTGATGCAAAGAATTATGAAATGGACATTATGAACCGCTATTTGCATGGTGAGATTGATAGTAAGGATAGCATTCATTCAGCTCAAAAACTTAAATACAAAACAGTAGGTGGAAGAACAGTTTATGGAGGAGGTGGAATTATGCCTGATATATTCGTGCCAAGGGATACTTCGGAATATACTCCATATCTCAACAAAATCATTAATTATGGATATTTATATCAATTTGCATTTCAATATGCTGATAAAAATCGTGATAAGTTGAAAGCCCTTAAGACTTGGCAAAAAATAGATAAATATCTGGATTCTCAAAACTTGTTATCAGACTTTGTGAAATTTGCCATAACAAAAGGTGTAGCTGTTAATCAAAAACAGATTAGTAAATCCAGAAGATTCATGCTCGTGCAAATGAAAGCATATATATCCCGCAATACAATGGGTGACTCAGGTTTTTATCCAATGTTATACAAAGACGATAAAACTGTAAGTATTGCTTTGGAAAATTTGAGAAAAAGGAAATAACAAACAAATAATTCATATACAATATCTTGTGAATTTTAGGTTGACAACAAAGAGGCTGAATCTTTTTTTGTCAAGCCAATACTAAATAAAGGAAGGTGTTCATTCTAAAAGGATATGAACACCTTCCTTTTTATTCAATAATGGTTAACTATTTACTGGCTCTTGCATGTACCCGCTAATTTTAGCGGAAAGAAAGATCGTTGAGGCTTATAAATTATATAATCGATAGATGTCCAATAAAATAACTCTTGAAGCATTTGGGTGTTTCTGCAAAATTCTGTATATTTGATTCGTGAATCTTGTAAATCGATTCTATTTGTGAAAGGGAAAAATGAATTAAACATTTTGATTTTTCATTATGAATTATATATTAACCTTTAATAAAGCTTTAAAGTGAGAAAAAGACTCTTGTTTAGTTATCTGTTAGCAATTCTTTGTTCCCTATCTTCTTTTGCTGCTCAGCAATCCGATAAACTTATCGGCAACAATATATCTATTTTTTATCCTGCAAACTACGATGCCCAGGAACACCAACCATCCTTTGCCCTGTTGAAAGAACCAAGGTCTGTTGGCAATGTCCCTGTTGATTGGGATTTAAAGCCTTTATTCTATAAAAAGGATGGGATGACTTATGTTACATTACCTATTGCTAAAGGGACGAGCCTATATGGTACCGGAGAAACAACTGGATCATTGGTCCGTAATGGGAAAAAGATAACTTTATGGAATACGGATAACTTCAAATATAGCCTTGCCGAAGGGAAACGTCTTTACCAAAGCCATCCGTGGGTACTTGGAGTAAACAGCGATGGAACTGCTTTTGGGGTAATAGCTGATAATACATGGAAACAACAGATCGACCTGTCTGACAGTATCCGTTTTATTTCTGATGGGCCAGCCTTTCGTGTTATCGTGATAAAACGGAATTCACCTCAGGAAGTGATTAAAGAGCTTACCAATTTAATTGGTCGGATGGATATGCCTCCACTATGGTCTCTTGGTTATCAGCAATGCCGTTTTTCCTATGTGCCCGATACCCGTATAAAAAATGTTGCCGATACTTTCAGGTTAAAGAATATCCCATGTGATGTGATCTGGATGGATATTGATTATATGGAACGATTTAAAGTTTTTACTTTCGACCCTCTGAAAATCCCTGATCCGAAAGGTGTCAATGACTACCTGCACAAGAAGGGTTTCCATTCAATTTGGATGATTGATCCCGGCGTGAAAGTGGAAAAGGATTACTTCGTTTATGAATCCGGAACCAGCGGTAACCATTGGGTGCAAAATCACGATGGGAAAGAATATCATGGAAAAGTATGGCCAGGGCAATGTGCTTTCCCTGATTTTACCATCCCTGAAACCAAAATTTGGTGGAGTGGGTTGTATAAAAACTTTATGGCTACAGGCATTGATGGAGTCTGGAATGATATGAATGAACCTTCTGTTTTTGATGGACCGGACGGCACGATGCCCGAAAATAACTGGCATCGTGGTGGTGGGGACTTACCGGCAGGTTCACATTTACGGTACCATAATGTGTATGGAATGCTTATGGTAAAAGCTTCGCGTGAAGGTATCCTGAATGCAAATCCCGCCAAACGACCGTTTATTCTTTCTCGTTCCGCTTTCCTGGGTAGTAACCGCTATGCCGCCACCTGGACAGGTGATAACTGCGGAACCGTAGACAATATGAAATTATCCATTCCCATGACATTAAACCTCGGATTGTCAGGGCAAGCGTTCAGTGGTCCCGATATGGGAGGGTTCACAGGAATAACAACCCCAGATCTTTTTGGGCAATGGGTGGCTATGGGTGCTTTTTTCCCTTTTATGCGCGGTCACGCCAGCAATGATGTGAACAACAAGGAACCTTGGGCTTTTGGACAGGAAATAGAAAACGTATCACGTACTGCCCTGAATCGCCGTTATCGTTTATTACCCTATTTTTACACGTTATTTCATGAAGCGTCAAAAACCGGCATGCCTGTTATGCGCCCGGTATTTTTCGATGATCCGAAAGATACTACTCTAAGGAAAGAAGATCAGGTATTTCTGGTTGGAAATGATGTATTGGTGATTCCAAAATGGGCTGTAAGTCCTGTTCTCCCAAAAGGAATATGGAGAGCTGCTTCCTTTGTCGGTGAGGACAGCACAACCGACAAGTATCAGGCAGAAGTGAAAATTAAAGGAGGAGCTATTATACCAATGGGAAAGATCATTCAGAATACTATCCAGTACAGCCTTGATTCATTGACCCTATTGGTTTCGCTGGATAAAAAAGGAGAAGCAAAAGGTACTCTGTACGAGGATGCGGGAGATGGTTTTCAATACAGAAAAGGAGAATTTCTTATTTCTGCTTTCAAAGCTAAACAAACCGGATCATCTGTCAGAGTGGTAATCAAAAGCGTGGAAGGTAAATTAAAACCAACCAACCGGAATTACAAAGTTTGTATAGTGACTGATAACGGTACTCTTGAAGGGAAATGGACAAAAGGAACAACTGTTTCATTAGCTTTGCCATATTAAAATAATAGAAGAGCTTATCACGACGATTGTGATAAGCTCTTCTGTTATTTGATAGAATAGAGTTTCATTCTTTGATAATTTTATGGATACTTATACCCTGAAGAGTATTCACTTCCAAAATATATAGGCCTTTCGTCAGATTTTCCACATCAATTGTACTGTTGTTTTTCTCTGTTTTAATAAGTGATCCTTGCATGTTATATATATTCACATTCTTGATAGTATAAGGAGTTGTGATATATACGAACTTGGTAGTCTCAGTAGGGAATACTGTTGTATTCTTTTGGACAATAGGGTTAGATATACCGTTAGGAAAATTAATACTCCGGTCTGTATAAATTAATAAATCTCCAGGTTGCATGGTGATTGTCATGGCAGTATTTGTGACATTTAATTGCGCACCTGTCAATAAATTATACCATACTCCTGTCTTCTGGAAATTTGGAGTTGCCGTTATAGTGGCAGAGGCATTAAAATTCCCTAACACAATCATATCAAGGTCTGAATGGGTGAGTGCTATTCTTCTTCCTGTATTCCAATCGGCAACGGCGATATTCAAATCAAAAGTTCCTTGGGTAAATGCAGTAGGATACATTTTACGTAATGTCATGATTTTAGCACAAGCATCGGAAGCTGCTTTTCTGTGTGCCAGGTTCAACCAACCCCATGCTGAAGGTTTTTCACTGGTTCGTCCTCCAAGTGAGTTGATAGAATAATCATAACCCATTTCACCAAATTCATAGATCATTTTAGGCCCGGGAAGAAGGGTTGTAAAGGCGATATTCAAAGGAACACGATTTACACGGGCTATTGAATCTGTTGTTATATTTCCCAGTCCACTGATTTTTGCATTATAGAAGTTCCGCTCTTCATCGTGGCTTTCGGCATATCCAACCCAATTAGGAGGTGTAGCAACCATAGCAGAGAAATCACTGCCGGTTTGGTATCCCATGGCAGCTTGTGAATATGCATTATTCAATTTTCGCCAGAGGTAGATGCCTTCAGAGGCATACTTGTTTTCTTCTGCATTCCCATCGCTGTTACTATCATACCCTAAAAACTCTAAAATAAACATCACATCGCTTTTTACCGATTTTGCGGCATTGTAATAATCCGTTAGATTATTGACTCTCGATTGATCGTAATTACTTACAGCGGGCTCGCCTGTAGTACTGTTTTGAGTAAAACCTTTTGCTAAATCCATGCGATACCCATCCACTTTAAATTCTGTAATCCAATACTGAAGAACCCGACTGAAATAGCTTTTTGTACCTGTAAAACTATGATTAAAATCGTTGAAAACGCTATAAGGATGCGGAGCAACAGGATTCATCCATGGATTATTGGCGGCAGGCCTACTATTTACAGCATCCCAATAGAGCATGGCAAGGGGACACTGTCCGGTAGCCTGGTTGAAAACCATATCCAGAAATACTGCTATTCCCCGTTTGTGACATTCATCTATAAACTTTTTATACATATCTTCATTTCCATAGGCTTTGTCAGGGGCAAAATAATGATTAGGATTATATCCCCAACTTAAGTTGCCATCAAATTCCTGCACAGGCATTAACTCTATGGCAGTTATTCCAAGATTTTTCAGATAATCGAGTTTTGTAATGGCAGCTGCTAACGTTTTTTCAGGAGTGAAATCGCGGAGTAATAGTTCATAAATGACCATGTTTTTTGCAGGAGGCATAGTAAAAGTAGGTACTTCCCAAGAATAAGCCGGTTTAGCCGTTTCAAATGTAGCTACCAATCCATCTGTTTTTCCAACCGGATAAGGTTTTAAATTTGGAAATACAGTTGAAGTTGCATTTATATACTTATCGTTTGAAGGATCGAGTACCATTTCAGTATAGGGGTCGCTTACTTTTAAAGTCCCATCTACTAAATATTGGAAACCATAAAGCTGACCTGGAGTTAGCCCCGTCAGAGTATACCACCA
>Ga0302211_10000637_pt1 | contig 11895 bp, 11 predicted proteins | sample II_Fen_E3_3_FD_200234 | JGI IMG/M metagenome (GOLD analysis project Ga0302211, IMG submission 200234) | Peat permafrost microbial communities from Stordalen Mire near Abisko, Sweden - II_Fen_E3_3 | ecosystem: Environmental > Terrestrial > Soil > Wetlands > Permafrost | place: Sweden: Abisko... | reverse complement strand
TTTGCTACAGATCACTAAAATCTATTGTAGCATCAGGAGTTCCTAATAGAGTAATTAAAATAAAAAATAAGCTTTGTAAGTTGGCGGATATCTGCTTACAAAACTTATTATACGAGGAGGCGGAAGTATGGACTTTAGCATGACAGAAGAACAAGAGCTATTGATAGAAAGTTTAAAGGAGCTGGTTGCTAGAGAAGCTCCAGAAAGTGAAGTGAAAAAGTGGTATGAAGTAGGTGCGGTTTCTGATCAATTTATGAGGGCTTTTTTAGACGCAGGCTTTGGCTTTTTGGGAATACCGGAAGAATATGGCGGAACACCAGCTGATTTAACCACTTTGTTGATGGTAGCTGAGGAATTGACCCGTGGTACGGCAGCAACAATTCCGGCATTATCTAATATATTAAACATGTTTGATATGGTAGAGTTTGGGACAAAAGAGCAAATTAGGCTGTCGATGGACTTGTATGAAAAAACAGGTAAAGCATCCTTTTCATTAGCGATATCTGAGCCGCAAGCTGGTTCGGACAATTCTGGAATGACAACAACAGCTGTAAGAAAAAATGGGAAAGTTTATTTAAATGGCGGCAAAACATTTGTTACGCATGGGGGGGTGGCTCCTTATTGTTTACTTGTAGCAAAAGATGAGACTCCTGATCGCGATAATAAGAATATGTCGATGTGGCTTTTTGCTTCTGATACTCCGGGGGTAAAGTTTGCGCCATTGCATAAGATTGGTCAAGGAACAACGAGTTTTGCTGAACTTTATTTGGATAATGTAGAATTAGATGAAAGCTGTTTGGTGGGAACTCAGGGGAAGGGCTTTTTACAGCTTATGAAAAATTTTGAGATTGAGCGATTGTTGCTTTGTATGCAAACTTTAGGTTTGGCAGAAGCTGCAATGGATGATGCAGCTTCATATGCTGGTCAGCGGATGCAATTTGGACGCCCAATAGGAGAGTTTCAAATGATTCAACAACTGTTAACTGATATGGAAATTAAAATAAAAAATATGCGAAATATGGTTTATGAAGCAGCTTGGCTCTATGATAATGGCTTATCAATCCGACTGGAATCAGCTCTTTGCAAGCGTTACTGTGGAAGAGCCTCGACGGAGGTTTGTTCCGATGCAATGCAAATTATGGGTGGTATTGGCTATACCACAGAAGGCAGAATTTCACGAGCGTGGCAAGATGCCCGTGGTTGGGAGTTTGCCGGTGGAACGGAACAGATCATGGTGCATATTGCTGGTCGACAAATATTGAAAAAATATGCGAAATAACTGGATACGTATTGTGAAAAAGATTTTGGACAAGAGGTGTTAAAATGAAAATTATTACATGTTTTAAAGTCGTTCCTGACGAACAAGATATTGAATTAAAGGATAATGGGGAGCTTTCTTTTGAACGGGCGAAACTGACCATCAGTAATTATGATTTGAATAGTATTGAGGCAGGTGCGCAGTTGGCAGAAAAGGGAAGTCACGAATTGATCGGAGTATCGGTTGGTGGGGCGAAAATCAATGAATCCAAATTAAAAAAGAATGCTTTGTCACGGGGGCTTACAAGCTTATTCATGTTAGCAGATGAAAAGCTAAGTAATTTAGATACCCATCAGACAGCCAAACTTTTGAAAATTATGGTAGAAAAAATTGCTGATTGGGATTTGGTTTTATGTGGTGAAGGGTCAAGTGATCTTTATGCTCAGCAAGTTGGCGTTCAGCTCGGGGAATTACTTGGGGCAACTGTGATTAATAGTGTGAGTAAAATTACAGAAGAAAATGGAAAAATTATTGTCGAACGTACCTTAGAAAATGAGACGGAAGTGATCGAAGTTGAATTGCCAGCTGTTTTGTCAGTTACTTCGTTTATTAATTTGCCTCGGATTCCCGGGATGAAGAATATTTTATCTGCTGGGAAAAAACCATCTACGGTCTGGTCTTTAACAGATATAGGTGGTACGTGTCCTTCGGAAACAGTGGAAGTAATCGAAACAAAGGCTCCACGACAAATGGATCGTAAAAAAGATATTACTGAAGATGATTCCGCGGAATCAATTCAGGTCTTTATAGAAAAAATTGCAGCAGAGTTGAGATAAGGGGGGGAGAATATGCGAGTTCTAGTTTTTGCAGAACAAAAAACTTCATTAGAAAAATTGTGTCAGTGTGTAGGTGCTTTGGGTGAGCGTGTTGAGGCAATTGTTATTGGTGAAGATACAGCTATTAAAGGTGCAGATAAAGTTTGGCAACTTCCAGTTTTAAATGATATTACTATTGAAGGCTACACAGAATCAATTATTGCTTTTGTCAAAAAAGAACAACCGGAATGGGTTGTGTTTCCCCCTTCTAAAAGGTGTAAATTGATTGCTGGACGATTAGCAGCAGCTATGGAGACGAGTGTTCTAACTGATGTGATGGAAATAGAACAAGGAATAGCAAAGCGTATGGTTTTTGGTGGAGCTGCAGTTCGTCAGGAAAAAGTTTCTGGTAAGATAGCAGTGGCGATGATTGGTTATGATGTTTTTGCCATGAAAAATGGATCGATTGGCAGTGAATATGGCACAATCGAGTTTGTAGAACCAATACATCGTATGAAGGTACTTTGTACGCAACGTAAAGAAAAAATAAAAGTTGATCTAGCAAATGCTAAAAAGATTATTGGTGTGGGGCGTGGGATTGGCAAGGAAGAAGATTTAACCTTAATACGAAAGTTAGCTGAAGTAATTCAAGCAGAAGTTGGCTGTTCGCGACCAATTGCTGAAAGTGAAGGTTGGATGCCAAAAGAAAGTTATGTTGGAGTATCTGGACTTATGCTTGTACCGGAAGTTTATGTAGCTGTTGGTATATCAGGTCAAGTACAACATATGGTAGGTATTAATCGTGCTAAAGTAATTATTGCCATAAATAAAGATAAGAATGCGCCCATCTTTAAACAGGCAGATTATGGAATTGTGGCGGATTTGTATAAAGTTGTTCCGCTTATGGTTGAAAAATTATGCAAATAGATCAAATGGAAATAAGTTTCGATCTTGCGGGGAGCGGAGGAAGATATCATGTCCGATGATAAAATAGATGTGATTATTGTTGGTGGTGGAATTGCGGGACTGACAGCCGGGTATTTACTTGCAAAAAAAGGACAGTCAGTTCTTTTGATTGAACGAGGAAATTATTGTGGAAGTAAGAATGTTACCGGTGGACGCATTTATACGTATAGTTTAGAAAAAATTATGCCGGGTTTTACGAAAGAGGCTCCACTGGAAAGAAAAATTATGCGGGAAAAAGTTTGTTTGATGACGAATGACAGTAATGTAAGTTTAGATTTTTATTCCGATAAACTGGGAAATGTAGGCAGTGAATCCTATTCTGTATTGCGAGCATCCTTTGACCAATGGTTGCAGGAAAAAGCAGAAGACGCCGGTGTTCAAATTGTTTCTGGTGTACGGATAGATGATCTCATTGTAAGAGACGGTCATGTTTGTGGTGTTGTAGCTGGTGAGGATAAAATCGAAGCGGATGTTACAATTTTAGCAGATGGCGTAAATTCTTTGTTGGCAGAAAAAATTGGTTTGAGCAAGGGACTTGATCCTCGCCAAGTATCTGTCGGCGCTAAAGAAATTATTGGACTTAGTGAAGACGTTATAAATGATCGTTTTCAATGTCGCACAGGTGAAGGGGCGGCATGGCTTTTTGCTGGATTCCCTTCAGGAGGGCGCATTGGCGGTGGTTTTTTATATACAAATCGATCCAGTATTTCCCTTGGGGTTGTCTGTAATGTAGAGGATGTTTCCATGGGTGTTCGATCTGTACCTGAATTAGTAGAAGATCTGAAAGCACATCCGGCCATAGCGCCCTTGATAAAAGGTGGAAAATCCCTTGAATATTCGGCACATTTAGTGCCGGAGGGTGGGCTCCCTATGATGCCGGAAATTGTTGGTGATGGGGTTCTTGTTATTGGCGACGCAGCCGGTTTTTGTTTGAATCTTGGATACGCGGTGCGCGGGATGGATTTGGCAGTTATTTCAGCTGAGTGTGCAGCGGAAGCTATTGAAAGAGCTAAGGAATCAAAAGATTATTCAAAGGTATCATTAAGTAACTATCAGCAACTTTTAGATGATAGTATTTTAATGAAGGATATGAAACTTTATCGTAAAGTGCCGCATTTCATGGAAAAAACTCGGCGAATGTATGCCGAATATCCAAATTTAGCTGTAGATGTTTTAAAAGATATGTTTGTGGTGGATGGTACACCGGCCAAAAAAATGCGACAAATGGTAGTTCCGCATTTGAAAAAAATAGGGTTTGGTAATTTGTTAAAAGACATGGTGGAAGGTGGGCGCTCACTATGACTAAAGTGAATATGGATGAAAAACTCAGCCTTGATAAGTTTTATGTGGATGAAGAAAATGCGCATATTGTATTAAAATCGGATGAGATTAAAAATGAAGAATATCAAAAATTAGTTTTAGCCTGTCCGGCTGGATTATATAAAATAGATGACAATGGAAAGCGTGAATTTGATTATGCCGGATGTCTTGAATGTGGAACTTGTCGTGTGATTTGTGGTAAAACTGTGCTGAAGAAGTGGGAATATCCCCAAGGTACATTGGGCGTTGAATTCCGTTTTGGTTAAATCGTTGAGACAAAAATTTTTTGAAATGAATAGCAAGAAAAAAGAAATCATGAATAAGACATGGTTTCTTTTTTCGCTTTACGAGTGGTGGTAGTCTGTATTTTGTAAACTCAAATTATTTGTAAGTAGGTATAAGTGAGGAGGCAAGTTGGAAATGGAAAATTGCAAAATGATTTTAGACATTCCTTTTAAGAAAAATAGAATTCAACAGATTTCTGGGGTGGTTTATGAACAGGTTTCAACGTGTGGATATGATAACGTCGCGCTGAAAATGGATCTATTGGTTCCACGGCAAAGAAAAAGGATTCCAGCAGTTGTTTTTGTCACTGGTGGACAGTTTATCCATGCCAATCGGGATAATTGTATACAATTGCGTTTCTCACTTGCTGAAGCTGGCTATGTTGTGGCAAGTATTGAATATCGTACAGCACCAACGGCGATTTTTCCAGAGCCAATTGAAGATGTTAAAGCGGCAATACGTTATTTAAGAGCCAATGCGGAACGTTTTCATATAGACGATAAAAACATAGGGATTGTTGGTGAATCGTCAGGTGGTTATCTTGCAGCGTTTGCTGGTGTAACGAATGGTATTACGCGATTTGATCGAGGTGAATATCTTAATAAAAGCAGCGCAGTGCAAGCAGTTGTTGATCTTTATGGTCCTTCAGATTTATCAGCGGTTGGTGCCGATTTTACATCAACCAAACAAAGATTATATTATTCAGCTGGATCAGCCGAAGCACTTTGGATTAATGGAATAGGGGTATTTGGTGGTGTTGATGGAGGGGTTCTTGCCGATCGAAAAAGGCTAGAAGAAGCAAATCCAATTTCATATATCAAAAAATCCACGCCACCTTTTTTGTTGATGCATGGAGACCGAGATCAAATGGTATCACCTAGTCAGACGGAAATCCTTCATGAGGCTTTGCTTAAGGCGGGACTCGATTCTACGCGCTATCTTGTAAAAAATGCTGGACATGGAGGGCTTACTTGGGTACAGCCGGTTGTCGAAAAAATTATTCAAGATTTTCTCGATAGGCATCTTCGCTAAATGGGGTAAATATATTGTGAAATCCATAGCCTAAATTTTTATCTGAAACAGATTATGGCATTGACGAAATCTGAAAATGCGATACAATAGAATATGCAAAAAAACGATAATTTTTAAGTTTTTTTACATATTGTAAAATTTTACAGATAAATAGTATGGGGGAAGAATCAATGCAAATTGCAGTTTTTGATTCAGGACTGGGCGGTATGACGGTTCTACATGATTTAATAAAAAGGATGCCGGATGAAGACTATATTTACTATGCAGATACGGCGCACGTTCCTTACGGGACAAAGCCAAAAGAAGAGGTAAGAAAATATATTTTTGAAGCTATGGACTTTATTGTTCAACAAGGCGTTAAAGCGATTGTTATTGCGTGTAATACGGCAACGAGTGTAGCTGTTCAGGGTTTACGCGAAAAATATAAAGATCTGCCTATTATCGGCATGGAACCTGCGGTAAAACCAGCACTGGAAAAAAAATCGCAGCCGGGGCGCCGTGTTTTTGTTACGGCCACTGCGCTGACGTTGCGGGAAGAAAAGTTGCATAATCTTATAGCAAAACTTGACGGTGAAAATATAGTAGATCTTCTGCCTTTGCCCGGGTTAGTTGAACTGGCAGAAAAATTCTCTTTTGATGAAAAGGTAGTTCGTCCTTATTTGGAAGAAGTATTTGGACCGTATCATCTTTCAGATTATGATGCCATAGTCCTTGGCTGTACACATTTTCCGTTTTTCAAGGATACCTTTAGAAAAATATTGCCGCCCGAAATGGCGATTATTGACGGGAATATCGGTACGATAAAAAATTTACAGCACCAGTTGAAAGAACGAAATGCCCTAGGCGGAGGCAGCGGTCAAATTGTATATTACAATTCATCGATTCAATTGCAAGATGGAAAAATGCTGGAACAATATAAAGGTTTATTGAAAAGACTAGATAGTCTCGAAATATAAAACAACGCAGTGGTTTTTAAAACCGCTGCGTTGTTTTATATGGAGTGCATCTGTTTTTCGTAATATTTTTACGAAGGTTTGGCTATGACTGGGAAGGTATATCTAATGTCTTTAAAAATTCATCAAAGATAGGCATCCATGTCGGGATTGTTGATTTGCTGGGGAAAAAGGTATGCCCATCTTTTGCGAAGGCGGGGAGTAAATAAAATTTAGCACTACCGCCACCGTTTATAAAAGCAGCATACATTTTTGGAGAAAGGTTAGCTGGAAAGAAATGATCATTCTCGGTATAGATCCAAATCATGGGTACTTTTGCTTTTTGACCGTAGGCATGGTACGTCTCGAGTAAATATTTCTCATCAGCGGTAGTCCAAATAGATGGATCAGCTGTTGACGGATGACGTAATCCGCCTGCGAAATTAACGACACCTATAAGTCCAGGAATATTTTTTGTTGCAGTGGCTACAGATACAAGCCCGCCGCAGGATTGTCCCATGAGAATTACGTGGTTCTTATCAACATACGGTTGAGTTTGCATAAAACTCACTATTCCGGCAACGTCCTTAGCTCCCTCTAATCCAGCTTTGGAAATTGTCGCAGCAATAGAATGTTCGGCATCATCACCATCTGAATTACCATAACCACGTCGTAGGGCTACAACGACAGCGAAGTTTTTGTTTGCCAGCGTTTCTGCTTGAGACTTATAATAATTTACTAAAGTGGGCAGTTTACGCTCTTCTGGTTTTGTTGACCGGCCATGATTAATTACTAATAAAGGATAAATCCCATCATCACCCGGTCGATAAATCATGGCATCCAGATTATAAATAGTATCATCAACTTTAATAGGTATTTTGATATGTTCTTGTATGATATCGGTTGCCTGGGTGATTGGCGAATATACAAATAGCGTGCATATAAAAATAGTGAAAAGGAAGAAATGTCGTAAGATAGTTTTCATTTTTATAGAGAACATAATGACCTCCTTGGACATATAAAATTGTGTTTATGTAAAATCTTACAGTTTCTTTCATTAAAAAGCTTAAGCATAAAAGATGATTCATAATAATTAATTTTAATATACTACAATTTAAAAGATTGTTCAATAAATTTTGATGCTTATTGCTCACAGCGCAAGATTGGTAGTAAAGAAAATGTTAATTCTAAAAAGTTGTTTTTTTTGTACAGATTGAAGTTGCAACGACTGAACTCGAATTTTCTGATTTGGCTTTTATTTTTATATTTGAAGATTTTTTTGTGAAACCAATTAAGACCATACTTGTTATCAGTAGTATACAACCAATCCATTGTTGCATAGTGGTCTGTTCCTTTAAAATTAAAACGGATAAAACTAATGCAGTAAAAGGAATCATACCGGAAAAGGCAGCTGCAGTTGAAAGAGTACAATGCTTAATTCCCGCATACCAAAAAATATATGCGAGTGCAGTTACGAAGACACCATACCAAATAAGTGCAAACCATTCTGTATGGTCTGCCTGTGCAAGAAGCGCAAGTGGCTGTTCAAGACTGGCCGGGAGCAGACAAAGAACGATTGCAATGAGACTAACCAGTATAGTCTGAATTATGGGAGACAGTGTAGTGCTTGACCCAGCTTTTTTTGTGGTAATGGCAATCTTAGAGCAAGTGTTAAATAGAGATTCACAAGTCGCAGAACAGATGACAAATAGGTTCCCGACAAGATGTGCCATAGAAAAATGATCTGTGGATGTAAAGATATTTTGGATTAATAAAATTCCGGCAACAGTACAAAAAATACCAAGTAATTTAATGGATGTTATTTTTTCTTTTAAGAGAAATCTTGAAAGAATTACTGTAATCGCGGGAGTTGCTCCGGTCAAAATACCAGCTTCTGCAGAACTTGTATGAAGTAGTCCAAATAATAAAAACATACGATATAAAAAAACACCACATACGGACTGGAAGAATAAATAAATCCAATCTGTGCCTGTTAAATGGAAAAGACTCTCTACGGCTTTCCATCGGGTGAGCGGTAATAAAAATAATATGGCAAAAAGCAGACTGACACACGTTATAGTATACGGACCTAATTTTCCAGTAACATATCGCGCTGCAACTACAGAAGTACCAGCCAATGTAAATGCCCCTAATAAAAACAACATTCCTTTTATTTGCTGCATAGTGTATCCTCCTAAAAATGTGATCATTTCAAATTGATATGCTATAATTATATTTGATTAACTGGTATGGATAAAGTTCCAGTATAACCAATAATATACCAGTCCAGTGGAGGATTTATGTATAGCATTCAAGTACAGCGGAAAAGTGCGATTCCGATAAAACGACAAATTTATCAAAAAATACGCGATCAGATTTTTACTGGAGTTCTTACCGCAGGCGTGGCATTGCCTTCTACGAGAGAACTAGCTGAACAAATAAAAGTATCGCGTAATACGGTATGTGAGGCTTATGAGATGCTCATTGCGGAAGGGTTTGTTCTGCACCGTCAAGGAGCACTGACCCGTATAGCAGAAGGACTGCAGCTTGAAATAGATTTAGAAAAAAAGACTGAGATTAAAGTCAGAAAAAGCCTTCATTATATCGTTGATTTTCAAACCGGACGTCCAGATTTGAAGCGTTTCCCGCAATACCTTTGGCAGCAAATGATGCATAAAAGTGTTGCAGCCTTGCAGCTGGACGACTTTGGTTATAGTAATCCCCAGGGGCTGATTGCGCTGCGCAGCGAGATTTCTGCATGGCTGCTTCGTAGTAAGGGATTAAGTGTGCAGGAACAGGATATTTTTATTAGTTCAGGTGCTACTCAGGCGTTGCACCTGATTAGCAATCTTCTTGGCGGGCATGGAAATAAAATTGCGATAGAAGATCCATGTAATCAGGGTGTTTTGAAAACAATTCTAAATACAGGATGCAGCATCGAGCCTATTCCTGTTGATGAGCATGGAATTCAGACAGAGTGGCTGAATAAAACCAAGGTTAGTGCAGTATACACGACGCCGTCCCATCAATTCCCTTTAGGTGGGATTTTACCGGCTGTTCGCCGGGCTGCGTTGGTTCGATATGCTAAAGCCAATGAAGCTTATTTGGTAGAAGATGATTATGACAGTGAGTTTCGTTATTTGGGAGATCCGATAGCGCCACTTTACGCAATGGCACCAAATAAGGTGATCTATATAGGCACGTTCAGTAAAACATTATTTCCAGCAATTCGGATTGGCTATGTGATTTTACCACAGGAGCTGCAAGCGGACTGGTGTGAACTTCGTTTACACACGGATGTTCAAAATACGCCATTTGAGCAAGCTGCTCTGGCAGAATTTCTTCGTACAAGAAAATTTGATCGACATATTCGATCCATGAAAAAATTGTATGGGGAGCGAAGAACGGTATTATTAGAAGCTTTGAAATTCCATTTTGCTAATACTTGGAAAAGTTGGGGCGATGCTGCGGGTCTGCATCTTGCCATAGAATTTCAAAAGGGGAATTTTGATTCGGATTTTTTTGAACGATGCAAGAAGAATGGTCTTAAAATCACTTCAGTCGACTATCATGGAATTCAAAAAGGTCGGCATTTAAATAAACTCTTGTTAGGATATGGACATTTAGAACTTGAAGAAATTCGAAAAGGAATAGGAATTTTGCATTCTGTAATGAAAAAATAATACAAAATGTAGTATAAATTATTAGAGTCTAGCTGAAGATGAGTGTTCGATTTGACGGGGAAAAGAATTTTGCGGGAGAAAAAGACTGCTGAAAAAATGACTGCGATTTATTGCAAGGCGAATCATAAGATAGATAGCGGATTGTGCAGTGAATGTAAAGATTTGTTAAACTATGTACAAAAGCGCCTGGAGCATTGTTTCTTTGTTGTTGCAGAAGAAGCGAGGAGCGCGGGTTTTCGTCCCTGCAAGCGGTGCAGAAGCGACCTGTTGGACTATCAACCAATCAGAGAAATCGCGGAAAAGGCAAAACGGCTTCTTGACGATTCTTTTCGCAAAAGCTGTGAGCTAAACCAGAAACTGCGGCAGTTGGGAGTATCCTCACGTCGTATGGTTGATATCTTTCAAGAGGAATATGGTCTTACCTTGTCCGAATATGTGGGTAAGTTGCGTCTGGCAGAAGCAAAACGGCTGCTTTCAGATACCGATGGCGGGATTATCGACATCGCGTATTCTGTAGGCTTTGGTGGATTGTCATCTTTTTATCGCTTTTTTTTAAACGGAGTAGGAGTTTCTCCTGCCGCATACAGGGAGGAGACGTTGAATTGATTATTTTTGATGAGAAAAGTAAAACCTTTCATTTAAAAAGCAACAAAAGTAGTTATATTATGAAAGTCTTAGATAGTGGGCATCTTTTGCATCTCTACTGGGGGCGCCAGCTTAGGGCTGATAATTTGGACTATACTGTTAGACTGAAAGACTGGGGTAGTTTTTTAGCTAATACAGATAGTCGGGAGAAGTTTCATTTGGAATCTTTACCGCAGGAATATCCTGGATATGGGTCTACAGATTTGCGTGTGCCTGCTGTAGAACTTGAATACACAGATGGTACTTCTGCTACTGATCTTCGTTATATTTCGCATAAAATTATTTCAGGTAAGCCGCCACTTATTGGGTTGCCGGCTACGTATGTAGAAAATGACAATGAAGCACAGACTTTAGAAATTATTTTGTGCGATGCAGCTAAATCTGTAGAAGCAATACTATCTTTTTCTGTTTTTGATGGTTATGATACGATTGTCCGTTCTGTCAAAATTGTTAATAAAAGTACGGATGCTGTTAAAATACAACGCGTGCTGAGTGCGAGTGTTGATTTTAAAGAAAATAAATTTGAAATGATTCAACTTTCTGGGGCTTGGGCTAGAGAACGCCATATCATTCGTACGCCTTTACGTAACGGTGGACAATGCATTGAAAGTCGCAGAGGTGCTAGTAGCCATGCGCAAAATCCATTTTTGGCATTGATCAGACCAGAAACAACAGAACAGAGCGGTGAAGTTTATGCTATGAGTCTGGTGTACAGTGGCAATTTTTTAGCGAATACAGAAGTTGATATGTATGGTAATAGTAGAATGCAGATTGGTATGAATCCGTTTGACTTTACTTGGATATTAGAAGCGGGTGAAGAATTCCAGTCGCCAGAAGCTGTTCTTGTTTATTCGGACAAAGGTTTGACGGGAATGTCCCATGTTTTTCAAAACTTTTATAGTAAACGTTTGATGCGTGGTTCTTGGCGAGATAAAGAACGGCCTATTCTAATCAACAAT
>Ga0302211_10000632_pt1 | contig 11987 bp, 10 predicted proteins | sample II_Fen_E3_3_FD_200234 | JGI IMG/M metagenome (GOLD analysis project Ga0302211, IMG submission 200234) | Peat permafrost microbial communities from Stordalen Mire near Abisko, Sweden - II_Fen_E3_3 | ecosystem: Environmental > Terrestrial > Soil > Wetlands > Permafrost | place: Sweden: Abisko... | reverse complement strand
TGACAGGATTTTTCATAGTTCTGTTTAGTTTTTCAGCGATCTTACAGGCACAGAATGTAAGCACACAGGATTTCACGGACAAGCGGCAAGGTGGTGGCGGCATGTCTCAAAAAAAAGTGGTTGATGCCACTTGGCGCGAGATTAACAAGGATCCATTATTTGCACAGCCCTATATCGATGTGGATGAATGGCGAGATACTCCAGTAAAGCATCACTATGTACATGGTGGTTTCTCTGGTACGGATACTCGTTTTTCATTTTATTTTCCAGAGAAGAAAGATTATCAAGGGCACTTTTATCAATACATAACACCTGTACCTGAAAGTGAGAATTTGTCGCAAGAAGTGGCTGCGGGAGCAGAGAATAAAATAACTTTTTCCCTTGATAGTGGAGCTTATTTTGTCGAAACTAACGAAGGCGGCAGTGATTCAAACGATACTACAATTGCCGCTTACAGGGCCAATGCCGCTGCGGCACAATATTCAAGGGTAGTAGCAATGAAAATGTTTGGCGAAAAACGCCCATTTGGTTATGCCTTTGGTGGAAGTGGGGGAGCCTATCGGACCATTGGCGGTATAGAAAATACGGAAGGTGTATGGGATGGAGCCGTTCCCTATGTAGTGGGATCACAGATGGCCATTCCAAATGTGTTTACTGTTCGCATGCACGCTATGCGGATACTTGAAGATAAATTTCCTCAAATTGTCGATGCGCTGGAACCTGGTGGCAGCGGTGATATGTATGCAGGGCTCAATACGGAAGAAAAAGCAGCATTGGACGAAGTCACAAAAATGGGATTTCCTCCTCGTTCCTGGTATGCATACAAAACGATGGGGATTCATGGCTTTACAGCCGTTTATCAAGGTATGGTTAAGGCTGATGAGAGTTATTTTACTCATGATTTCTGGAATGTTCCAGGGTATCTGGGAGCGGATCATCCGGAATCCTTTTTAAAAGCACGTATTCAAAAAGTGAGCAAGATAAAAAGAGCACTTTCGATGGATCAGGCGGTAAAAAGTGGTATAACAGAACCTATTCCTGAAAATGAGCGAGGTACAGCCGATATGGCCTGGAAAAGCGTAGGAGGAATGGCTGGCAATATGCCTGTTGCGTTTGAGCTGGAAGATGAACTGCCGGCTGTCGGTTTTCTTGGCGGTGATTTGCGAATCAGGAGTGGGGAAGCTGCGGGAGAAGCATTGCAGCTAAAAGCCATTGCTGGTAAGAACGTAATTCTTGGTCCGGGTAACCCGAATGTGCTTGTCAAGATCAAGCCGGGGGATGAAGTGCAGGTTGATAATTCCAATTTTCTAGCCGCTCAGACCTATCATCGGCATCAGGTTCCTGGGAAAGAGTACAAAGTTTGGGATCAATTTAGGGATGCAGCAGGAAATCCTCTCTATCCGCAGCGATCAAGGTTATTAGGACCAAGTTTTACGAAAGCAGCAGCGGGTGTTTTACCTACGGGAAAATTTAAAGGAAAGATGATTGTTTTAGCCTCCTTATGGGATCGTGAAGCCTTTCCTTGGAATGCTGATTGGTATAGGGATCGGGTTCAGGAAAATCTTGGCGATCAAACAAATGATCATTTTCGGCTGTGGTATACAGATCATGCAGAGCATTCCGACCTGTTGAAACAGGAAGATCCTACGCATATTGTCGGGTATCTTGGGGATTTGCAGCAAGCCTTACGTGATTTGAGCGGTTGGACCGAGCATGGCATTACACCACCGGCTACGACGAATTACAAAGTGGTCGACGGACAGGTTATAGTACCAGCAGCAGCAAATGAACGTAAGGGAATTCAACCCGTGGTTGACCTTAAGGCAAATGGAAGTAAAAGAGCAGATACTTCCGTAGGGGAAGCTATTACGTTTACTGCGGTTATAGAGGTACCGCCAAATTCTGGGAAAATAGTAAGCGCCGAATGGGATTTTGATGGTTCGGGCAATTTTTCTGACAAAGTGAATTCTTCTGCATTTAAAGCAGATCATTCAGGGAGCGTAACGATTCACGCGTCGCATAGCTATACAAAACCCGGAACGTATTTCGTCACACTGCATGTTGCATCACAAAGAGATGGTGACAGTAAAACACCTTTTGCAAAAATCCAAAATCTGGATCGAGTACGTGTAGTTGTTAAATAAAGTTTAGGGCGAATTTTAAATGATAATTTGTTTGAAAATTGCCGGTTCGGATTGTAAACAAATTAGAAACGATTGACTTGGAGAAGACTCTAAGTGATAAACTGAATGGGAAGAAGGCACTGTTTAATTTGGAAGAATATCAACTTAATGTAATTTTCGACTTAAGAAAACAGTGCTTCCCGATAAAATAATGAAGTGAGGGCGTTTTGCTATGAAAAAATCTAATGTATATTTTACACAGGAAATCACACCAGAAAGTTTGCTTAAGATCTATCATGCTATGGGAGTAACGTTGAATGGCAAAATCGGGGTAAAAATATCTACGGGAGAACCAGGGGGACATAATTTTTTAAATCCAAATCTTATAAAAAATCTGGTTCAAGAAATTCAAGGTACGATTATTGAATGCAATACAGCTTATCCCGGAAAACGGAATACGAGTAAGGATCATTGGCAAACGATCGATGCACATGGTTTTAGCCAGATAGCGCTTTGCGATATTATGGATGATAAGGACGAAATGGCAATTCCAGTCATAGCTGGTAAACATTTAAAGGAAAATTATGTGGGCGAAAATATTAAAAATTACAATGCAATTCTAATGTTGTCACATTTTAAAGGACATGCTATGGGCGGGTTTGGCGGTGCGCTTAAAAATATGTCGATAGGAATGGCATCTTCGCAGGGGAAGACGTTGATTCATACGGCTGGGAAGAGTGAGCTCTTTAAAGATGTCTTTACGGCAGATCAAGATTCTTTTTTAGAAGCTATGGCAGATGCTGATAAATCGGTTATTGACTTTATGGGAAAAGACAATATTGTCTATATTAATGTAGCAAATAAATTATCAGTAGATTGTGACTGCGATTCAAATCCAGCAGAACCAAAAATGGCGGACATTGGCATCTTTGCTTCGTTGGACCCAGTCGCATTAGATCAAGCTTGTGTCGATGCTGTATATAATTCAGCGGATGCAGGGAAAAAATATTTGATAGAGCGCATGGAATCTAGAAATGCTATTCATATAATAGAAGCGGCCGTAGATTTGGGGCTTGGTCAAAGAGAATATCAGATCGTTCCTATGGATAAATAAAAATTAAAATTCACAACTAAAATAAATTATTTAAAACAGGAGGCAAACACGTATGAAAGTATTATTAGTAAATGGAAGCCCACATGAAAAAGGCTGTACATATACGGCATTGGAAGAAGTTTCGCGAGCCTTGAATGGAGAAGGGATTGAAACCGAAATTTTTCATATTGGCACGAAACCACTGGCTGGGTGCATCGATTGTAGAACTTGTCAAAAAACAGGACGCTGTGTATTTTCAGATACAGTCAATGATTTTCTTGAAATTGCACGAAATGCAGATGGGTTTGTATTTGGTTCGCCTGTACATTATGCATCTGCAAGTGGGGCGATTACATCTTTTATGGATCGTGCCTTCTTTACGGATCAATGTTCGGGCAAACAATCTTTTTACTTAAAACCGGCAGCAGCTGTTGCATCGGCAAGACGGGCCGGAACGACAGCAACATTTGATCAGCTTAACAAATACTTCACAAAATCAGAAATGCTGGTAGTCTCTTCTCGGTATTGGAATATGGTACACGGTTATACACCAGAAGATGTAAAAAAAGATTTAGAAGGACTGCAAATTATGCGTATACTGGGAAGAAATATGGCATGGTTTTTGAAGTGTAAAGAAGCTGGCATAAAAGCTATGGTTCCATTTCCTACACGGGAGGAAAATGTCTTTACTAGCTTTATTCGCTAAAGGATACGGAATTTAACTACATGGAACATTCAATAAATTTGCTTTTCATATAAAACGTTTCAAATAAAGTTTGTTAGTTATTTGGACTGTTATTTTGTTTAGGGGGAATTGTTCATGGGAAAAAAGAATCGTTTAAAAGCTATTTTAGGGTTCGTTGTTGCAGGAAGCTGTCTTTTGTTTTTTGGAAATACTGTCATGGCAGCAGCGCCGGTAGACGGAATTTCAGCAGTAAAAGACAAGGATCGGGTGGAACTGAGTGCGAAGAAACAGTCTGAATTGTTTGGCGAAGCAGGTGCACCAAAAACTGCACAGGATGCAGATTTTAATGATACGATGAATCGGTTGATTTATGGTGAAATTTACCAAACAGGGAATTTAACGGATCAGCAGCGAGAGTTAGTTACGCTGGTTGTTTTAGCGACAAATCAGAATATGGAGTTATTTAAAGATCATGTGGGCGCAGCGTTAAAAGCGGGAACCACACCGGTAGAAATCAAAGAAGCGATATATCAGTGTACGCCATATATTGGGTTTCCGAAAGCAATGGCAGCATTAGATCAGGTGAATGTCGTTTTTAAAAAGAAGGGGATTTCTCTACCGATAAAAAGCCAAAAACAGGTAACGGAAGAAACACGTTTTAGTAAAGGGCTGCAGGTACAGAAGGGGATTTTTGGTGACATGATTGATAAAATGCGTGCCAATGCACCGGAAAATCAGAAGCAGCTACAGGATTATCTGTCGGCATATTGCTTTGGTGACACATATACGCGGGGCGGTCTTGACTTAAAAATGCGGGAGCTTTTGACGTTTACTGCAATTGCATCCCTTGGCGGTTGTGAAAATCAGCTGAGAGGTCATATCAAGGGAAATGTCAGCGTAGGCAATACGAAGGAAACATTAATATCGACGATTACGGTATGTATGCCATATATTGGTTTTCCGCGCACCTTAAATGCATTAGCTTGTGTCAATGAAATTATCCCAGAAAAGTAAATGCATGAAAGTCATTAAGAAACATATATGGGGGAATAAAAAATGAGTTATAGCATGTATATACCGACGCGGGTTTTATTTGGTGCCGGTCAGCTAAATACTTTGCATGAACAGCCGATGCCGGGCAAAAAAGCTATGATCGTAATATCGAATGGAAAATCCACACGAGTGAATGGCTATTTATCTCGTACCCAGGAACAATTGGAAGATGCTGGCGTTATCAGTGTCGTATTTGATAAGGTTCAGGCAAACCCTTTGAAGTCAACCGTAATGGCGGGGGGGCTATTTGCCAAAGAGAATAACTGTGATTTTATTGTTGCATTGGGTGGTGGGAGTTGTATCGATGCTGCTAAAGCAATTGCTGTTATGGCGAAAAATGATGGCGATCTTTGGGATTATATTGGGGCAGGAACTGGCAAAGGAAAAGCAATTGGCAATAAACCGTTGCCGATTATTGCCATAACAACAACGGCGGGGACCGGATCGGAAAGCGATTGCGGAGCAGTGATCAGCAATGAGGATACACATGAAAAAACAGGTATTATTACGGAAGATCTGTTTCCTGTTCTAGCCATCGTAGATCCAGAACTTATGCGCAGTGTACCACCAAAATTTACAGCATATCAAGGGTTTGATGCATTATTTCATAGTGTCGAGGGTTATGTATCAAATGGCGTGAACCTCATGAGTGACATGTATGCAATTACGGCAATAGAAAATATAGGCCGTAATCTTGTGAATGCTGTAAAAAACGGCAATGATATTACAGCACGTGAACGAGTTGCTTTTGGCAATTCGCTTTCAGGTACCGTTATGATGGTTGGACGCTGTACGAGCGAACATTCTCTTGAACATGCGCTGTCTGCCTATCATCAGGATCTTCCGCATGGTGCTGGTTTAATCATGCTTAGTCGAGCCTATTTTACGAATCTCATTGACAAGCATGTTTGTGATGAACGCTTTATCCGTATGGCGCAGGCAATGGGGATGGAAGATGCTAAAGAGGCCATGGACTTCATCAAAATGCTGATACAGCTTCAGGAGGATTGTGGTGTGTCGGATCTTAAGATGTCCGATTATGGAATTACACCAGAAGAGTTCCCCAAAATGGCTCAGAATGCAAAAGACACGATGGGTGGGCTCTTTCAGTGTGATCGAATTGAGCTTAGCAATGAAGACTGTATTGCTATCTATATGAAATCTTATAAATAAAAAATTTGCCGTATTCGTTGTTTTGCTTGAACCAATGACGGATAGGCTCAAAAAAAGTAGATCACTGAAAATTTGTCTCTTTACTGGTACGTAGACAGTCAGCATATTTGTTGACTTCGAGTCTACTCTATGTGGTAAGGTGAGTCATAACAGAAAAATTATATTTTGGAGAGTGTGTATAACATGAGTAAAAAAGTGTTGATTTTATCAGGCAGTCCGCGTAAAGGTGGAAATTCAGATATTCTTTGTGACCAGTTTATGCAAGGTGGTAAAGATAGCGACAATGAAGTTGAAAAAATTTTTCTGAGAGATAAAAAAATAAATTATTGTGTTGCCTGTTATGCTTGCAGAGGTACAGGAAAATGTGCCTACAAGGACGATATGGCGGAAATACTTGAAAAAATGATTGCAGCGGATGTCATTGTTCTGTCATCACCGGTGTATTTTTATTCTTTAGATGCACAGATGAAGACACTTATTGACCGAACTGTTGCACGTTATACGGAAATTACAGACAAAGAACTATATTTTATTATCACAGCAGCGGATACAAGCATTCCGATGATGCAACGTACAATTGAATGTTTCCGTGGTTTTGCCGACTGTCTCAATGGAGCACAGGAAAAAGGAATTGTTTATGGCGTTGGTGCTTGGAATCTTGGTGAGATCGAAGGTACGAAAGCGGTACAGGAAGCTTATGAAATGGGGAAAAATGTATAATATTTTTCTAGTAAAACAATAAAAATAGGGGCGATTAAGAATGAATGTAAAACAAAAACTCGAAAATTTAATTGAAAAGGGTATGACGCAGGAAGAAGCATTTTTGTTTTTTGATGAATTGGAAACTGTAAATTTAGAAGCATTGATTGGATACAAATGGAAAGGAAAAGAAGCACCATCAAACCATCCACTGGATGGTGGATTAAGCTTATCTCATTGGTATGGCAAAGAATTTATAAGCCCTGAAGAAGTACATCCTTTAATATTTGAGAGGGCTAACGGGGAGTTGTTTAATGTTGATCCGGCCATAGTATTTGGCATACGTGAACGTACGGAGGAATTTTTAAATTCAGCAGAAACCACAGAAAGCAAAGCTCGCCTTCGTATGACTGAATACAGAGGGAAAATAAGTGCTACAATGATCTATGACCAACTACCGGTAAATGATATATTTAGAAAAGTTGATGAAAATACGTTATTTGGCGTAATGGATTTTAAGGGTTCGATGCATCATTTAGGATACTTTTTTGTTTTGGAAAGAACACAAATTAAGTAAAGGCTATTTAAGTTGCACTGTTAGTTTTGTATAAATGGATCGGGGAACGGATGTGGTGGTATGCAGGCAAAGCGAAGAATTGGTATTATGGGCGGGACATTTGATCCCATTCATATGGGGCATTTGGTGACAGCCGATGCGGCTCGAATGGAATATGGGCTAGATCAAGTGGTATTAATTCCGGATTCTTGTCCGCCGCACAAGCAGAAGATGGTGGTCACGTCGGTCGAGCATCGTTATAGGATGGCACTGCTGGCGACAGATTCTAATCTTTATTTCAATGTGTTACCCCCTATGGAAAGCAATGGACCAGGTCCATCCTACACCATTGACACAGTTAAAGCCTTAAAGAAAAACTATGGTGAGAACATCGAACTCTATTTGATCATCGGGTCTGACCTTATTCGAAGTTTGCCACGTTGGTATGGTATTGACGAATTGCTGTGTTTGTGCAAAGTGATAGTCGCTCCCCGCCAAGGATCAATTGGAGCCATCGAAGCGGTGATTCATCATTTCGGAGAAACGGGAAAACGGCGGATTTGCCGGCTGAAAACTCTTGAGTTAGAGATATCTTCAACGGATATCCGGGAAAAAGTACGGGAGGGTAAATCCATTCGCTATATTGTACCGGAAAGCGTTGAACATTATATTGATAAGGAAAAATTGTATCGCAGTTAGTAAATTCGAATAGGAAGCTGTAATGTAAAAACTTTTAGGATTTCTGCGTTGGTATTTTAAAAACAAGGCAGCTTTTGAGAAATATAAAGTGAATTTTAGCGAGGAAAATTTTCCTCGCTATTTTGTATTGAAACAAGAGAGGTAACAAGGCAAATTTTGTCGATAGCATTTCGCTTGATACGAGCAATGGTATGTTGAATTCACTGGCAGAAGTTTCACGCTGGTTGTATGAACTTGTATTTTGATGTGAATTTTTTGAAATTATATATAAAAAAATATTGACTTGGACTGAACTCCAAGTGTTACGATAGATTTGGAAGAAATATATAAACTGTATGAAGCAAATTCTTTACATAACCGTGTTATGTTTAACAAATAAAGAGAAGAGGTGTTTTTTATGTTAATTGCTGAAGTAAGCGCAAAATATGAAATATCGCATGATACGCTGCGATATTACGAACGCATTGGACTTGTTCCGACCGTGCATCGTAATAAAAGTGGTATCCGTGATTATACGGAAGAAGACTGCAAATGGGTTGAGTTTAGCAAATGCATGCGAGCTGCAGGGCTGCCGATCGAAATATTAATTGAGTATGTAGCACTTTTTCAACAGGGGGATTCGACAATTGCGGCGCGAAAAGAACTGCTGATTGAACAACGTCGAAAACTATATGAAAAACAGGAAGCAATGAAAAGAACCATAGAACGTTTGGATTATAAAATTAAGCGATATGATACTTTATCAATAGGGAAAAAACGTGATCTAAAAGATACCAAAGATTGAGTAAGCTATAGGTGAAACAAATTTTATGAAATCTTTTGGAGATGTTGCCAAAAATCAGAGCGACATCTTTTTTGTTTTCAAATACTTGACTTGGACTTAACTCTAGGTGATAAACTGAATTTCAAGAAAAAAGTAAGCATAGAATCTAGAAATGTAAAGCAATAACAATAGATGAATTAAGGAAAATGGGAAAATAGGAGGAGAACGCTTGTCACAAGAAATTTTAGCGACAAAAAGATTATTTTCAAATAGGGATTTATTTAAATTATTTTTACCAGTGATTATAGAACAGTTTTTAGAATATTTGGTAGGCTTAGCAGATTCAATTATGGTAGCGCATGTAGGGGAAGCTGCTGTATCGGGTGTTTCTTTGGTCGATTTTGTGATGGCATTGCTGATTAGCATATTTGCGGCATTATCGACTGGTGGAGCCGTTGTTGCAGGACAGTATATTGGTCGAAAAAAAATGGAAGAGTCAAGAGATGCGGCTAATCAATTGGTATGGTTTTCTGGAGGCATATCCGTTATTATTATGCTTATTATTTATTTACTTAAGCCACTAATTTTACATGGTTTGTTCGGGCAAATTTCGGCAGAAGTTTCTCATGAAGCGGATATTTATCTGATGATTACGGCATTATCTATTCCATTTTTGGCTTTATACAATTCTGGAGCTGCTATCTTTCGGACTATGGGAAACACAAAGCTTCCAATGCAAATTATGTTGGCAATGAATATCCTACATGCACTGGGTAATGCAATTCTTATTTATGGTTTTAATTTTGGTACGGAGGGCGTTGCGATCCCTACATTGTTAGCGCGGATTGTAGCAGCAGTGATTGTTCTGGCATTGGCACTTAATAAAAAACAGCCATTATATATAAAGAAAACCATAAAACACAAATTTAATTGGAATATGATAAAAAAAATCTTAAATATTGGTGTTCCGTATGGAGTGGAAAATGGGTTGTTTTATTTTGGCAGAATCGTTGTTCTAAGTCTTGTGGCTACGTTTGGTACAGCAGCTATTGCGGCTAATGCGGTGTCGGGTACGATCGTCATGTTTCAAGTATTGCCTGGTATGGCAATTGGTCTTGCTTTAACCGTAGTTATAGCAAGATGTGTTGGGGCTGGAGATTATGAACAGGCTAAATATTATACAAAAAAAGTTATTTCTATGGTGTATGTGGCCCATTTTGTGAGCTGTGTCGTTGTATTGGCATTATTACCATCGATTTTAGATATATATGGATTATCAGAGACAGCAACGATGTTGACCACAAAGATAATTTGGTATCACGGAATTCTTGCTGTTATCATTTGGCCGCTTGCCTATAGTTTGCCTGTGACCTTCCGTGCTTCAAATGATGCAAGATTTCCGATGATCGTGGGAACGCTGTCGATGGTTTTTTGTCGTATTGCCCTCGGTTATGTGTTAAGTATTTACGCCGATATGGGAATGTTTGGCACTTGGGTAGCTATGTTTATTGACTGGTTTGTTAAGGCAGGTATTTTCGTTTATCGGTATATGGCTGGAAGCTGGATTAAGTATAAGACAGTTTAATATAAATAAACTTCAAATGTTTATTTTGTTAATAAGAATTTAGAAAAAGGGGAAATTTTACATGGAAAAAAATTTTGGCTTTGGCTGTATGAGATTACCACTACTTAATAAGGAAGATCAAACATCGTTTGATACCAAAACATTAAACAAATTGGTTGATACATTTTTAGAAAAAGGTTTCACGTATTTTGATACGGCGTATACATATCATAGCTATCATGCTGAAAGTGCAATGCGTGAGGCTTTGGTGAAGCGTCATCCTCGGGAGTCGTTCCAACTTGTCACAAAAATGCCGTTGCGCGATTTTAAGGATACTGCTGATTTGGAACGCATCTTTAATGAACAGTTAACAAATTGCGGCGTCGATTTTTTTGACTATTATCTTTTGCATAATATGGGTTCTAATGTTTACGAAAAGTGTCGGAAGTATGGTGCATTTGATTTTGTTGTGCAAAAAAAAGCAGAGGGGAAAATCAAAGTTGTTGGTATGTCATTTCATGACACACCGAAATTATTAGATGAGATTTTAGCGAAATATGGTGATAAACTGGATTTCGTTCAACTGCAAATTAACTATGTCGATTGGGAACAGCCGAATGTTCAATCACGCCGTTGTTTAGAAGTTGCCAATAAGTATAATAAGCCAGTTATTGTTATGGAGCCATGTAAGGGTGGTACACTTATTAATGTGCCTAAAGAAGCTGAGAAGCTGATGAAAGATTATAATCCGACTGCGTCCACTGCAAGCTGGGCAATTCGTTTTGCAGCCAGTCAAAAAGGTGTGTTTTGTGTGTTAAGCGGCATGAATAGCATTGAACAAATAGAGGATAATACTTCTTTTATGGATCAATTTGTACCTTTAAATGAAGCAGAAAATGTTATTATTCAAAAGGTCACAAAAATTATTAATGAAAATACAACTGTACCATGTACAGCCTGTGAATATTGTACACATGGATGTCCGAAGAATATTCCTATTCCAAAATATTTTGCCTTGTATAACAGTATTATGCGTACGACGGGGAGTTTCTCGAGTCAGATGGTATACTATAATAATATTGCGATTAATCATGGAAAAGCTAGTGAATGTATTGGGTGTAAACAATGTGAAAGTGCTTGTCCACAACACATACCAATTATTAAATATTTGCATGAAGTAGTAAATAAATTTGAACAAAATAGTATTCTTCCTGCTAAAAAGTAATTGTTAGAGACTTTAGTAGTATATTAATGTATTTTATAAGGCGATTGAACGGATAAGCAGCACTGTTCAGTCGCCTCTTTTGTGTTATAAAAAAATAGCAATAATTTACGTTGATGCAAATTATCTACTGGAAACCGATTCCAAAATAAAAAATAAAAAAAGGGCTTGACCTCGAGTATGCTTGAGGCATTAATGTAGAATATATCAAAGGAAAGGAGTGCACTTTTATAGAATATGCAATTTAAATAAGGGCGTTCTGAATTAAATTTAGATTTATAAAAACATAAAATAGTAGGAGGATTATGAAAAATGGAATATATAAAACTTGGTAATACTGGAATGGATGTATCGAAA
>Ga0302211_10000629_pt1 | contig 12003 bp, 9 predicted proteins | sample II_Fen_E3_3_FD_200234 | JGI IMG/M metagenome (GOLD analysis project Ga0302211, IMG submission 200234) | Peat permafrost microbial communities from Stordalen Mire near Abisko, Sweden - II_Fen_E3_3 | ecosystem: Environmental > Terrestrial > Soil > Wetlands > Permafrost | place: Sweden: Abisko... | reverse complement strand
TGATCCGGATATATGGACTGGAGGTTCTAAATGAGCGAAACATGTAATCACGACTGCGAGTCTTGTGAAGAAAGCTGTAAGGACGGGCAGCAGGGAACAGCAAATCTGATGGCAGAGGCAAATGAAATGTCTCATGTCAAAAAAGTCATTGCCATAGCAAGTGGAAAGGGAGGAGTCGGCAAAAGCCTTGTAACGACACTTTTGGCTTCTTCCATGCAGAAAAAGGGATACCAGTGTGCAGTGCTGGATGCAGATATTACCGGTCCCTCAATACCCAGAGCATTTCAGCTGCATGAAAGAGCACAGGCAAACCAGTTGGGGATTTTTCCGGTAAAGACCCGGACAGGCATTTCCGTTATGTCACTGAATCTCCTGCTGGAGAATGAAACGGATCCGGTTGTATGGCGCGGACCCATTATTGCCGACATGGTCAGGCAGTTCTGGACAGATGTGATCTGGGAAGATGAAGATTACATGTTTGTGGATATGCCGCCTGGCACTGGAGATGTGCCGCTGACAGTTTTCCAGTCTCTTCCGGTAGACGGGGTCATAATTGTGACATCACCGCAGGCACTGGTTGGAATGATTGTGGAAAAAGCGGTTAATATGGCACGGACGATGAATGTTCCAGTACTTGGCATTGTGGAAAACATGAGTTATGTTAAGTGTCCGGACTGTGGAAAGGAAATCCGTGTTTTTGGAGAAAGTCATATTGAAGAGACTGCTTTAAAATATCAGATTGACACCATCTGCAGACTCCCGATCAGACCAGAACTGGCAGCACTGGCAGATACTGGGAGAATGGAAGAGGCAGAGGAAGACGGACTTACTGCTCTGACAGATAAACTGATGAAACTTTAATCAGAGAACAAAAAAGAGTCCTTATACTGAGGACTTTTTTTGTTTAGAATTTTTTTAGACTTAAATTTTGCTTCGCGTGTTGACATTGCAAATACTTAGTGATACTTTTATGTACAGAAGGTGTTAGCACTCCACCAAAGAGAGTGCTAATGATATAAATTCAGAACAACTGCAAAAAGGGGGGATAACTGTTGGAAATGGACGAACGGAAAATGAAAATTTTACAGACAGTTATCCAGAATTATCTTGAAACGGGAGAACCAGTCGGAAGCAGAACGATTTCGAGATATGCAGATTTGAATTTGAGTTCGGCAACGATACGTAATGAGATGGCGGATCTGGAAGAAATGGGATATATCATTCAGCCGCACACATCTTCAGGCCGGATACCATCTGATAAAGGTTATCGGTTATATGTTGACGATATGATGAAGGAAAAGGAAAAAGAGGTAGAGGGACTAAAGGTCGAACTTCTAAATAAAGAGAACCGTGTCGACCATATTCTCAAGCAGGCAGTAAAAATACTTGCGACTCACACGAACTATGCAAGTGTTATTTCAGCTCCGACGGTTCATCATAATAAAGTGAAATTCATCCAGCTTTCCAGGGTGAATGATCAGCAGATTTTGGCTGTAATCGTAGTAGAAGGCAATGTGATCAGGAATAATATTCTTCAGCTGGATCATTCTACAGATGATGAAACTCTCCTGAAAATGAATATGCTTTTGAATACCAACCTGAACGGTCTGTCTCTGGATGAAATTAATTTGGGGATGATTGCAGCACTGAAGGCAAAAGCGGGAATTCACAGCCAGATTGTAAGTGATGTAATTGATGCAGTTGCAGAGGCAATTAAGGCAGATGAAGACCTGGAAATCTATACGAGCGGAGCAAATAACATTTTTAAGTATCCGGAACTTTCAGAAGGAAAAAAAGCCAGTGAAATCATTTCGGCTTTTGAAGAAAAGCAGGAATTGACGGAACTGTTACAAGATACCCTGAGGGATGATAACAGTACAGGCATTCAGGTGTACATTGGTGATGAAGCACCGCTTCAGAACATGCATGACTGTAGTGTAGTCACGGCGACATATGATCTGGGGGAAGGAATGAAAGGGACAATCGGTGTCATCGGACCAAAGAGAATGGATTACGAAAAAGTGGTTGATACGCTGAAGGCAATGAAGAGCCAGATGGATAAATTATATCGCAGGGATGATTAGGATTCCTGCACAGAGCTAAGCAGAGAAAGGATGATGACTGTGGCAGATAAGGACAAAGAGATCAGGGATGAGGCGTTGGGAGAAATTTTGGATGATCTGGAAAAAGAAGCTGAAAACATCAGACCGGAAACCGGATCGGCAGAAGGTAAGGCAGAGGACAATGTGACTGACGGCAGTCAGGAAAAATCTGCAGAAACAGATCAAAAAGATACAGAAGCCGAAGAAACCCATTCAGAAGAAAAAGAACATGAGAAAGACAGCAGAAAATTTTTTCAGAAAAAATCCAGAGAAGAAAAAAAATTGGATACATTAAATGAAAAGATTAGTGATCTGGAAGATAAATCCAGAAGACAGCTTGCCGAATTTGAAAATTTCCGTAAGCGGACAGAAAAAGAAAAAGAGACCATGTTTGAGGCAGGCGCAAAAAATGTAATTGAAAAAATACTTCCGGTTGTGGATAACTTTGAAAGAGGGCTGGCAACAGTGCCTGAAACAGAACAGAACACAGCATTTGTAGAAGGAATGCAGAAAATATACAGACAGATGATTACAGAACTGGATAATATGGGAGTGAAGCAGATTGAAGCAGTCGGAAAGCCATTTGATCCAAATCTTCATAATGCAGTCATGCAGACTGAAAGTGATGAATTTGAGTCGGGTGTGATAGCTCAGGAATTACAGAAAGGTTATACCTATCATGATTCAGTGGTAAGACACAGTATGGTTGCTGTAGTTCAGTAGCACTATAATTCATATGGTCTTTCGGTCTGACCGGAAGTTAAGAGGATCTCCTCAAAATAGATGTCATAAAAACGGAAAATTACGAAAATTAACATAGGAGGAAAGTTATCATGAGTAAAATCATTGGTATTGATTTGGGAACAACAAACAGCTGCGTAGCAGTTATGGAAGGTGGAAAACCTACAGTAATAGCAAATACAGAAGGAGCAAGAACAACACCATCTGTTGTGGCATTTACCAAAACGGGAGAGCGTCTGGTCGGTGAACCTGCAAAACGTCAGGCTGTTACAAATTCCGAGAACACAGTATCTTCTATTAAGAGAGATATGGGAACGGATAAGAAAAGAAACATCGCAGATAAAAAATATTCCCCACAGGAAATTTCCGGCATGATTCTCCAGAAATTAAAGGCAGATGCAGAAAGTTATCTTGGAGAAAAAGTTTCGGAAGCAGTTATTACAGTACCTGCGTATTTTAATGATGCACAAAGACAGGCAACCAAAGATGCCGGCAAAATTGCAGGTCTGGATGTAAAACGTATCATCAATGAGCCGACAGCAGCGGCTCTTGCATATGGACTGGATAACGAGAAAGAGCAGAAGATCATGGTTTACGATCTTGGAGGCGGTACATTCGATGTATCCGTTATTGAAATCGGCGACGGTGTGATTGAAGTTCTTTCAACAAATGGTGATACACATCTGGGTGGTGATGATTTTGATAACAGAATTACCCAGTATATGATCGGTGAATTCAAAAAACAGGAAGGGGTTGATCTTTCCGGTGACAAGATGGCAATGCAGAGACTTAAGGAAGCAGCTGAAAAAGCGAAAAAAGAGCTTTCTTCTGCAACAACAACCAATATCAACCTTCCATTTATCACAGCAACAGCAGAAGGACCAAAGCACTTCGACATGAACCTGACCAGAGCAAAATTTGAAGAACTGGTACAGGATCTGATTGAGAAAACAGCGGTCCCGGTTCAGAATGCCATGAAAGATGCGGGACTCAACAATTCCGATATTGCAAAAGTACTTCTGGTTGGTGGATCCACACGTATTCCGGCTGTTCAGGATAAAGTAAAACAGCTGACAGGCAAAGAACCGAATAAATCCCTTAACCCAGATGAATGTGTTGCTATCGGAGCATCTATTCAGGGTGGAAAACTTGCAGGAGATGCGGGCGCAGGGGATATTCTTCTTCTGGATGTTACTCCACTGTCCCTGTCTATTGAGACTATGGGCGGCGTAGCGACTCGTCTGATTGAAAGAAACACCACTATTCCGACGAAAAAGAGCCAGATCTTCTCTACTGCAGCAGATAATCAGACAGCTGTAGACATTAACGTGCTTCAGGGAGAGAGACAGTTTTCAAAAGATAACAAATCTCTTGGACAGTTCAGACTTGATGGAATTCCGCCGGCAATGCGTGGCGTACCGCAGATCGAAGTGACATTTGATATCGATGCAAATGGTATTGTTAATGTCTCCGCAAAAGATCTTGGCACAGGAAAAGAACAGCGTATCACTATTACTGCAGGATCCAATATGTCAGATAATGATATTGATAAAGCAGTCAGAGACGCAGCAGAGTTTGAAGCACAGGATAAAAAAAGAAAAGATGCAATTGATACCAGAAATGATGCAGATTCTTTCGTTTTCCAGACTGAGAAAGCAATCGGAGAAGTTGGAGACAAGATAGATGCAGCACAGAAAGCGACAGTTGAGGATGACCTGAAAGCATTAAAAGATCTTCTGGAGAGAACCAAAGATCAGGAAATGTCCGACAGTGATATAGAACAGATGAAGTCAGCAAAAGAAAAACTGATGACAGATGCACAGGCACTCTTTGCAAAAATGTATGAAAATGTACAAGGAGCACAGGGAGCGCAGGGAACACAGGGAGCAGGTCCTGATATGGGCGGCTTCAGCCAGTCAGCAGGTCCTCAGTCCGATACTGGTGCAAAGCAGGATGATGTGGTAGATGGAGACTTCCGCGAAGTATAAAAAGTAATCACCAACAAGGTTTGCGGTAAGCAATTGATATATTTTTGAGGCCTCGTATCGCTTGGTTGAAGGTGGTGCGAGGCCAAAAATTGCATATATGATATAAAGAAAGAGGAATGAAATATGGCAGAGCAGAAAAGAGATTATTATGAAGTGCTGGGGGTTGACAAAAGTGCAGATGATGCCGAGCTGAAAAAAGCATATAGAGTTCTGGCCAAGAAGTATCATCCGGATATGAACCCAGGCGACAAAGAGGCGGAAAAGAAATTCAAAGAAGCTTCTGAAGCCTATGCCGTATTGAGTGATCCTGAAAAGAAGAGACAGTATGATCAGTTTGGTCATGCTGCATTTGATAATGGCGGCGGAGGCAGCGGCGGCTTTGGCGGCTTTGATTTTAACGGGGCAGATTTTTCCGATATGTTTGGAGATATCTTCGGAGATCTTTTCGGAGGCAGCAGGAGCAGGGGGAGAGCAAATAGTGATCCCATGCCGGGAGCGAATATCCGTACTTCTATCCGTATATCTTTCGAGGAAGCTGTTTTTGGCTGCAAGAAAGAATTGGAACTGAATGTCAAAGAAGAATGTAAAACGTGCCATGGAAGCGGTGCAAAACCAGGGACAAGCCCTGAGACCTGTACGAAATGCGGTGGAAAAGGCCAGGTAGTTATGACCTCACAGTCCTTTTTTGGCACAGTTCGTAATATACAGACCTGCCCTGATTGCCGGGGGACAGGTAAGGTAATCCGTGAGAAATGTCCTGACTGTCATGGGTCAGGCTATGCTCAGATCAGAAAGAAATTTGCAGTTGAGATACCGGCAGGTATTGATAATGGTCAATGCATCAGAAAGACAGGACTTGGCGATCCGGGAACAAGTGGCGGATCAAGAGGCGATGCACTGGTGGAAATCGTTGTCGGCCGTCATCCGATTTTCCAAAGGCAGGATTATGATATTTATTCGACAGTGCCCGTTTCCTATGCAATAGCAGCACTTGGCGGAGATGTTCTGATCGATACAGTTGATGGAAAAGTGGTCTATAATGTAAAACCAGGAACACAGACTGATACAAAAATCCGTTTACGTGGGAAAGGCGTTCCGACACTCCGTAATCAGCAGGTACGAGGAGACCATTATGTAACACTGGTTCTCCAGGTTCCGGAAAAACTGACACCGGAGGCGCAGGAATTGCTGAAGAAATTTGATGAGCTGATGGGAGACAGTCTTCACACAGCACAAAAAGAAGGAATAGAAAAAGCAGCAGAAAACGGAAAAAAAAGAAAAAAATTTTTTGATAAGTAAAAAAGAAATACAAGACTGCCAAACAAAGTGTAAAAAGCTTTATCTGGCAGTTTTTCGTATAAGAATTCTGATGATTATACAAAGAATATTCATTTGTGAAAATAATGTGTAAATTTTGTGAACGATATTATATTATCATTTTGGCTGTCGATATAGAGCTTTAGAAGAACAGAATACAACATAGTTCAGCAGCGAAAATGGATTTTCCTCTAAATGACACGGATGTTGAAAACGGCAGAGTGAATCTGCAATTCCATCACAAGGAGGATTTATAATGAGTGTAAATTTATCATCACAGTATCTGAAAGCACTGGAAACAATGACAGCGCTTCAGCAGAGCAGTCAGCAGAGCGGGGCATCTGCGACAACTACTTCTTCAGACACCACCAATTTGGATAGTTATGTTTCCAGCGTCGGAAGCAGCACAAGTTCCGCACTGCCATCAGAGACGTACAATGATATTATGGAGCTGATCAAGGCAAATAAGCAGGCGGCAGGAGATTCGGAATCAGCACCAACAGATGATGACATTTCTTCGATTTTGAGTCAGCTTTCAGCAAGTACCACAAATTCTGCGTCTGACACAGCTGCTTCTACAGACAGCAGCTCAACATCGTCTGATAGTACAGATTCGTCAGCTTCAGGAACATCGGCTTCGGGAACAGCTTCCTCAGGATCTACAACAGGAACCAGTTCTTCCACATCCATTTCGGAAGAGCTCTATAAAAAGATACTGGAACTTCTGGAGGAACTGACAAGCAGTCTTTCTGGAACAACAACAGGGACAACGTCTTCTACGGATGACAGTACATCGGCTGCAAACAGCACAAGTACCTCTGGAACATCAGATACTACGTCATCTTCCACATCGGCTACAGCAGCAGCAGTATATAAAGAAATCATGGAACTGATTAAAGCGGAGAAGCAGGCGGCAGGATCATCTGCATCGGCACCGACAGATGCTGAGATTTCAGCAGCTCAGACAGAGCTCTCAAACAGCACTGCTTCTACTGTATCTGGTACAGATACAGCTTCAACATCAAGCGACAGTACTTCAAGTGATACAGATTCAACTTCTTCGTCAGGGACAGCTTCTTCATCGGGCAGCAGTTCCAGCGGAACGAAAAGCACAGTAGAAATCATGATCGGATCAGATGGAGCAATCTATCAGAAAACAACAACAACCTCTTCAGACGGAACGGAGAGCGTCAGCGAGACAAAGATTGCAGATGCTCCGCAGACTCAGGGAACGCAGGATGGAAAAACGGCACCTCATCCAGACCTGTCAAGCCTCTTTGGAACGAGTGATTCATCAGACAGCAGTTCGGATACTGCTGAAACTGCGGCACAGAGCGTGTCAGCAGTAGCAGAGTAATCATCTTGAAGTACCAATAATAAAATGCTATACTAACGTCTTGTGACATGGAAAAAATATCCATGTCACAAGACGTTTTATTTTTAAAGAAGGCGAATATGTTTTTTACAAAAGAACAAAGGCGGAAGTTGATTATTCCATTGCTGATTGAACAATTGCTCAATGTAACGGTGGGGATGGTAGATGTCATTATGATTGCCGGAACAGGAGAAGCAGCAGTTTCCGGAGTTTCACTTGTAGATAATATAAGTGTTTTGCTGATTGAATTTTTCAGTGCACTTGGGACAGGAGGCGCTGTAGTTGCCGGTCAGTATCTCGGACAGAAAAATCAGAAAAAGGCAAATCAGGCGGCAAATCAGGAACTGCTTTTTATTATGATAGCCTCACTGGTGGTTATGCTTCTTTTCCTGGTAGCACATCAACAGATACTCAGAGGACTTTTTGGAAAAATTGATGAGAATGTCATGAAAGCGGCCAGAACCTATCTGTTAATCACTGCATTCTCCATTCCCCCGCTGGCACTATATAATGGTTGTGCGGCATTATTCAGAGTGATGGGAAATTCCAAAATAACCATGTGGATCTCTTTGTGGATGAATATTATAAACTGTGCAGGTAATTTTATCTTGATTTACGGTGCTGGAATCGGCGTGGCTGGAACTGCAATTGCAACGACTGTTTCACGTTATGCGGCAGCTCTGATAGGCGTGATTTTATTGACACGTAAAGGACAGATTATCCGGATAGACAGAGGCTTTGAGTTTCATTTTCATAGAGATATGATTCAAAGAATTTTGTTCCTTGGCATTCCGAATGGTTTGGAAAACAGTATTTTTCAGCTTGGAAAAATCATGATTCTTTCTTTGGTATCTGTCTGCGGAACCAGTGCGATTGCAGCAAATGCAGTGGCAGGAAACCTGACCACGTTAAATATTCTTCCGGGTACGGCACTGGGGCTTGCCATGCTTTCGGTTGTCTCGGTATGTGTTGGGGCTCAGGATTATGAACAGGTCAGACATTATACCAGAACTCTGATGCGGCAGACCCGTTTTTATATTTCCATAATGAGTCTTTTTATGATACTGAGTGCAAAGTGGATACTGACTGCGTATCATCTGTCGCCGGAGACAGCGCTTCTTGCAAAAGAACTGATCTGGTACCATGCTGTGTGCGCGGTTATCTGCTGGCCAGAGTCTTTTACACTTCCGAATGCACTGCGAGCCAGTAATGATGTGAAGTTCACAATGATAACTTCTATTTTATCTATGTGGATATTCCGCATTTTCTTTAGCTATCTTTTAGTGAAAGTATTTTCTTTTGGAGTCATGGGAGTGTGGATCGCTATGACGATTGATTGGCTGTTCAGGGCTGTTGTTTTTGAACTCAGATATCTGAAAGGACGCTGGATGACAAAATACAGAGGCGGCTGAGACCACCACATAGTCCGGAGCAGGTAATGCTAATTCCAATTCTGGATGCGCTTTGACTCGTTACAGGCACTGTGTTATGATACTGACTGGCAGGATAAAATGGAAAGCTGCCTGAAGAGGAAAAGAAATATGAAGTGGAAAAAATTTATAATCAAAACAGTAGCGGATGCAGAAGATATTATTATCAGTGCATTATGCGATATCGGTATGGAAGGAGCACAGATTGAGGATCAGGTACCTCTGACTGCGCGGGAGAAAGAGCAGATGTTTGTGGATATTCCGCTGATGCTTCCTGAAAATGATGATACAGCGATTCTGAGCTTTTATGTGGAGGAGCAGAGCGATAATACTCTTCTCGTACAGAATGTTCCAAAACAGGAAAATGAAATCCTGGAGGAAATCAAGGCAGAACTTGATAGTATCAGGAATTTTATGGATATAGGGGAGGGAACTGTATCCGTTGATGAAACAGAAGATATTGACTGGATTAATAACTGGAAACAGTTCTTTCACCAGTTTACAATAGAGGATCTGCTTGTGATACCATCATGGGAAACAGTAGAGCCAAAGGATCATGATAAGAAGATACTGCATATCGATCCGGGAACGGCATTTGGCACAGGAATGCATGAAACGACGCAGTTATGCATTCGCCAGATAAAAAAATATATTCAGCCTCAGGCACAGATTTTGGATGTTGGAACCGGAAGCGGAATTCTTGGGATCATAGCCCTGATGTATGGTGCGGGTCATGTAGTAGGAACGGATCTGGATCCCTGCGCAATACCGGCAGTGGAGGAAAATCTCAAAACGAATGGGATCAGTCAGGATCAATTTGATCTGATTCTTGGAAATATTATCAGCGATCAGAAAATTCAGGAAAAGGCCGGAACAGAATGCTTTGATATCGTTACAGCCAATATTCTGGCAGAGGTTCTTGTGCCTCTGACACCAGTGATTGTTCCCTGTATGAAGCATGGCGCTGTTTATATTACATCAGGCATTATAGAAGGGAAAGAAACAATTGTCAGTGCAGCAGCCCGGGAAGCCGGTCTGGAAATACTGGAAGTAACAAGGCAGGGAGAATGGTTTTCGGTGACAGCACGCAGAAACTAATATGACAGAACTCTGCTGACAATATTTGTGGACAACAGGGAAGGGAGAGAACACTTTCATGTACCAGTTTTTTGTCGATCCATCCCAGATCAGTGGGACCAGAATTATCATAACAGGAACGGATGTCAACCATATCCGGCACGTTTTGCGCATGAAGCCGGGAGAAGAGATTTCAGTCAGTAACGGAACGGATGGGAAAGAATATCGCTGCGGGATTGATGAGATCCGGGAAGATGCAGTACTTTGCACTCTGCGCTTTATAAAAGAGGACGGACTGGAACTCCCCGCCAGAATAACGCTTTTTCAGGGACTTCCCAAAGCAGATAAAATGGAACTGATTATTCAGAAAGCAGTAGAACTGGGAGCAAGTGAGATTGTTCCGGTGGCCTGCAGGCGGAGTGTGGTCAGACTGGATCCGAATAAGGAGAAAAGCAAACTGGTGCGCTGGCAGGGAATTTCTGAAGCAGCGGCAAAACAAAGTAAAAGGCGTATCATTCCTGCGGTCAGAGAAGTCATGACAATGGAACAGGCGATTGCCTGTGCGGCACAGATGGACATCAAACTGATTCCCTATGAACTTGCAGATAATTTTGCACATACAAGAGATATGATTTCTTCTATTCAAACAGGACAGTCGGTAGCAGTGTTTATTGGACCAGAGGGCGGCTTTGATGAGAAAGAAGTGACTGCGGCAAAGGCAGGAAAAATAGAACCGGTCACGCTTGGAAAAAGGATCCTGCGCACAGAAACAGCTGGTTTTACAGTTCTTTCCTGGATCATGTATCATCTGGAGTCTGATGAAATGTAAAATCAGATAGGAAGAACATTTTATTTGGAAAAAAGAGGACGAAATGGAAATATATCTGGATAATTCAGCCACGACACGGGTTTACCCGGAGGTTGCCGGGCTGATGACGGAAATGATGCTAAATGAGTATGGAAACCCTTCCAGCCTGCATAATATGGGTATGAGGGCGGAAAATCAAATCAAAGAAGCGAAAATGCGGATATCGCATATTTTGAAGTGTCAGGAAAAAGAAATCATCTTTACCTCATGCGGAACAGAATCAGATAATCTGGCGCTGATCGGAACGGCATATGCTAATCAGCGGGCGGGAAAACATCTGATCACAACGCAAATAGAACATCCGGCAGTTTTGGAGACTATGCACTTTCTGGAGGAACAGGGGTTTGAAGTAACATATCTTCCGGTTGACAGTCATGGAAGTATTCGGCTCGAGGAGCTGGGGGCAGCAATCCGTCCGGATACTATTCTGGTGTCTGTCATGCATACCAATAATGAAATTGGAACACTGGAACCCATCGCAGAAGCCGGAGAACTGATCAAACAGAAAAACCCGGAGATATTATTTCATGTAGATGCAGTTCAGGGTTTTGGAAAAGCGCTGATCTATCCGGGAAAAATGAAAATCGATCTTCTTTCTGTCAGCGGTCACAAAATACATGCTGCAAAAGGAACCGGTTTTTTGTATGTCAGAGAGAAAGTGAAAATCAAACCGATTCTGTTCGGAGGCGGACAGCAGCATGGGATGAGATCAGGTACGGAAAGTGTTCCGCTGATCGCAGGGCTGGGCCTGGCAGCACAGAAAACATGCAGTGAGCTGGAGAAAAAAATGGACAGCATGTATGCTCTGCGAAACTTTTTTATAAAAGAACTTTCGGAGATACAGGATGTTGTTATAAATGGACAGCAGGGCGAAAAAGCAGCCCCCCATATTGTAAGTGTGTCCATAAAAGGAATACGCGCCGAAGTGCTCCTGCATGTTCTGGATGACAGGGGAATCTGCGTTTCTTCAGGGAGTGCCTGCGCATCCAACCATCCGCAGGTTTCAGCGACGCTGAAAGCCATCGGAGCGCCAAAGGAACTTCTGGATTCGACAATCCGATTCAGCTTTTCGGAGTTCACAACAAAAGAGGAACTGGAGTACACA
>Ga0302211_10000612_pt1 | contig 12195 bp, 10 predicted proteins | sample II_Fen_E3_3_FD_200234 | JGI IMG/M metagenome (GOLD analysis project Ga0302211, IMG submission 200234) | Peat permafrost microbial communities from Stordalen Mire near Abisko, Sweden - II_Fen_E3_3 | ecosystem: Environmental > Terrestrial > Soil > Wetlands > Permafrost | place: Sweden: Abisko... | reverse complement strand
CCGCACGAAAGGTGTAACGACTTGGGCACTGTCTCAACGAGGGACCCGGTGAAATTGAAATACCTGTGAAGATGCAGGTTACCCGCGACTGGACAGAAAGACCCCATGGAGCTTTACTGCAACCTGACATTGGTTTTCGGTAAATAACGTACAGGATAGGTGGGAGACTGAGAAGAACGGACGCTAGTCTGTTTGGAGTCAATGTTGGGATACCACCCTTTATTTACTAAAAATCTAACTGAAGAAGTAACGAAACTCAAGACAGTGTCAGGCGGGCAGTTTGACTGGGGCGGTCGCCTCCCAAAATGTAACGGAGGCGCCCAAAGGTTCCCTCAGCGCGGACAGAAATCGCGCGAAGAGTGTAAAGGCATAAGGGAGCTTGACTGCGAGACGGACATGTCGAGCAGGTACGAAAGTAGGGCTTAGTGATCCGGTGGTACCGCGTGGAAGGGCCATCGCTCAACGGATAAAAGCTACCCTGGGGATAACAGGCTAATCTCTCCCAAGAGTCCATATCGACGGGGAGGTTTGGCACCTCGATGTCGGCTCATCACATCCTGGGGCTGTAGCAGGTCCCAAGGGTTGGGCTGTTCGCCCATTAAAGTGGTACGTGAGCTGGGTTCAGAACGTCGTGAGACAGTTCGGTCCATATCCATCGCGGGCGAAAGAAACTTGAAGGGATCTGCTCCTAGTACGAGAGGACCGGAGTGGACGAACCAATGGTGTACCAATTATTGCGCCAGCAGTACAGTTGGGTAGCTACGTTCGGAAAGGATAAACGCTGAAAGCATCTAAGCGTGAAACCAGCCTTAAGATGAGGTTTCTCACAGAGCAATCTGGTAAGACCCCTTGAAGAAGACAAGGTAGATAGGTCGGGAGTGGAAGCGCAGTAATGTGTGTAGCGGACCGATACTAATAGGTCGAGGGCTTGACTTAAAGCCAGAACGAATTCTAAAATGCGAACATTTCTTTCTTCTGTATAGTTTTGAGAGAACAAACTCTTAAGATGAGCAGTCTGAGGCGAAAGCTAAAGGCAGCGATATCTAAAAAAAAGAATATCTGGTAGTGATAGCCAAGTGGACCCACCTGTTCCCATACCGAACACAGTAGTTAAGCACTTGAACGTCGAAAGTACTTGGGTGGAAACGCCCTGGGAGGATAGAAAACTGCCAGTTAAACAAAAAGCACTCATGTATATGAGTGCTTTTTTCGTATGCAAAAAACTTTTATAAGACCACCATAAAATGGTGGCCTTATTGGAGAACTTCCATGATGAAGTTATTTTCCCAGGTTTTTTTGCATAACTTTTTGATCATAGCTGCTTTTTTTGATAGAGTTTTTATATCGATATTACGATTGTTTTGAACAATGAGTACAGCTAAGGATATCGTCATAAGGGGAAATTCGCCAATTTGATCACTACGGTTTTTGGCTACAATATAACCTAGCTGACGGTGTTCAGTTGAATAAAACAATTTTGATTCTTTAGCAAATACATCAATAATGTGCTGACATATTTTTGTGGTTTCAGTTCCCGGTAAAAACATAATGAAATCATCACCACCGATATGACCGAGAAAAAAATTCTTATAAAGGCGCTTGATGCATTGACTTAATATCGAAGCGGTTGTAATTAAAACAGTATCACCAGCATCAAAACCATATACATCATTGTAAATTTTAAAATTATCTAAGTCTACATAAATGGCGGTGAAGGGAATTTGGTTACGTAAATAATATTTTAGCTCTGAATCAATCATTTTATTGCCAGGTAAATCGGTTAGTGGATTTGCATCTTTGGCACGGTTTAATTCTATTTTCGTTGATATTTCTAAGAGATCTTTTATTGTTGCAATTCCAAAATATTTTTCTTTTTTTGTAATGATGATTGAATCATAAATGTGGTTAGGTGGACGTTGCATGGAAAGTTTTGTGGCTTCATTGATAGGGGTATTATAGTCTAAATGCAGGGGGGATGAACTCAGCAGGAGTTTTATTGGTCGGTTGCTATAGATTGATAGACCATAATTCGTTGCTAAGTGGCTCAAAAAAGTATCTTTGCTAATAAGTCCAATCGGATATTCATTATCGACAATGATAATATCCGATTCTTGTTGATCAAGCTGTAAATGGGATAAAATTTCCTTACCAAGTGTTGCAGAAGAAAAAGGTCTCTTTTTTTTTGCAATTGTCCCAATTGGTGTACTTAAGAAAATATTACTAGATTGCTCTTTTTTGTAACATTCGTTTTTTTTTATAAGATCGATTAGTTCAGTTGAAATATCATTTAAGGTTGGTGCAGGTCGACATAAGTAAAAACCTTGTCCATACTGGATACCCATTGACATTAATGTGAGCAAATCTTCTTTTGTTTCAATGCCTTCAGCAATGATTTCCATGGATTTTATCGCTGAAATTTCAACCAATGATTTTACAATGGCTTGTTTAATTTTGTCATTATGTACACCTTGGATTAATTCAAGGTCGATCTTTATATATTGCGGGTTGACTTTTGTTAGTAAAGTTAGACCAGAATAGCCAGACCCAACATCATCTAAGGCAATGGCATATCCTTGACTTTGATAGTTATTTAAAACCGCGCGAAAATTTGCATAATCGTCAATGAGTGTTTTTTCAGTGATTTCAAAAATAATATGGTTACTGTTGATATTTGATTCTGCTAGTAGTTTTTTTGTTGTTCCTTGGTGAAAATCCTTATCATATAATATTTTCGGATCGACATTTAAGAATAACAATTGATTTGTTAACATAGGTTTCGCATTTTTTATTGCTTTTTTACGGCATAAATAATCAAGTTTCCACAATCGATTGTATTGCGAAGCAATTTTAAACAAATCTTCTGGATTAGCTAAAATACTATTTTTAGGTCCGCGGCTGAGTGCTTCATAACCAAGAATAGTACCATCTTGTAAATTCACAATGGGCTGATATACTGGTGTAATAAGTTCTCCTTCAATGATGCGTAATAATTCATTTTGATGCGAAAAAGACAAAACATTGCCTCCTAAAATTTTATTAATAGTTCCTTTTTACTACTATACCAAATTTTATAGGTAATTAGGCTAATTTTTGGTTAATTTTTAGTTAACATGTAGTTTCTTTTCTAATAATAAAGAGCTGTATTTCACTTTCGTGAAATACAGCTCTTTATGCCACGTATTTTATTAAGACGATGCCCGTAATCATACAGGCAATACCTGCGATCGCGCTATTTTTGAGACGCAGACCATAAAATGTTATATCGACAAAGGTCGTTAAAATCAATCCGGCTGCTCCCCAAAAAGCATAGGCAATACTAAGATCCATTGTTTTGATGACTTGGGAAAACGCAATAAAAGCTAAAAGAATCGATACAATTGCGGCTAGACCCCAAAGTTTTTGCCGAAAACCATTTGATTTTTTTAAAAAAATATTTGCAGCAACATCTAGTAAAATGGAGAGGCTGAGGAAAAGCATTTCGTTATTCATTTCAATCACCTGCTTCTTTCTGTACTACCATTTTTCAATAAAAGAATACCGGCAACGATTGTTGAAATGCCAATTATTTTGGTAACGGGTAAATGCTCATGGAATAAAAAGAAACCAATGAACGTAATTGCAATAAGTCCGGCACCTTCCCATACTGCATAAGAAAGACTCAAGGAAATCTTAACAATTGCTTTTGATAAAAAGAAATACGATAAAGCCATCATGGCTAACCACACAACATATCCTAAAATAGGTTCATTTTGATCGACGATATTTATTTTAATTAGCGTCGTTCCGATTACTTCAGTAATGACTGCTAAAAATAAAGCGCACCACTGTAGCATAATATCTAACCCCTAACTGTAAACCAAACTGTCCGGTCATTTATTTTATAAAGCATATATTCTTTATATATATATTATATCATTGATGCTGTTACCTTGGCGAATGACGCTATTCATGCCAATCCTGCACTATACAGCCCAATCCTGCGCCAATCGGGATAGGCATGCTGCTCCTTACATCTCCTTGAATCTCCATCGAGTTCCGCAGAGTTCGCTCGATTTGATAGATTTAGCGGCACAGTTTCCTTCAAAAAAATGAAATATAATACCATAAAATTATTTTATTAGTATTATTAATCTATTTTGTGTGTAAAATGAAAAAATATTGCAAAAAATAGAATGGCATGTTATTATCAAATTAAAATTATTCATAATATTTTATCGGAGGAGGCTGGTTCTTTGTTAGAACAAATAAAAGGGAAATTGTTGGTATCGTGTCAGGCGTTGCCAAATGAGCCGCTGCATAGTTCCTTTATTATGGGACGTATGGCAAAAGCAGCGCAAGAAGGTGGTGCCGTTGGTATCCGAGCACAGGGTGTAGAAGATATTCGAGAAATTAAAAAAATCACCGGGTTACCAGTCATTGGTTTAATTAAACGAAATTATGCCGATTCAGCGATTTATATCACTCCGACGATGCGAGAAGTTGATGAACTTTTAGCATCGGGGTGTGAGATGATTGCACTTGATATGACAAATAGGACAAGACCAAACGGGGAGGCCATGCAATTCTTAGTTGAGCGAATCAAGAAAGAAAATATTGAGGTCTTAGCTGATATATCGACATATGAAGAGGCTTTACAAGCGGAAAAATACGGGGTGGATGCGGTGTCAACAACGATGGTTGGCTATACGGACTATTCACATTTATCAGTAGGACCTGATTTTGCTTTAATAAAAAAATTGGTAGTTGATTTAACGATCCCCGTTTTAGCTGAGGGGAAAATCAATACACCTGAGGATCTAGCAAATGTTTTTGCCTCTGGAGCTTATGCGGCAATTGTTGGCTCGGCCATCACTAGACCGCAACTGATTACAAAAAAGTTTGCGGCTGTAATACAAAATTGAAGTTGTGTAGACTAAGATAAAATAGCTGTATTAGAAAATGAAAAGGGAGAGAAGGCTGGATGAGTATTTTTAACACAACAGGCAATAACACTTTTTTTGAAAAGGCACAGCGTTTTGGTAAGTCATTTATGCTGCCGATTGCTGTATTACCAGCGGCAGGTTTATTGCTAGGTATTGGTGGAGCTTTGTCAAATCCAAATACGGTAAAAACATATCCGTTTTTGGATATTTCGTGGCTGCAAAATATTTTTATTATTATGTCCGATGCCGGATCTATTGTTTTTGCTAATTTGGCGGTTTTGTTTGCTGTAGGCATAGCGGTTGGCTTAGCGCGAACCGATAAGGGAACCGCGGGATTGGCGTCGTTGCTGGCTTTTCTTGTGATGAATGCCAGTATTCATGCTTTGCTTAAAATTACAGGAACCTTAGCCACCGATAATCTTGCTGGAGCTGGACAAGGAATGAGTTTAGGGGTTCAGACGCTGGAAACGGGTGTTTTTGGTGGTGTTGTAATTGGTCTTATGACTTATTTTTTACATTATAAATATAATAAAATTGAATTACCGCAATTTCTCGGCTTTTTTGGCGGATCACGTTTTGTACCCATTGTCAGTTCTTTTGCCGCAATTTTTGTTGGGGCAGTTATGGTCGTTGTGTGGCCGCATTTTCAAAAATTAATTTTTGGCATGGGGACTTTGGTTGATTCTACGGGATACATAGGTACTTTGATTTACGGATTTGTGCTTAGAATGCTGGGACCTTTTGGTTTGCATCATATTTTTTATCTACCATTTTGGACAACGGCTCTGGGGGGCAGTGAAGTGATTAATGGGCAGCTTGTGGAAGGCACGCAGCGGATTTTCTTTGCTCAGCTTGGCGATCCAACAACGCAGCATTATTATATTGGTATTTCAAGGTTTATGTCTGGTCGCTTTATTACAATGATGTTTGGCCTGCTTGGTGCTTGTTTAGCTATGTATCATACGGCAAAACCGGAAAACAAAAAAGTAGTTGGCGGGCTGCTGCTGTCGGCAGGCTTAACATCGTTTTTGACAGGGATAACAGAACCAATCGAATTTTCATTTTTATTTGTGGCACCGGCACTTTATGTATTACATGCATTTTTTGATGGCTGCGCATTTATGATCGCTCATATGTTGCAGATTACGATCGGACAAACTTTTTCCGGAGGGTTTATTGATTTTATTTTGTTTGGAATTTTACAGGGAACCGCAAAAACAAATTGGATTTTAGTTCCTCTTGTTGGTGTTCCTTGGTTTTTCTTGTATTATTTTTCCTTTCGGTATTTGATTGTGAAATTTAATTTTAAAACATTAGGTAGAGAAGATGCTGAAATAGAACCGGTGGCGGTGTTTTCAAAGGATACAGCACGGCCAGAGTTGATTTTGCGAGGTCTTGGTGATCGAGATAATATTGTAGATCTTGACTGCTGTGCAACACGCTTGCGGGTCACCGTAAAAGATGGCAAAAAAGTCAGCGAACGGGTCTTAAAAGAAAGCGGTGCTGTTGGTGTTTTGCAAAGCGGTAATGGGGTTCAAGTTATTTATGGTCCACAAGTTACGGTAATTAAAAGTGAAATTGAAGAGATTTTTACAAAGCATAACGAGTAAGTGGCAAAATAAAAGTCAGTTTTTCATGATGTATTTAGATAGCTAGGAGATTTTTTGAAATGAATATCATTAAACAGTTAGCAAAACCTAAATTTAAGGTATCGAAGTCGGATAAAATTTTAATGGAATACATTAAACAAAATATCGAAAGAGTGTCTCATACGGCGATTTCACAATTGGCGAAAGAGTGTGGGATCGGGGAATCAACGATTACGCGTTTTGTGAAAAAAATGGGGTTTGCTACTTTACCAGATTTTAAAGTTGCCTTGGCGCAAGAATTAATGTTTGTTAACCAACGTTATATTATCAATCGCAATATTGAAAGTGATGAAACGGCACTGGTTACCGCACGCAAATTATTGGATGCAAATATTGGAACATTGGAAAAAACATTGAATTCATTAAAAAATGAGGATATTCAGGTCAGCGCAGAGCTGTTGATGACAGCACGACGCATTTATTTTATTGGTATTGGAAATTCTGGTTTTATGGCACAAGATTCAGCTTATAAATTTTGCCGAATTGGTCTTGAATGTACTAGCTATGACAACAGTCACCAAATGATTATGATGGCATCGCTGGTGCAGGAGCACGATATTGTTGTGGCAATTTCTCATTCAGGTGATACATTTGAAGTTATAAAAACAGTGGAGTTAGCAAAAACAAACGGGGCTAAAATTATTGCCATTACGTCGAATCAACATTCGCAGCTTCAAGCTATAGCTGATTTGCATCTCGCTTATGCAGCCCGTGAAACGTTGCTGGAGACGGGGTCAATTTCGGCGAAACTGGCACAGCTATTTTTGATGGATCTTGTTTATACACAAGTCGTGAAACAAATGCCTGCCGTCGCCGAAAAAAAGAAATGCCTAACAACGCAGGCCATTGAATTATTAAGATGAAAAATTAATGCAGTAAAGAAATTACATCGAACCTATCAGTCTGTCAGGAATGGGTATAGAGAATCATTTGCTTCCTGACAATTACCATATTGCATATTTCATGCAACTTATTATAGGCTGAATTTCTTTAAATTTTTTCAATTTATATAGATGTGAGAGGAGATCATTATGCGTATTATTATTACGGAATCTTATGAAGAAATGAGTACGGTTGCTGCGAGGATCGTGGCAGGGCAATTGTACTTGAAACCAAATAGTGTCCTTGGTTTGGCTACGGGAAGCACACCGCTTTTGATGTATCAGAAGTTAGTGCAGGTTCATGAACAAATTGGTTTGGATTTTTCTGAGGCGATTAGTTTTAACTTGGATGAATATTTGGGTTTAGAGCCAGGTAATCCACAAAGTTATCATTATTTTATGCATGAACATTTTTTTGATAAAATCAATATCAAGCCGGAAAATATTTATATTCCGAATGGCAATCCGGATGATTTGGCAAAAGAATGTAAACATTATGACACATTAATTGAGAGTAAGGGTGGTATGGATTTACAAATATTGGGAATTGGGCAAAATGCTCATATCGGCTTTAATGAACCGGATATTAAGTTTGAGGCGACGACACATAAAGTGAAACTGGATGAGGAAACGATAGAGGCCAATGCAAGATTTTTTACTACGCCTAAGGATGTGCCGCGTTATGCAATTAGTATGGGGATTAAGACCATTATGCTGGCGAAAAAAGTAATTTTATTAGCCAATGGGAAAAATAAAGCGGAAGCAATCTACAAGGCTATTTATGGTGGTGTTCGTCCTGACGCGCCAGCATCCATCTTGCAGCTGCATCAAGATGTTATCGTTATTGTCGATAAAGAAGCAGCTGCGCTTTTACCGAAATAGAAACATGTTCTGTAAAAGCGTTGACAGCAAATTTTGACTTTTAAGTAGTTTTGCAGGATAATAGAATCCGTTTCTAGAATGATTGCAAGATCTCATTTTCTTTATCGTGCAGTGTGTACATTGCTTAGCACTGTAGGTTAGGGGTATAATAAATGAGTTTCCAGGTAATTAAATTATATTTAGAGGGAGGTCTATATTTATGGGAAACTGGTTTTCAAAATTGCAAAGCATCGGTAAAGCTTTGATGCTGCCGATTGCTGTATTACCGGCAGCGGCTTTATTATTACGCTTTGGTGCACCGGATTTATTAAATATTCCTTTTATTGAAAAAGCAGGGGCTGCTGTATTTGGCAATTTAGCACTTTTATTTGCCATTGGTATCGCTGTAGGATTGGCAAAAGATAATAATGGTGCGGCAGGTCTTGCGGGTGCCATTGGTTATCTTATTTTAACGGAAGGACTGAAGGCAATTAATCCTGAACTCAATATGAGTGTTTTAGCGGGGATTATCAGTGGGATTGAAGCGGGTATTTTGTATAATCGATTTTATGATATCAAATTACCGGAGTTTCTCGGCTTTTTTGGCGGGCGGCGATTTGTACCGATTGTTACAGCGCTGGTCTCAATTGTTTTGGCGGGAATTTTTGGTGTGATTTGGGCACCGATTCAGGTATTTATTCATTCTTTAGGTGAATGGATTATTGGCGCAGGCGTTGTGGGGACTTTCGTTTATGGGGTTTTGAATCGTTTGTTGATTCCAATTGGTCTGCATCATATTTTGAATAGTTTTATTTGGTTTGTATTCGGCAATTACACAGATGCAGCTGGTAAAGTGGCAACTGGTGATTTGAATCGTTTCTTTGCGGGCGATCCACATGCGGGAATGTTTATGGCTGGATTTTACATCATCTTTATGTTTGGTATGCCAGCCGTAGCTTTTGCTATGTATCGGGCAGCTAGACCGGAAAATCGTAGTAAAGTGGCCGGGGTTTTGATTTCGGTTGCTTTTACTGCATTTTTAACGGGGATTACAGAACCAATCGAATTTATGTTCATGTTTTTGGCACCAGGCCTTTATGCAGTTCATGCAATTTTGACGGGGCTCGCGCTGTCCGTAGTTTATAGTTTTGGGGTCTTGCACGGGTTTGGGTTTTCAGCAGGTCTCATCGATTACTTACTAAATTGGGGACTGGCGACGAAACCAATGCTCATTATTCCAATTGGTTTGGTATTTGCCGTGATTTATTATGTTATCTTTAGCTGGGCAATCCGTCATTTTGATATACCGACAATTGGCAGATATGATACTGAAGATGACAATAAAATAGCGGATAATACCAATATTGATGAATATACGAAACAAATCGTTGTTCATTTAGGTGGTACGGAAAACCTGGAAGCAGTGAGTTCATGTATCACACGTTTGCGCTTAACTGTCAAAGATGCCGCGCAGGTAGATGAAGCAGCTCTTAAAGCACTTGGTGCAGCGGGGGTTATCAAAAAAGGTCAAAATGTGCAGGTTGTAGTTGGCACCAGAGCAGAACTTATCGCAAATGAAATGAATGCTTTGGTAAAACAAGAAAAAAAGTAGATACATTGCTTTTGTTATAGCATCAAAACGATGATTTTAAACGAGGAATGGGGCTGCGGCAAAAGTTTGTCATAACCCCATTCCTTTTTTCTATGGTAAAATAAATCTTGGGAGATGAATCATATGAAGGCAATTATCAATGGAAAAATAATCTTAGACGATCAAATTTTAACAGGACAGGTCCTTTTATATAATGAAACCATAGAAAAAATAATACCCGATACCTTTTTTTCAGCAAATTCCGCTGATTTGGTAATTGATGCAGAGGGTAAATATGTATCTGCCGGATTTATCAATTTACATATTCATGGCTGCCATGGTTTTGATGCGATGGATGATACTCCAGAAGCACTGGATACAATTCGTGAAGGTATGGCACAAAGTGGCGTGACGGCATTTTTGCCAACGACCATGACCTATGATTTTCCGACGATTTATCGCAGCTTTGATCAAATTAGAGCGGCTATGGGGAAAAAAAGGGGTGCGAAAATTCTCGGGTGTCATGTCGAAGGACCTTTTATCAGTGAAGTTTACAAGGGCGCGCAGAGTTCAAAGTATATTATTGCACCGGATTTTTCCTATTTAGAACATTATAAAGATATTATAAAAATCGTTACGATTGCCCCAGAAAAACTGGTCGACGATACATTTATGAAAGAGTGTAAAAAAAATCATATTGTGGTTTCAATGGGGCACAGCTCGGCAACCTATGAGGAAGCCATGGCGGCGATTGCGGCTGGAGTTGGTCAAGTAACCCATCTATTCAATGGTTTGCAGCCACTTCATCACCGTAGACCGAGTGTGGTAGGCGCAGCTCTTGATACAGCAGTGAATTGTGAAATCATTGCGGATAATGTGCATGTGCATCCAGCCATGCAGCGACTTGTTTATAAAATAAAGGGAAAAGACCAGCTTATTTTAATCACGGATTCCATGCGAGCTTGTATGCTACCGGATGGGGAATCAGAGCTGGGCGGGCAGGTTGTAATCGTCAAAGATCAGATTGCAACACTTCGCGATGGTACCATTGCCGGGAGCGTATTGACCATGAATGAAGCGATTCGACGGTTTTGGTTAAATACGGGAGTGCCGCTGCAAGATGTAATAAGACTCGTAACGATAAATCCAGCCAAAGAGCTTTTGCTGGATGATAAAATGGGGTCAATTGCTGTGGGCAAAGAAGCAAACTTGACAATTTTTGATGATAACATTTTTATATCGCAGACAATTGTAGAAGGCAGCGTGGTTTATCAGAAAGATTCAAATAAGAAGTGATTGCTATATAAAATAGAAGGAGTGACAGTATGTTTGGTTTATTTAATAAGAAAAAAATTGAAATTTATGCACCGGTTTTAGGGAAGGTGATTGATATTACAGAAGTGGAGGATGCGGTTTTTTCATCAAAAATGCTGGGGGATGGATTTGCGGTGGAACCTGAAGCAGATTGTATTTTGGCACCATGTGATGGTCAGGTCGTTTTGTTGGCAGGGACAAAACATGCTGTGGCAATCGAAAAAGATGGCGTGCAGATTCTGATTCATGTGGGACTTGATACCGTGGAGTTAAATGGAGCGGGCTTTGAGGTTCATATAAAAGAAAATGATTCGGTCAAACAAGGCGATAAATTGATTACGTTTGATCGCAATTATATTCTTTCGCAAGAGAAAAAGCTGACAACAATGGTTGTATTAACGAATATGGCAGATAAAGTTAAAAATGTGGTAAAAACGCTGGAAGAGAATAGTGGTAAGATACTGGTTATCGAACCTAAGTGAGTAGAAAATGTCCGTTTTGGTATAAAACTGAAGCGGGCATTTTTATTTAAGATAAAATGAAATAACTATATCATTTATTATTTAAATAAATGAATAATGTATTGCATTTTATTATGGCTTGTGTTAGACTACAATCAATTCATAAGCGATGCTTAAAATAAATTTGGAGGTTGATTTCATGCAAAAAGAGCGGTGGGGAGATTGTGTTTGGATTGGCGTTGACATTGGTACTACCGGAGTTCGGGCAATTGCTTATCAGCCCGATGGACAGAAACTGAGTTCGGCTGAAGTTCTATATCCATTGGATACACCGCATCCTGACTGGGCGGAGCAAAATCCTGCCCAAATTTATAGTGCGGTTGAAAGTGTTGTGAAAGATACAGCGGATGCGCTGCGTTATAAAGGAAAAATACTTGCCGGCGTGGCCTTGAGTACAGTTATGCATAGTTTTGCCGCGATGGATGCGGATAAAAATTTTCTAACGAATATGATGAC
>Ga0302211_10000609_pt1 | contig 12247 bp, 6 predicted proteins | sample II_Fen_E3_3_FD_200234 | JGI IMG/M metagenome (GOLD analysis project Ga0302211, IMG submission 200234) | Peat permafrost microbial communities from Stordalen Mire near Abisko, Sweden - II_Fen_E3_3 | ecosystem: Environmental > Terrestrial > Soil > Wetlands > Permafrost | place: Sweden: Abisko... | reverse complement strand
GGAAAAGGGCTTCCATATCGCGGCAATCTTACTGACACACGGTCATTTTGATCATATCTGGGGTGCAGAAGAACTTCGGCGTCTCTCCGGTGCCCAAATTTATGCCAGTGAGGAAGAACTTGGCCTGCTGAAAGATCCGGAACAGAATGTTTCGGAGGATATGGGAAGATCATGTGCACTGAAACCGGACATTCTGCTAAAGGACAGGGAAGAAATGACACTGGCAGGTCTTCATTTTCAGGTAATTCTCACGCCTGGGCATACTTCCGGCAGCTGCTGTTATTACTTCCCGGAAGAAAATACTCTGATCAGCGGAGATACTTTATTTCAGGGATCTGTAGGCAGAACTGATTTTCCGACAGGCTCTTCTGCTTCCATAAAACAGTCAGTCAGGGAAAAACTGATGATTCTTCCGCCGGAAGTGAACGTGTTTCCGGGACATGGGGAGCAGACGACAATCGGGTATGAAAAAATGTATAATCCATATGCATGATCCGCTCGGGAAAGCCGAACGTGCCTTGGCACTTCGGCTTTCCTTGCGGCATTGGTATATTTCAGGATCAGAAAACTGTTAAAAAAGGAGTCACATGGATTTTTTTGTTGTTAAATCAGATAGCACGGAATACATATATGATATTCATGCTCTTGTTTCCGCTTTTTATCCGGAAAGAGAAGTCAAGGTCATTACACCGGAAACGCATGTCAGAAACAGAGAACTGAAAGAGGTTACGCCGCATATGGAGCTGAGCATTTCCATGGAAAAATTCAGATGTACTTTGAACCGGAAAATTTACGAATCCGGTAAAGTGAGTCTGGGCCGGAAAAAAGAAAAGGATCAGCTGAAACTCTTTTTATATGAACTTCTGTCGACAGATACCGGGAAAAAGCTTCCCTGGGGAGATCTGACAGGAATCAGACCGACTAAGATCGCGATGACCATGCTGGAAGAAGGAAGTACAAAAGAAGCTATCTGCGAATACCTTCAGAAGGAACATCTAGTCAGCACCGGGAAAGCAAAGCTGGGAGTTGAGATTGCAGAGCGGGAACGGAAAATACTGAACCGTTTTCATCTGGAAGGCGGATACAGTCTTTATATAGGAATTCCGTTTTGCCCGACGACCTGTCTGTACTGCTCTTTCCCTTCTTATCCGGTGGGCGGTGACCGCACGGGAGTAACAGATTATCTGGGCGCGCTGGAGAGGGAAATAGACTATCTGGCAGAGGCATACAGAAATAAAAAAATGGATACACTCTATATTGGAGGCGGAACACCGACAGCACTTGATGCAGAGGAGCTTTTTCGCCTGACAGAAAAGATTAAAAACTCTTTTGACCTTTCCGGTGTTATGGAATATACGGTTGAGGCAGGGAGACCGGACAGTATCACAGAAGAAAAACTCCGGGTGCTGTATCATGCCGGGGTGAACAGAATCTCAATTAATCCTCAGACAATGAAACAGGAAACTCTTAAACTGATCGGTCGGCACCACACGGTAGAGCAGGTAAAGAGCTCCTACGAAATGGCAAGGCAGATAGGATTTCAAAATATCAATATGGATGTCATACTTGGTCTTCCTGGCGAGACAGAAGAAGACGTATCCAGGACGATGGAGCAGATCTGCCACATGAGACCGGATTCACTGACTGTTCATTCACTTGCAGTGAAAAAAGGCAGCCGTATGCAGAAATGGATAGAAGAAAACGGGATGGCATCTTTGCAGAACTCGGAAAAGTGTATGGAAATTGCAGCTGAGGCAGCAGGAAGCATGGGGATGAAACCATATTATCTTTATCGCCAGAAACATATGTCCGGTAATTTTGAAAATATCGGCTATGCGGCAGAGGATAAATATGGTCTGTACAATGTTCTGATCATGGAAGAGAAGCAGACGATAGCAGCTCTTGGAGCAGGAAGTATTACAAAGCGCGTATTTTCAGGCGGCAGAATAGAACGCTGTGAGAATGCAAAGGATATCACGACTTACATCTGCAATATGGATGAGATGATAGAGCGGAAAAGAAAACTGCTGGAACAGCTGTAAGAATAACTGCTGGAATAAGGCGGAAGTATCTTGCAAAAAAGCGGATAAAAATGTAAAATCTAGGCTATGTGTGTAGAAAGTTTTGTTTTAAGGAAACTTGTTTTAAGGAAAGAGCTGGTTAAAGGAGAGAGAAATGGCATTAAGTAAAAAATATGTGATCAGGGTGATCAAAGAGACTTATGGTCAGTTCGGATTTACCTCCGTGGAAACCCCATGTGTTGAGAATATAGAAAATCTTAACTGCAAGGCAGGCGGAGAAAATGAAAAACTGATTTTCAAGATATTAAAACGCGGAGAAAAGCTCAGACTGGAAGCAGCTCAGACAGAAGCAGATCTGGTAGATGGTGGTCTGAGATATGATCTTACAGTACCGCTGGTGCGTTTTTTTGCGGCTCATGAGGCAGAGCTGCCGTCCCCTTTTAAATCGCTGCAGATGGGAAATGTCTGGCGTGCCGACAGACCTCAGAGAGGACGTTTCCGCCAGTTTATGCAATGTGATATAGATATTCTGGGAGAAGCTTCCAATCTGGCAGAGATTGAGCTTATTCTGGCTACGACAACGACACTCGGAAAACTTGGTTTTCGTGATTTTCAGATCAGAATGAATGACAGGCAGATCCTGAAGGCGATGGCAGCAGCCAGCGGATTTCAGGAAGCGGACTTCGACGAAGTTTTTATTATACTGGATAAGCTTGATAAAATCGGTGTGGAAGGTGTGGAAAAAGAACTGCTTGAAGCAGGATATGAGCAGGGCGTTGTGAGCAGATATCTGGAATTGTTCAAAGGACTGGAAACGACGAATGACCAGATTTCTTATCTGGAAGAAAAAACGAAAGACTTTCTGCAGCCTGATGTGATGCAGGGATTCCGCCAGATCATAGAAAGTGTCAGTGCAGTGAAGGGGGACTTTTTTACTCTGGTCTTCGATCCGACACTGGTGCGTGGGATGGCTTATTATACCGGAACCATATTTGAGGTTACTATGCCGGAATTTGGCGGAAGCTGCGGCGGCGGCGGACGTTATGACAGTATGGTAGGAAAATTTACCGGTAAAGAGGTGCCAGCCTGCGGCTTTTCTATTGGATTTGAGCGGATCATTATGCTAATGCTGGAAAATGGATTTCAGGTGCCGGGCGGTGAGTCAAAAGAGGCATATCTGCTGGAGAAAGGTCTTCCGGCAGAGCGTGTTGCAGAAATCATGAAAGAAGCACAGAAAGCAAGGGAAAACGGTACGAAAGTCCTTGTGATCCCAATGAATAAGAACAGAAAGTTCCAGCAGGAACAGCTTGCAAAACAGGGATATCTTACGGTACATAAATATTATAAAGAAGAACTGAAACATTAGTAATAGAATATTAGTAAAAAATGAGTAATAAAAAGCAATGAGTGCAGCTGCTGCACAGAAATGAGGAGAATATATGGCTGAGTCTTTAAATGGGTTAAAGCGGACACATCGATGCGGGGAACTGAGCGGGGAAAATATCGGACAAAAAGTTACCGTGATGGGCTGGGTTCAGAAACAGAGAAATAAAGGCGGTATTATTTTTATCGATCTGCGTGATCGTTCCGGAATTCTTCAGCTGATTTTTGAGGAAAGCAGCTGTGGCTCAGAAGGATTTGCCAAAGCAGAAAAGATGCGCAGCGAGTTCGTTATTGCAGCGACAGGAGTAGTCGAAGGCAGAGGCGGGGATGCCAATGAAAATCTGGCAACCGGCAGTATTGAGATCAGAGTGGAAGAGGTCAGAATACTTGCAGAATCTGAGACTCCTCCTTTTCAGGTTGAAACAGCAGGAAAAACAAAAGAAGATATTCGCCTGAAATACCGCTATCTGGATCTTCGGAGACCCGAAGTTCAGCAGAAACTGATTCTGAGAAGCAAGATGGTCATTGCCATGAGAAATTTCATGGCAAAAGAAGGATTCATTGAGATAGAGACACCAATATTATGTAAATCTACTCCGGAAGGAGCAAGAGATTATCTGGTACCAAGCCGGGTTCATCATGGCAATTTCTATGCACTTCCCCAGTCACCACAGTTATTTAAGCAGCTTTTGATGTGTTCTGGATTTGATCGCTATTTCCAGATTGCAAAGTGCTTCCGTGACGAGGATCTCAGGGCAGACAGACAGCCGGAATTCACGCAGGCGGATATGGAGCTTTCTTTTGTAGATGTGGAGGATGTTCTGGATGTAAATGAACGTCTGATCAAATATGTTTGTGAGGAAACCATTGGACTGAAAGTCAAGACACCTCTTCCACGTATGACATGGCAGGAAGCAATGGATCGTTATGGATCTGATAAACCGGATACCCGTTTTACGATGGAACTGACAGATGTTTCTGAGACTGTGAAAAACAGCGGATTTTCTGTTTTTACAACTGCAACAGAACAGGGCGGCAGTGTCAGGGGAATCAATGTGAAGGGGCAGGCAGGAATGCCGCGCAAAAAGATTGATGCACTTGTGGATATGGCAAAAGGAAGCGGTGCAAAAGGACTGGCTTATCTTGCTATTGGCGAAGATGGTACGGTGAAAGGGTCTTTTACAAAATTCCTTACGCCGGAAGAAACAGAAGCGCTGATCAAGGCGATGAATGCAGAAAAAGGCGATCTGCTGCTGTTTGCAGCAGATAAAAATACGATTGTGTGGAATGTTCTGGGGCAGCTCCGTCTTGTGCTCGGAAAAGAGCTGAACCTTTATGATCCGGAGCAGTTCAATTTTCTGTGGGTTACAGAGTTTCCGCTGCTGGAATGGTCAGATGAAGAAAACAGATTTATGGCGATGCATCATCCATTTACCAGTCCGATGGAAGAGGACTGGAAGTATATTGATACAGACCCGGGAAAAGTCAGGGCAAAGGCTTATGATATTGTTCTGAACGGCGTCGAGCTGGGCGGAGGATCTGTCAGAATTCATCAGAATGAAATTCAGGAAAAAATGTTTGAAGTTCTCGGCTTTACAAAAGAGAGGGCATGGAGTCAGTTTGGATTTTTACTTACTGCATTCAAATACGGAGTGCCGCCGCATGCAGGGCTGGCTTATGGTCTGGACCGCTTTATCATGCTGCTTACCCATGCTGAGAGTATTCGGGAAGTGATTGCATTTCCAAAAGTGAAAGATGCTTCCGACCTGATGAGCGAAGCACCGAACACTGTAGAAGAAAAGCAGCTCGAGGAACTCGGCATTATACTGACAGAGGAAGAAGACGTTCAGGAATAAGAAAACATTCAGAAATAAAAATATTCAGAAATAAAAAAACAGAGTCAGGAACAGAGAATATCAATCTGTTCCTGACTCTGTTTTTGAAAGCGGTTTTTTTAACAGAACTTTGACAATCCTGTTCTGATGAATTCCTCTTGCCTCAAGCAGTGTACCATCAGGCAGGGTTACAATTTCATTATTCTCGGGCAGTCTGCCAAGCTGTTCCATAAAAATCCCACTGATGCTGTCATAACTTTCTGAATTGAGATCAGTACCAAGAACTTCATTCAAATCACTAAGCTTCATATTTCCCTCAATCAGATAAGTGGAGTCGTCAATTGCTTTAATCAGTTCATCCTCATCGGCATCATATTCATCCCTGATTTCTCCAACAATCTCTTCCAGAAGGTCTTCCAGAGTAATCATTCCAACGGCTGAACCGTATTCATCCAGAACAAAGGCAACAGTCAAAGATTTACTGCGCATTTCCATTAACAGGTCAGATGTTTTTTTGAATTCGTAGGTATAATATACCGGACGAAGAATTTTACGGATCCGGAACGGGGGGGATTCTTTCACAAAAAAGAAGTCTTTCATATGTATCATACCAATCAGATTATCCCGCTTTCCGTCATAAACGGGAAGTCTGGTATACATCGTATCCTGAAAGATCTTGCGAACCTGCCAGTAACCGGCATCTGAGGATACTGCTGAAATGTCAATTCTCGGAATCATAATATCACTGGCCAGAGAATCGGAAAAGTCAAAAACATTACGAATGAAGTCATGCTCTTCATTTTCCAGGATGCCCTCTTCATGACTGACATCCACATAAGTTCTGAGTTCACTTTCGGTTATGTTTTCAGGACGTTCACCGGCATCAAGGTGAAACAGCAGAATGATAGCGTATGCGAGTTTGTCGATGATCCAGATCACAGGAGTCAGCAGATACATAATTACCCAGATGACACCACTGTATGCCAGAGAAATCTGATCAGCATGTGATCCTGCCCAGGTTTTTGGTACGATCTCACCGAACAGAAGGACGAAAAGAGTCAGCAGCCCGGTGGCTATTCCGACAGCTGCATTTCCCCAGATCCGTATCGCCATGGTGGTAGCAAGAGCGGAAGCAACTATATTTACGACATTATTGCCGACAAGGATCGTGCTGAGCATTTTATTGTATTTTCCATGAATTTTCTGTACGCGGAGCGCTCTTTTATCGCCTTCCCCGGCCAGGGACCGGATCCGCATTCGGCTGACGCATGTCAGTGCTGTTTCTGAGGATGAAAAAAAGGCAGAGAGCATGATCAGAATAAAAAGTATGATAAGTTGTATGACACCAGTGGTATCCAATGATTCTCCTTTGCTGAGTAAAAAACCAAACCGGAATGATGATAAAAATCCCGGATTTCATGAATGAAAATATTATCCAGGAACAATTTGATTTTACCTAATGAGAACTTGGATTGTCAAGCTCTATGGCAGGGGTCTGAATATAAAAAAAGCCTTTTCCAATGTAGAATATTATGATATACTTAAAAACGCTATGAGTCAGTTTTATGGCATGCAGATATTCATAAGCAGCGGCATGACTTCGCTGCTTATTATACGTTTATAATAGTAAAAGACGCAAATTTTAAGGAGAGATGTACCATGAAGAAGAAAAGAAACAAAGCGGTTCTAACCCTTATTGTCATGGCAGGTCTGCTGGTATTGTTCTCGTATACGGCAATCTGTGGGTGGGGTAAGGCAAAATCCTGTTCGGGGTATGACATCAAACAGGGACTGGATCTGGCCGGTGGTGTCAGCATCACTTATCAGGTAATGGGAAGCGGCACCCCCAGTGCAGAAGATATGACTGATACGATCTACAAGCTTCAGCAGCGTGTGGAACAGTACAGTACCGAAGCTCAGGTTTACCAGGAAGGAACGAACCGGATTGATATTGAGATACCAGGTGTTTCAGATGCAAATGCTGTTCTGGAAGAACTTGGAAAACCAGGATCTCTGGTATTCTATGATAAATCAGGCAAGCAGGTTCTGGCAGGAACTGATGTCAAAACAGCAGTATCAGGAAGCCAGCAGAATAACATGGGAAATGCAGAATATGTTGTAAAGCTGCAGCTTACGGCAGATGGCGCGAAAAAGTTTGATACAGCGACAAAAGCGGCATATCCAAACCATGACCCGATCTATATTGTGTTCGATAATAAGATTGTCAGTTCACCGGCAGTACAGGCCGAAATTTCAGACGGAAATTGTGTTATTACAGGAATGTCATCTGTAAAAGAAGCTGAAAATCTGGCATCTACCATTCGTATCGGTGGACTGTCTCTGAAACTGAACGAGTTACAGAGCAACGTAGTAGGAGCACAGCTGGGCAATGAGGCTATTCAGACGGCTTTGAAAGCCGGTGTGATAGGTTTCGGCATTATTGTTGTATTTATGATCGGGGTTTATTTCCTTCCCGGTATAGCAGCAGCTCTGGCATTGTCGATGTATGTCGGTCTAATGATCATTCTTTTGTCAGCTTTCGAAATCACGCTGACGCTGCCTGGAATTGCGGGTATCATACTGAGCATCGGTATGGCGGTTGATGCCAATATTATTACTTTTGCACGTATCCGAGAGGAACTTGCAACAGGCAAGACAGTGAAGAGTGCGACGGCGATCGGATATAAAAAGGCATTTACAGCAATTCTGGATGGTAATCTCTGTACCTTGATTTCGGCCGCTGTTCTTGGTATGAAAGGAACGGGATCAATCAGGGGGTTTGCAGAGACACTGGCGCTTGGTATTGTCCTGTCTCTGTTCACGGCACAGGTTGTGACAAGAATATTTGTAAATGCATTTAATGAAATCGGTCTGGATAAGGTTAAATTTTACGGTGTTAAAAAAGAAAGAAAACCGATTGATTTCATTGGTCACAGATATATTTTCTTTGCAATTTCCATTGCAGCAATTATTACAGGCTTTGTAGCGATGGGATATTACCATGGAACATCAGGAAAAGCTTTAAATTATAGTCTTGATTTTATGGGTGGTACACAGACCACTGTGGAATTTGGGGAAAATTATACCCTGAATCAGCTGGATACTCAGATTGTGCCTAAAATTGAAAAGGTAACCGGCGATTCCAATGTGCAGGTTCAGAAAGTAAACGACAGCAAACAGGTAATCTTTAAGACCAGAACACTGAGTGTCAGTGAAAGAGTAAAACTTGATAAAATGCTGGAAAAAGATTACAAACTGAAAACAACGGCAATTACAGCAGAAACAATCAGCTCCACAATCAGTAATGAAATGCAGTCGAATGCTTTTATTGCAGTAATTCTGACATCTATTGCAATCATGCTGTATATCTGGTTCAGATTTAAGGACCTCAGAGTGGGGGCAGGAGCACTGATTTCCCTGATCCATGATGCGCTGGTGACATTAATGATCTATGCGGTCATCAGAATATCTGTTGGATCTACATTTATTGCATGTATGCTGACTTTGCTTGGATATTCGATTAATGATACGGTGGTTGTCTTCGATCGAATCCGTGAAAACATGAGCAAGCACACAAAGGAAATCGATCACGAAGAACTGAAATATATTATTAACAATTCCATTACAGAAACTCTTGCAAGAAGTATTTTCTCTTCTGCAACAACTGTAATCATGGTAACATCGCTCTTTATTTTCGGAGTGGAAAGCATCCGTGAATTTGCACTTCCTCTGATGGTAGGTATTGTCAGCGGAACTTATTCCTCTATTTGTATCGCAGCTCCGATCTGGTATATTCTTAAAACAAAGTTTGAGAAGAAACCAGATGGAAAAAAAGGTAAAAATGGGAAAAGCATCAAAGATAATCAGCAGAAAAAGGCGGTTATCTCCGGACCTGCAAAAGTAAACGGAAAATAATAAAAAAGGAAGCATCCTGAAAGATGCCGGATAAAGGGCGTTCTGTAAACACAGAACGCCCTTTATCAACCCGGAAAAAAGGTAGGAACAAAAATGTCAAATTGGTTTGTTATTGCAAAAGGAGCAGATTTTCAGAAATTTGCGGAAGAGTTTCAGATCAGCCCCATATTAGCCCGTATCATACGTAATAGAGAAATATTGACAGAGGAAGATTATAGAAAATACTTATATGGAACCAGAAAGGACTTCTATGACCCTTTTTTGATGAAAAATATGCAGGAAGCGGTAGGGCTGCTTCAGCAGACCATCGAAAAACATCAGAAAATCAGGGTTATTGGCGATTATGATGCAGATGGGATTTGCTCCTGTTATATTTTGTATCATGGACTCAGATCGTTAGGTGCTGATGTCGATACGGAGATTCCTCACCGCATGAAAGATGGCTACGGATTAAATGAGCGGCTGATTACGGAAGCGAAGGAAGCGGGAATTGATCTGATTATAACCTGTGATAATGGAATTGCAGCGAAGGAACAGATCGAGCTGGCAGGGACACTTGGAATCAGAACCATCATTACAGATCATCATGAAGTACCATTTGAAATAGGGGAAGATGGAAAAAAGAAACAGATACTTCCTTGCGCGGATGCGGTTATTGATCCAAAACAGGACGGCTGCAGGTATCCATTTAAAGGAATCTGCGGAGCCGTGGTAGCATGGAAATTTTTACAGGCTGCAGGAGCAGCAGAGGAAGTTCTGAATGAATGTCTTGAACCGGCAGCTTTTGCGACTGTGTGTGATGTAATGGAACTCAGAGAGGAAAACCGTATACTGGTAAAAGAAGGATTGAAAGAAATGCGTCATACGAAAAATGTGGGACTGAAGGCATTGATGGATGTCTGTGATATTTCACCAGAAAAGCTGGATGTTTATCATATTGGATTTATACTTGGCCCCTGTATGAATGCGACGGGAAGATTGGAGAGTGCCAAAATGGCATTGCAGCTGTGGCAATGTGAAAAACGTGAAGAGGCCGTTATTCTGGCAGCAGAGCTGAAAGGCTTAAATGACAGCCGAAAGGAAATGACTGAGTTCGGAGTGACAGAGGCAATTCGGATCATTGAAGAAGGGAAAACAGAAAATGGAAAGCAGGGCAGGGAAGACAAAGTTCTGGTACTTTACCTCCCAGAATGCCATGAAAGCATAGCAGGGATCGTTGCAGGCAGGATCAGGGAGCGATATGGAAGACCTGTTTTTGTACTGACAAAATCAGAAGATACTGTAAAAGGTTCAGGACGATCCATAGAGGCATATGATATGTATGCGGCAATCAGCGAATGTAAAGAGCTTTTTATCAAATATGGCGGGCACAGGATGGCAGCAGGGCTTTCCCTGCCGGAAGAAAATGTCTCTCTGTTCCGGCAGTATCTGAATGAACATTGCCAGCTCAGGGAAGCGGACTTTGAAAGTAAAGTGCTGATAGATGTTCCATTACCGCTTTCACAGATGACGGAACAGCTGATCGGGGAATTGAAACTGCTGGAACCGTTTGGAATGGGAAATTCAAAACCTGTATTTGCACAAAAGGATATTTGCGTGCGGCGTGCATTTTTGCTTGGAAAAAATAAAAATGTGATACGTTTTCAGGCTATGGATGAAGGTGGAAAATTCATGGAAATGGTATATTTTGGTGATACGGCAGAACTAAAGGAATTTCTGATTAGGCGTTTTGGAAGTAAAGGCGATGATATCTTTTATAAGGAAACCGAGGGGGTTCAGTTTTCTGCCACATATTATCCATTGATACAGGAATATCGCGGAAAACGGACACTTCAGATTGTAATGACAAATTATTGTTAGAAAATTCAGGCAAGCAAAAAGCCTGGTTTGGGGACCAGGCTTTTTACTTTCTTATGAGGGGGGAGATAGTGAGTTCATCAACTATCTGAACCTTAATATAACGTTTAATTGTGTTGAAATTGTGATTAAAATGTGAAAAAGAAAAGTTATAAATAAAGGATGCAATAGGAACGACTATACAGAATCGAAATACAAAAATAAACATGGACATAATTCACAAAAAGTATATATAAATGCAAGAAAATATGTTAAAATGTTATAGAATAAACAACTACTTTATGACAACGGAGGGATATAAATTCATGAAAAAAAGACATAATTTTCTGAAGACAATTCAATCAAAATTGGTAGCAACGATTATTCTGACAGTAATTATCACTATTGCGATTTCCTTGTGTTTTATTATTCCAAGTACCAGAAGTGCACTTTCAGCCCTGACAAAGGACTATATGAAAGACATGGCGGTTTCTTACGGAACGCTGCTGGAAAAAGATCTGCAAAACGCTAAAAATAAGACTATGACAGCCGATCAGGATGCAACGCTGCTAAAAGGAGTAGGCGTTCAGGATGCAAAATCAAGCTATGCATATCTGGTGAATGCTGATGGAGTTATGCTCTACCATCCTACTGCTGATAAAATCGGAAAACCGGTAGAAAACAGTGTGGTAAAAGGTCTGGTTGCAGGATTGAAAAACGGGGTTGTTCCGGAACCGGATGTTATTACATATTTATTCGACGGAGAAATGAAATATGCCAGTTATTATATCACACCTACAAATCATGAAATTCTGGTAATTACAGCAAATCAGACAGATATCCTTTCTCCTGTTGCAAATATCACACGGTTGTCCATGCTTGCAGCACTTCTTGCCGCAATTGTGGCAATCATTATAGGATTTATCAGTGCAAAGACAATAACATCACCTATCCGGGATCTGACCGGTATTATCGGGAGAATAGCAGGTCTGAATTTTTCTAAAGATGGCAGGCTGATCATCTTATCACAGCGTGGTGGTGAAGTGGGAGACATGGCGCTGGCGGTCGAAAACCTCTCAGAAGAGATATCGAAAGTTGTGGGAGAAGTTACGCAGCAGAGCAGTTCTCTTTCAGCAGCATCCACAGAACTGGATAAAAGTGCAGAGGATACAGCCACATCAGTAGAACAGGTAGAGAAAGCTGTCAGTGAAATAGCACAGGGAGCTACAAGTCAGGCACAGGAGACACAGAAGGCGA
>Ga0302211_10000605_pt1 | contig 12276 bp, 9 predicted proteins | sample II_Fen_E3_3_FD_200234 | JGI IMG/M metagenome (GOLD analysis project Ga0302211, IMG submission 200234) | Peat permafrost microbial communities from Stordalen Mire near Abisko, Sweden - II_Fen_E3_3 | ecosystem: Environmental > Terrestrial > Soil > Wetlands > Permafrost | place: Sweden: Abisko... | reverse complement strand
TGGTAGGTAGCAACTATCGCGATACACGTTGGGAACAAAGTATAATGGGAAGTAGTAGTGCCGGACTTACAGTACCCGGATTATTCACAATGAGTAACGTAAAGGGCACTCCTTATGGATTCAACGATCATACAGCTGTACGTTCAAACAGTGTATATGGTCAAGCTGGAGTAGATTATTTACATCAGGCTTTTTTAGATATAAGCATGCGTAACGATTGGAGTTCTACCATCGAACAGTCGTTCTTCTACCCTTCCTTTAGTGGCAGTTGGATCCCTACAGAGACATTCAAATCCTTACAATCCGATTTACTTAGCTACTGGAAAGTACGTGCCGGTTGGGCAAAAGTGGGTTCTGCTACTACCGCATACAAAAACGGAAGCTATTATCAATCGGTTGCTTCTACCATCAACGGCGTTACACAATACCAAACTCCAACCACTTACGTTACCGCTGGTTTGAGGCCGGAACGCGTAGTAACTTGGGAAGTAGGTACAGAAATCGCTCTTCTAAAGAATCGTTTGAAAGCCGACTTCACTTACTACCAAAAAAATACTTCCGACCAAATTCTATCTGTTGAAGTAGCTAACTCAACAGGATATGAGTATAAGCTCTTAAACGCCGGTAAAATCACTAACAAAGGTATAGAAATTCAACTCACAGCAGACGTGCTTAAAAATTGGCACGGAATTTCTTGGACTAGCACGGTTAACTGGGCGAAGGATAAGAGTAAGGTGATAAAACTTTATGACGGACTCGACACTTATACACTCGGAAGTAGCTGGAATGCATATGTATATGCCAAAGAAGGTGAAGCATGGGGAACTATCTATGGTGGTGGATATACCTTCAATGCAAAAGGCGACTTAGTGGTAGGATCGGATGGACTACCTGTGGTTACTAGCAACAAAAAGATCGGTGATGTGAACCCAAACTGGACCGGTAGCATTCAGAATGAATTCACTTATAAAAACTTTAGCATAGGCTGTTTATTCGACGTCCGTAGCGGAGGTGACATTTTCAGTGTCGACCAAATGTGGGGCGGAGCTTCCGGCGTATATGCTTATACCGCAGCTAATGGCATTCGTGAAAACGGAGTAGTAGTCGGTCAAGATGTACTTACCAAATATCATTGCGTAAAAGCGGATGGTACTACAAACACTACACGCATTACTGCTTACAACTATTTCAATAGCGCATACGGCTGCGAGGAAGCTGCAATCATTAGCGGATCTTACATAAAGTTGCGTGAAGCACATATTACTTACAACATTCCTCGTGCTTGGTTAGAAAAAACAAAGTTCATCAAGAGCGCTTACATTTCGCTCATTGGTAATAACCTTGCCATCTTTGGACTTGCAGATAACAACTTGGCCAAGATTGACCCGGAAAGTGCAGCCGGTTCAGGTAATTCATCAGTCGGCATCCAATCCAACTCCATCCCTCCTACCCGAAGCATTGGTATTAAATTTGGAGTTACTCTTTAAGAATGAAGAATTATAAAAATAAAAAATATGATTATGATGAAACTATATAGCAAACAAGCAGCATTATTAATTTTCTGTGGAGGACTCACCTTAACAGGCTGCACAAGCGACTTTGACTCCATCAATAAGGATCCTGACAATCCAACCACAGTAAATCCAACGAACGAATTAGCATTTGTGCAACGTGCCCTATGTGATGAATTATTCGATGATTGGTTCGACATGTCGGAACCAAGTGGCTATGGTGGACAGATTGCCAAATACACTTACACCGATGAAAACTGGTACAATTTCCGTCCGGGTACCCAGAACAATGACTGGAATTATTGCTATGATCTGCAAAATAATATCAAAGATATTTATAAACAGGCTAAAAGCAGTGGCAACTCGAATATGAAAAATGTGGCTACCGTACTCTCCATGTTCGTTATGCAAATTACCACAGATCGTTGGCGCGATGTACCTTATACAGAGATGGCACGCATGAGTGAAGGCATTACTCATCCGGCTTACGATAAGCAAGAGGAAATTTATCCGCACATGCTACGCGACCTAAAGATAGCTGCCGACGGTTTGGCCGATGATAGTATCGGTAAACTTGGCGAAGGCGACCTCCTTTTTAGTAGCAAACGAGTTAAATGGCAACAATTCTGCAATTCGCTACGTCTGCGCATTGCAATGCGTATTTCCTCTGCAATGCCGGATACAGCTAAAACTACGGTACTCGAAATCACAGGTAATCCAACACGTTATCCATTGATCAAAAGTAATGACAACAATGCTTTCTTTTACTTTAACAATGAATACTTCGAACCTTGGGGGGATGCCGTTCGCACACGTTACGATTTCTGTGTAAGCAATGTGCTGGTTAATACGCTCGATAGTCTTAAAGATCCACGCATCGGCGTGTATTGCATGAAAGCTGTAAATGGCAATAAATATGCCGGTTTCCGTATCGGTACAAAAGCCTACGGCGTTCAGGATAATTATTCTAAGATTGGTGAACGTTTCTGCAACTCATCGACTTATTACGGCTTTACCCCTCTATTCCGCTCCTGCGAAACTTACTTCCAGTTGGCTGAAGCTGCAAAATTAGGATGGAATGTCGGCATTTCAGCTGAAGATGCTTACAACAATGCGGTAACTCTTTCACTTCAAGAGAACGGAGTTTCGAGTGCAGATATCAGTACGTATCTTACAGGTAAAGCGAAATACGACGGCACTGCCGCACAATTCTACACCCAAGAATGGCTTGCATTATTTAAGCAAGGAATGGAAGTATGGAGTTTATATCGTCGTACAGGCATTCCGGCAAACAACTACCCTGCTCCTGAAAGCGACACACGCTACCCGGGCCACACCGTTCCACCACTCCGTTCACCGTATCCAAATAACGAAGTCAACCTCAACCCTACCAACTGTACTCCTTACAGCTCAAAGATTGTAGACAACTTCTGGGGTGTAGCCATGATATGGGACCAACGCGGTATTCTTAAATGAGTAGAGTAAGATATGCAATAAGTTGTTTTAATATCAGCTAGATGCGATGAAAATCACTGTTAATACGCTGAAGATTCTTTTAAAAGAATCTTCAGCGTATTTCATTCTGTTCTATTTCAATATTAGAGATTAGGGACTGGGGGAATCTTTTGATGCACTTTTTTATATTTTTGCACATAAGATTTCTAAAATAATTCTACAAATGATGGCTTTGGAATATCTTTTGCAATCGTTCTACAAACTGCCAATGATTTTATGGTAGAAACTAGTAAACTAATTTTTGTAATTATGAAAGTATTGTTGGTAAATGGTAGCCCGCATCATAAAGGATGCACATATACGGCATTGACAGAAGTGGCCGATACATTGAACAAATTTGGAGTGGAAACAGAGATGTTTTGGGTTGGCAACAAACCGATTTCAGGTTGCATCGGTTGCGGTAAATGCGTAGAGAAAGGAAAATGCGCCATTGATGATGTGGTAAATAAATTCTTGGAAAAGGTAAAGGATACAGATGGATTTGTATTCGGAACTCCTGTTCATTTTGCAGCCGCCTCGGGAGCAATCACTTCCTTTATGGATAGAGCTTTTTATGTGCGTTCTGCGCAATTAGCTTACAAACCGGCAGCATCTGTAATTAGCTGCCGTCGCGGAGGAGCATCTGCTGCTTTCGATCAGATGAACAAGTATCTCACCATTCGCAATATGCCGGTGGTTTCTTCTCAATATTGGAACATGGTACACGGAAACACCCCCGAAGAGGTGCGCCAAGATTTGGAAGGGTTGCAAACCATGCGTACACTTGGACAAAATATGGCATGGCTCCTTAAATGCATCGAAGCAGGGAAACAAGCTGGCGTGCCTTTGCCTATACAAGAAGAATGGACACCTACTAATTTTATTCGGTAAGATCTTTTTTTCTCCATGAATTCATGGAGAAACTGAAAACGAGAATTCAAAGAAGTCTATGATTAAGATTTCTTTGAGCTCTCGTTTTTCAGTTTCCTCGCTTTATACTGCATATTCTATTCTCTTATTATATTTTGAATTTGTACTGCAGATATATGGATTCGACTCATAAAATTCATATTTCTGTATTATTTTCTTTCAATTCTTACTCTATCTTTGGAGCTGATTTAAATAAAACAGATTCATTGATTATGGGTATACCAAAATTATATTTAGTAGCTGCTATCCTCGGCACATGGATGATGACCCTTAGTGCAGCAAAACCACACACTCACCTTCGTGTAGGTACCTTCAATATCCGCTATGACAACTCGGAAGACGGGATCAATCGCTGGGATCAGAGAAGAGATTCCGTCTACCATTTTCTCACAGAAAAAGAACCTGATATAATCGGCCTACAAGAAGTATTGCACCATCAACTCCAAGATCTATTAACCGCCTTGCCCTGCTATGGGTACGTTGGCGTTGGACGTGACGACGGAAAAACGAAAGGGGAATACGCACCAATACTTTATCGCAAGGGAAAATACGATTTGTTGAGCGGCAATACTTTTTGGCTTTCCGAACATCCCGACAGCGTGAGCCGTGGCTGGGATGCCGCGTGTATCAGGATTGCTACATGGGCATTACTGAAAGACAAACTTACCGGCCAAAAGTTTTTTGTGCTCAATACTCATTTCGACCATATAGGTACTGAAGCACGACGCCAAAGTGCTTTACTTATTATTAACAAGATTCAATATATTGCAGGCAACTACCCTATACTACTCACCGGCGACCTGAATATATCTGATCAAAGAGAAGCTTATCGAACCCTTACCACCAATACCTTTATCCTGAAAGATACCTGGAAGGTAGCCCTACAAAAAGAAGGTCCTGAGTATACTTTTCAGGATTTCGGAAAACTTCCCGATTCGAAACGCGAGAAGATCGACTTTATATTCGTTACTCCACAGATTACCGTCACTCACGCAGAAATTATATCTTCGGCCCTGAGCAACTCTATTTACTTATCCGACCACAATCCTCACTTTGCCGACATTGAATTTTAATCTTTTCATGCCTGTAAAAGTCACTTTTGTGTCAAAAAAGAGATAAAGCATTTTTCGATTAAGGACTAATAGGGAACTTTTATTCTACGCTCTACAAGAATAAAAAGTAGCGGTATGTATAAAAGTATCACAAAGCACATATAAACAGAAAAATAAATATCATAAAAGCATTTGATTTCGATAAGTGGAAACATTTAGGAACAAAAATGCATGTTTTGATTACATTCTGATACACATACAAGTCATTCCGTTCTTAAATAAAACATTCTGAAACTTTTACTTTATATTTAATGTAATATTTCTTCTAAAAACGTAATTTATAACTACTTTTGCAAGCAGATTGTTATGAGATATAACATTTTGATTATCACTAAAAGAAATATCATATTATATCAACTAAAAAAACGGCTTATGAAAAAAATCGAAGCAATCATCAGGACTTCCAAATTTGAGGAAGTTAAGGCTGCCCTTCGTGAAGTAGGCATTGACTTCTTCTCTTACTGGGATTGTACTGGTGTAGGAAATGAAATCAAAAAAGGAGAGTTATCTTATCGCGGAACGGTGTATGACACCAGCTACATTCCACGACTGTTATTAACCATCGTTGTTAGAGATAAGAATCTCGAAAAGACCGTTAACGTTATCCGCCAAACTGCCAGAACTGGAGTTATTGGTGATGGCAAGATATTCGTAAGCGAGTTGCTAGATTCGTATCGAATCCGAAACGACGATCAAGGTGACAACTCCCTTCATAACACCGGAGACGAATAAACATTCCAAAATAACAGTATCAAAAAGAATTATTATGAAAAAATTTATATTACTTTTCCTACTGGCAATTATGGTAATGCCGGTAACCACTTCTGTATACGCGGAGAGAGCAACCGATCCGGTTGGAACTACCACAGGAGTCGCAAGCGATATCACTGCTGCCAAAGCTGGAAAGCCAACCCTTTCAGAAGTAGCTGATGCAGCCGGACACAATAAAGTTGCAGTCAACATGTCATGGGTTCTTATCACAGGATTCTTGGTTATGTTTATGCAGCTAGGTTTCGCCATGGTTGAAGGAGGACTCACCCGTGCCAAGAACTGCGCACATACATTCGCCATGAACTTCATGATCTACCCTTTGGGTATGCTCGGATTCTTTATTTGTGGCTTTGCATTCATGTTTGGAGGCTTCGGCCCTATTTCCACATTGGGCGGATACGACGGACTAAATCAGGAGTTTGCTATCAACCTATTTGGCCATACATTCGGACTGTTCGGAACTAAAGGATTTTTCCTGACCGGCACCTATGATGTTAGTGTATTTGCTTTATTCCTTTTCCAAATGGTATTTATGGATACCACGGCTACTATTCCTACCGGATCAATGGCAGAGCGTTGGAAATTCATTTCCTTCTTCCTCTACGGACTCGCTGTAGGCACTATCATTTACCCAATCTTCGGAAACTGGGTATGGGGCGGTGGCTGGCTCGCACAGCTCGGTACTAACTTTGGGCTAGGCCACGGTCATGTCGATTTTGCAGGCTCTTCTGTAGTGCATCTCACGGGAGGCGTGCTAGCATTTGTCGGAGCTAAAATGTTAGGCCCGCGCTTGGGAAAATACAACAAAGACGGATCTAGCAACGCTATTCCGGGGCACAACCTCCCCTACGCCGTTATGGGAAGTTTCGTATTAGCATTTGGTTGGTTCGGCTTCAATGCCGGTTCCACTTTAGCAGCAGGCGATCTTCGAATTTCTATTGTAGCTGTCAATACTATGATTGCTTCCGCAACAGGAGCCTTGGCTGCTACCTTATATATGTGGCTCTTTAAAACGAAAAAGCCGGATGTCAGTATGATGTGTAACGGATTATTAGCCGGTTTGGTAGCTATTACCGCACCATGCGCTTTCGTCACCGTACAATCAGCTGCACTAATTGGTCTTATCTCTGGTATTTTAGTTATTGAAGTAGCTCTGTTTGTAGAAAATAAACTAAGAGTAGACGATCCGGTAGGTGCCATTGCTGTACATGGAGCGAACGGAGCATTTGGTTGCTTAGCTCTTGGTTTGTTTGCAGATGGTAAATACGGAGATGGTTTGAATGGCGTAGCAGGGGGCGTTACCGGTTTATTCTACGGAGATGCCGGTCAGTTCTTTGCTGAATGCATTGGCGTAATCTCCAACATTATATATGTTGGCCTTATTGGTTGGCTTGTCTTTAAGGTTATAGATAAGTTAGTCGGCAATCGTGTTCCTGCAGAAAGTGAACTTGCCGGCCTAGATATCCCTGAAATGGGAGCCGAAGGATACTCTGGTATTAAGATGGATAAAAACGCAGAAACTCCGCTTTCAAAATAATCATACCTATTTTGAGTAGCAAGAGTAGGGGCATCTTCAGCAATGAAGGCGCCCCTTACTTTTTTATCATAAACTATTCTACTTACTTCTTATTATAAGCCGCTTTACTTAGTTCTTCCTTTTTAAAAGAAGAAATTATGCATGCTTAAAAAAATAAAGTCCGTAAAATCAATATTTACGGACTTTATTATGCTTTTTCTGTCGTATTCCTTCGACATTCAGCGGAGAGACAGGGATTCGAACCCCGGATACCTTGCGGTACAACGGTTTTCAAGACCGTCGCAATCGACCACTCTGCCACCTCTCCATGGGCCTTTTTTTTCTTACTTTTATAAATTTGATTTCTAAAAGCGGTTGCAAAAATAAGACATTTACACTTACCTACCAAATTTTTTAAAAGAAAAATATCCTTTTTCTATAGAAAAAATATATATTAAAAAAAAGTGCTCTAAAATTTGGCTATTTCAGAATATTGCTGTATATTTGCACTCGTAATTGAGAAATGAGCTAAACATAAGGTGCGTTAGTTCAGTTGGTTAGAATACATGCCTGTCACGCATGGGGTCACGGGTTCGAGTCCCGTACGCACCGCAAAAACAAAATTATAAGTGCTGAATAATTAAATATTATTCAGCACTTATAATTTCTAAGCAGGAACAAAGAGAATTCTAAAAAAGAGTTTAAAGAAAGCGATGAACTTAATCACTTTTAAGAAAAGGACTTAATCGGTTGTATTCATCCGCTTTAAATATTCAGCGTGCGTACGTTTCCAACGATTATGAGTCCAAAGCCAATATTGAGGATTACGGCAAATACTTTGTTCCAAGCGACGACTATAATCAATAGTCAAAAAATGATCTTCTAATTCACCGGGACAATTAGTCATCTCTACAAACTTAGCGCAATAAAATCCTCGTTTCACACGAGTAATATCTAAATAGAACACCGCAGCTTCTACCTTACGAGCCATGCGTTCGGCACCGGTAAATACAGCAGAATCGTGATTCAAGAAATTAGTCCATAGGTTTATGCTATTCCAATTCGGCGACTGATCAGCTATAAAGCCAGCTACAAAACGTTTCTGGTCCATATTATAACGGAGCAATTGACGCAAAGCTTGCTTCATTTGAATATTTACAGCTCCAAAACGCGCACGCAGACGTAAAAACAAACCATTAAAAGCTTTATTTTCCAGCTCATGATAAATCTGAACAGAAGTAATGCCGGGAAGTGTATGCAAAGGCAATGAAATAATCCACTCCCAATTGCAATAATGCCCTAAATAAACCACGCAATTCTGCTCTTTCAATCTTTCGTTCAGTAATTCAACTCCCTCAAAATGCATCCTCTTAGCAATTGTGCCCCTACTCATCGAAAAAAGTTTAAGCGTCTCCATAATATAATCGCAAAAATATCGATAAAAGTCTTTTTCTATTTTGAGGATTTCTTGCACAGACTTTTCAGGGAAAGATTCTATGAGATTCTTTCGCACCACTTTTCTACGATAGCGAATACAATAATAAAGAGGATAGTAAAGCAAGTCGGATATGCGATATAAAATCCAAAATGGCAGTAGCGAAAGCATGTACCAAATGAAAAACAAAAAACAATAGACTATCTTCATGGGGTTCTATCTACATCTGTTGATTGAAAAAAGGCTGTCATGGAATCGTTTTGTACACCCGATGAGAATCGAACTCATATCGTCGGAACCGGAAACCGATATTCTATCCATTGAACTACGGGTGCAAATTAAGCCTTGCAAATAGTCATTACTTAATTGCGGATGCAAAGGTAGCATTTTTTGACGAGATATACAACAAATTAAGAAAATCGATACGCGTTAATTATCTTTAAAACTATTAACTAAAAAATGATATTCAAATATAGTTTATTATTTTTGCACATAAATTAGCCCATTGTGCAAGAATAAGTCATTCAATGGGAAACAAAGCACTCTGTAAATGAACGAGATAGAGAAAAATAAATGGAAGAAATAGGAAGTTTAATAAAACTCATCGAACAAAGCATCATAGATAATTGGAGTGGTGATGCGATGACCGATTACCAAGGCATCACTCTTCAATACAATGATGTCGCACGAAAAATTGAAAAATGCCATATTCTTTTCGAACAGTCCGGTATAAAGCCAGGAGATAAGATTGCATTATGCGGACGCAATAGTGTTGCATGGGGCGTTGTTTTTTTAGCTTCGATAACCTATCGGGCAGTAGTAGTACCCATTCTTCATGAGTTTAAAGCCGACAATATTCATGCCATAATAAACCATAGTGAAGCACGTCTTCTCTTTGTAGGAGATCGCGTGTGGGAAAATTTAAATGAAGAGGATATGCCTAATTTACAAGGCATTCTTCACCTTATTAATTTTGAACCTATCATTGATAGAACTGGTAAACTAACGCAAACATTCAATCATCTGAATGAACTCTTTGGAAAGAATTTTCCTTGCAAATTTCGCAAGGAGAATGTCAATTATATAAAGGAAGACGATCCCAATCAATTGGCACTGATCAATTATACTTCGGGGACTACAGGATATTCGAAAGGAGTAATGTTGCCTTATCGCAGTTTAGTTTCAAATATATACTACTGCCAACGAATGATTCGGTTGAAGCCCGGCGATCACATGATTTCAATTCTTCCATTAGGTCATGTATTCGGAATGACATACGATCTTCTTTATGGCCTGACTACCGGTACACATATTCATTTCCTAACCAGAATACCGAGTCCGAAAGTAATTATGCAAAGTTTCACTGAAATAAAACCACGCGTAATTTCGACTGTGCCTCTCATTGTGGAAAAGACAATAAAGAAGAGTGTACTTCCGCAACTCAACAATCCTCTGGGCAGACTACTGTTGAAACTTCCTATCATCAGTGACGTAATAAAAACTCGTGCTCGTGAAGTAGCAATAAAAGCGTTTGGAGGGGAATTTGAAGAAATAATTATTGGAGGAGCCCCCTTTAATCCTGAAATAGAATCCTTTTTAAAGCAGATTGAATTTCCTTACACAGTAGGTTACGGCATGACGGAATGCGGACCTATTATTTGTCACGCACGTTGGGAAGATCTTAAATTATTCTCGTGTGGACGGGCAGCCGACCGCATGGAAGTAAAAATAGCAAGTCCGGATCCTGCCAATATACCCGGTGAAATTATATGCCGTGGTACTAATGTAATGTTGGGTTATTACAAAAATCAGGAAGCAACTAATCAAATTATTGATAAAGACGGATGGCTTCATACAGGCGACCTGGCCACGATGGATCATGAAGGGAATGTCAGTGTAAAAGGACGAAGCAAGAACTTGCTGTTAACATCCTCCGGACAAAATATCTATCCGGAAGAAATAGAATCTCGACTAAACAATATGCCTTATGTCAGTGAATCGCTGATTGTATTGCAAAACGAGAAGCTAGTTGCGCTCATTTATCCTGAGTTTGATGAAGCCTATGCAAATGGCCTACTTCAAAAGGATATTGAATCGGCAATGGAACAAAACAGAATTACTTTAAATGAGAATCTACCGCGATTTGCACAAATAGCTAAAGTGAAAATTTATCCGGAAGAATTTGAGAAAACAGCTAAAAGAAGCATTAAACGATTCCTCTACCAAGAAGCAAAAGGTTGATTTAATTATTAGATATTGAAACAAGAACAATTATAAATTATAAAAGAATAATATGAAAGCATTTGTATTCCCCGGACAAGGGGCCCAGTTTGTAGGCATGGGAAAAGACCTATACGATACTAACGCACAAGCCAAAGAGCTCTTTGAGAAAGCTAACGAGATTTTAGGTTTCCGCATCACAGACATCATGTTTGCAGGAACCGATGAAGATTTACGCCAAACAAAGGTAACCCAACCAGCTGTATTCCTGCATAGCGTGATTTCTGCATTCTGTATGGGCGAAGCTTTTCAACCAGACATGACTGCCGGTCACTCTTTAGGTGAATTCTCAGCACTCGTTACAGCCGGTGCACTAAGCTTTGAGGACGGATTAAAGTTGGTTTATGCTCGTGCTATGGCTATGCAAAAAGCTTGCGAAGCAACTCCCTCTACAATGGCTGCAATCATTGCACTTCCCGATGAGAAGGTAGAAGAAATCTGTACAAAGGTAAATGCAGAAGTCGGCGTTTGTGTAGCTGCTAACTTTAACTGCCCTGGACAAATCGTTATTTCGGGAGCTATTGAGGCCATCGAAAAGGCATGCGAATTGATGAAAGAAGCTGGTGCAAAACGCGCATTGCCTCTAAAAGTTGGCGGTGCATTCCATTCTCCTCTGATGATGCCCGCACAAGAAGAGCTGGAAGCAGCTATTAAAGCTACTAATTTTGTAACCCCTAAATGCCCTGTATACCAAAATGTAGATGCACTTCCTCATACCTGTCCTGATGAAATCAAGGCAAACTTGGTAGCGCAACTTACAGCTTCTGTACGCTGGACACAAACTATACAAAATATGGTAGCTGACGGAGCTGACGACTTTACCGAATGCGGCCCCGGTGCAGTTCTACAAGGATTGGTAAAGAAAATTGCAAAAGACGTAAACGCGCACGGAATTAACTAATTCTCGAAGCAGAATAAAAGACAATGCCCAAATATCAAGTTGGATTTGCCATGAGCGGAGGCTTTATAAAAGGCTTCGCTCATCTGGGTGCCATACAAGCATTATTAGAGCACGACATTAAGCCCAACATACTATGTGGGGTTAGTGCCGGTGCCTTGGCTGCCACTTTCTATGCCGATGGCAACGAGCCTCATCATTGTCTCGACTTTTTTCAAGGACACTCTTTTCGGGATTTCTCGAAAATAGCAGTTTCTACAGCCGGACTCTTTTCTCTTGATGTGTTTGTAGATTTCTTAAAAACGAATCTTAAGGCCAAACGCATTGAA
>Ga0302211_10000602_pt1 | contig 12297 bp, 6 predicted proteins | sample II_Fen_E3_3_FD_200234 | JGI IMG/M metagenome (GOLD analysis project Ga0302211, IMG submission 200234) | Peat permafrost microbial communities from Stordalen Mire near Abisko, Sweden - II_Fen_E3_3 | ecosystem: Environmental > Terrestrial > Soil > Wetlands > Permafrost | place: Sweden: Abisko... | reverse complement strand
TAAATGCGGCGTGTAATGATAGGCATAGCTTGCAAAAGACGATCGATAATTTGGTGAATCTCTTTTACATTAAGATCTTCTGCTACATGCGAATAGGTAAGGCTTTCAAGCTGTTCAGAAGCAAGCGCATCATTTGTGATTTCGGCTTTATTACATAACTTATGAAAATGCCGTAATACACGTAGTGTGACATTACGTTTTAAATAGTTTTTGGCAGAACCTTCGTTATCCGGCTGTATTTCATCAGGTTTTAGCCAAACTGCCGTCCAGAATTCTTGCATTAAATCGGAAGCCACATCCCAATCGCTGGTACGAGATTGTACCCAGCCGAAAAATATTCGATGGTAACGAGAATAAAGTATCCCAAAGGCCTTCGAATCTTTCTTCTTAATACATTCCAATAGTTCAAGATCGCTCATTCTGTTTTTTTTAAAACGTATAGATCTGATTATCAACAAAGAATAGCTTTATTAGATTATTCTTGGCCACAAAGATATAGCTTTTTTGTCTGTTATATGTTACATTTATATGAATTGTTCGCCTCAGGCGTAAATAAAGAAAAAAGGGGTGGAGGAAAAAGAATAAAAGATCTTTTATAAGCTTATAATTTGCTTATAATCAGTATGGAAACGGAAATGAAACTGTTTAGTAACCGGAACTTCATCGCTTTTCCAATTACATTTACCACGTTCAGAGAGTTTTATATGTGAAGGCCCAATGCAGCAATTGGGGAAAATATAAAAAACTAGGTTTTAGAATTTATGAAAAGAAGTAAAAAGAAAAAAGTAAAAACGTTGGATTACGTGATTGGTTTGTTCCATCGTTATGAAAAAGATGAAGTAAGTGACACCGAGCGTCTTGCCGTTCGCACTTGGATTCCCGACATATCTTCGCCACTCCGTAGTAAATCGGAGGAAGAACGATTGAACACCCATAGTCGAAATATTTGGGAACATCTAGCTGTTTTGTTTCACTTTGAGCAGGCAGAGATGCCGCCGTTGGAAGAAGCCTCATCAACTCCTCGGAGAATCTTTCGACCGATTAAATCAATATCACGTTTTGCAGCAGTTGCCGCCATTGTGTTATTTCTTATTTCTGGAACGTGGATGGCTTACCGCTATGTCGCTAGTTCAAGTCAGTTATCCACATCCCTTATTGCTGAGGCTCATAGCGCATGGGCAACCGACGGTTCGCACCAAGACATTCTAACTTTCCCTGATGGAACCATTGTACAATTGAATGCTGATAGTCGAATTGAAATCTCGAAAACAGATTTCAACAGAGAAAAACGGGAAGTGTGGCTCAACGGAGAAGCCTTTTTTCAAGTATCCAAGAATCCGCATAAACCTTTTATTGTACATACCGGGAATATGCAAACCACCGTTCGAGGTACTTCATTTAACATAACAGCTTATCCCCAACTTGGCGTAAATGTGGTTTCAGTTAAAACCGGAAAAGTAGAAGTAGCCAGCCGAAACAAAGTGTTGGCAATGCTTACCCCTAACCAGCAAATTGAATATAATACATCTGATGGAACCTCAGAAGTACAAACAGTAAATTCAGCTGATATTGCAGCTTGGACTGATGGGCGCTTTGTGTTAAATAATGCCAGTGTAGTAGAGTTGAAACTTCGCTTAAAGCAGCATTTTGCAGTCAACTTACAGATTGACCGGCAAGCTTTGAGTTCCATTAAATTCAACGCTGCTTTTAACAAAGATACCAAACTAGATGAAGTGATGCAAACCATCAGTATATTATATGGTATTCGTTACAAAATAACCTCATCGGGAGATGTCATTATAAATCATTAATCACACCTTATAACTTTAAGTAAATATGTCACAAGCAAACAAATTGATTGTCACACTTTTGTGTACAGTATTATTCTTTACAGGTCAGATTCTTGCACAAACGCAAAGCATAACCTACCCACAAGAGAATCTAGGCAGTCGTCTCAAACGAATCAGTGCGATCTACAAAAAAGCCATCGCATTCGATACCGAACAAACCCAAACAATTCAGATCCCATTATTGAAAGCGGCGCCATACACCATTGAAAAGGTTCTGAGTGTTACCCTCTCGTCCACAACTTTCATTTATAAGAAAATATCAGAAAGCTCCTATGCTATTGTCCAAAAAAACGCATCGGATCATAAACCTGAGGGTACAGGTTCAGGTAAACTTTCCGGAAAAGTGATCGATAATAATGGTGACCCCATACCTGGTGCTTCCATCATGGTACCTAGAACAGGCAAGGGTACAGTTACCGACTTCAATGGCAATTACACCCTGCAACTTCCTGAGGGAGAATCTGCTATTGAAGTAAACTTCATTTCCTGTCAAAAGAAATCCATCACCGACATACACATCACTGCCGATAAAACCTCCAAACTAGATATTACGTTAGAGGAAAACTCAGCGTTACTTTCCGAAGTAACCGTTACCGCAGAAGTACAGCGTTCTTCGGCCGCAGGATTGCTACTTCAACAAAAATCCGCAATTTCTATGACCGACGGGCTCAGTGCCGACCAAATAAAGAAAACCGGTGACAACAATATGGCGCAAGTACTCCGACGAGTGGCAGGAGTAATCATACAGAACAACAAATTTGTTACTGTTCGCGGCATGAGTGAACGCTATAACAATGTACAACTTAACGGTACCTCCATGCCCAGTACGGAGCCTAATCGCCGCAATTTCTCTTTTGATATTATACCCAGTAACCTAGTGGACAATGTTACTGTGGCTAAAACCTTTACCCCCGATATGCAAGGTGAATTTACCGGAGGCATGGTTGAAATAACTACGTTGGCTATCCCCAAAAAGAACTTTTTTAATATAAGTCTGGGTACCGGCATGAACACCAATAGTACCGGCAAGGAGTTTAAAACCAACAAACGCTTTAACTCCGACTATCTACTGGGCAACAGCTCCGAACGCGACTGGTACAACCGCGATTGGGTAAACTCCGAATATATTTCCTATATTGCGAATAATGCCGTGCGGCCGGAATCTGCAGAGAAAGCTTATGCTATGAATGCTAAAATTCCCAATCATTGGGGGCTCAATAGTTACACTGCCGCTCCGCTGCAAAGCTACTCCCTCAGTACAGGTAAATCTATTAACCTTGGCAAAGGTAATACTTTGGGTATGACGTTCGCTGCCACCTACCGACATGAGGAAACTATAGAAACTATTGAACAAGCTTTATATCGTGGCGCTCCGTACGAAACTCAAAATGGGCACACCTATAAATTCAGCACCGCAATAGGAGCTGTGGCTAATATTGGTTGGGAACGCCCCGGACATAAAATTACCCTGCGCAACTTGTTCAACAACCGCTTTACGCACGATAATATTGAACGCGTAATATTTGCTCGTACCGATGGAAGAGTCTCTTTAGAACAATATAGCTCGCCCATGCGCAATACCTTGTGGCAAAGTCGTTTGGAAGGAGAACATAAGCTGTTTAAGAACCATCTGATTTTCACCTGGTTTAGCGATTATAACAAACTAAACCGCTCCCTGCCCGAAGATCGCTTGATAAGAGGGTATATTGGGGTGAACACCGGAGGAATCGGATCAGGAGCCTATCCCACTATCCCCACTATAGATGGCAAGTATATAGTCGACTGGACTCCCGGTAATAGTAACTACGGGCTGAGTGATGCACATATTATGAGCAGTAACTTGGATGAAAAGAAAGTGAATGCAGGCGGTAACCTCGAATTTCCCTTTGTGCTGGTAGGCAACAAACAAAGATTTAAAACCGGTTATTGGGGTACATTCCGCAAAGCGAACTATACACAACAATTTATCAGTCCATTAAGCACCGGAATGACCAATAATTTAAATGGACTTTCCTTGCATGAAATAATGGCTCCGGAAAATTTTGCCAATGGCACCTTATTCTACAATTTAGCCGGAATACGCCCTTCGGGTGACTATTATAAAGGTACACAAAATATCCACGCAACCTATTTGATGGGCGATTTTAGCTTTTTCCAAAAACTACACCTCACAGGAGGAGTACGTATGGAAGCAAGTAATACAAAATTGGGCAGCAAATACAACTATTATGATGCAAATGGAACATTTCATAGTCCTGATTCTACAATAGTACGCACAAAAATAGATTGGCTCCCCGCACTCACGGTGATTTATAACATAACAGATAAAATAAACTTTCGTGCAGCAGTAAGCAAAACTCTGGCTCGTCCCGATTTCCGTGAATTAAACCGTTTTTGGTATTATAATGCTAACGACCGACTTGAGGTAGCAAGTAGCGCTCCCTTAAAAACGACCTATACCCATAATTACGATTTGCGCCTAGAATGGTATCCGCAGGCTGGTGAGTTGGTTTCTTTGAGTGCCTTTTACAAGCATTTTATTAGTCCGGTGGAAATGTTGTCCTACAATCCGGGTCAAAGCGGAAACTACACTTTAATGCCTGCCAACCTGGAAAGTGCTAACATCAAAGGGCTAGAGTTGAATATTCGCAAATCGTTCGGCTTTCTGTCTCCATCGGGTTTCCTGAAAGACCTCTATCTTACCGCCAATGCTACAGTGTTGGAAGGCGACGTGAAATACAATTTCCAGAAAATTGTTAATACATTACTGAATTTGACCTCTACAAACTTTGGTGGAACAAACCGCAAACGCCCTTTGCAAGGTATGGCTACCTCTGCTATAAATGCGGGACTTGATTATCAAAACGAGCAATTGGGATTAGCTGTCAATTATGGACGTGTAGGACGTAAACTCGTGTTTGCCGGCGAGCAAGAATATGAAGATACCTACGAAGCACCGCGCGATGTAGTCGATTTTCAAATTAGTTATCGCTTACTCAAACGACGTATGCAAATAAAAGTCAATGCTAGTGATTTGCTCAATCAACCAGTCATACAATATGATAATTCTAGCGGTCCCGGCGTTCTCGATCCCGATAAGAGTTATAATAAAGGGAAGGATGTGTTAAGAAGCAAAATTCGCAAAGGCACCAGCTATTCGATGTTGATTAGTTACAACTTTTAAATTATCAAGAAATAATTCATAAACATTAAAAAAGATGAAAACAATTCAATTTCTTATCAGTGGAGCTATGCTCCTTTTAACAGGCACATTAAGCCTTAATGCACAGACCAATTTAGTCTCTAATGGAAATTTTGAAGAGCTAGACGCCAATGGGAAGCCTGTTGGCTGGGGGGATGGCCTTGACGCAGGCACGGCATTACTTTCGGACTTCAACACGGTTGATGCTACCGATTTTAAAGAAGGAAAGCAATCCGGCTTTTTCGCTGGCAACCCAGCGTGGAATTTAGAAATGGTTTATCCACAATTAGATTCGTACCATTGGATTTTAGATGTTCCGGCTAGCAAAACGTATAAATTTTCTCTTTGGTACAAATTGGGAGAAATGTTAAACAAGAGTTTCTATGAACCGGCAATATCTATGAATATTAAGTTTAAAAAGAATATTATCCGCCGTGTCGTTCGATGCAATTCCGGGCGTATGGTTCTATAAAGAAATAGAAGGCATAAAGTCAGGGACTTCAGTGGACAATTTACGTATAGGTTTTACCAGTATGAACTGCGAATTCTGGTTAGATGACGTGCAGATGGTAGAGCAGTCTGATGTGGATGGGATAAACGATATACAAGCCGATGCCCAACTTCCTATTTATGTTAGTGAAGGCACGCTCTACGTAGGTGCTACCATTCAGGGGGAAGTTGTATCGGTTTATAGCATTACGGGGCAGATTCTGAGATCGGAAAATGCTGAAAGCACTACCACCGTAATATCGGGATTACCCACCGAGCAAATGTATCTTGTAAAGTGTGGCGCTCGCTCTGCAAAAGTAATACTGTAAAGTGGACGATTATTTAATTTAATTACTCTAAAAAGATGAAAACAATTCAATTTCTTATCAGTGGAGCTATGCTCCTTTTAGCAGGCACATTAAGCCTTAATGCACAAACAAATTTAGTCTCTAATGGAAATTTTGAAGAGCTAGACGCCAACGGGAAGCCTGTTGGCTGGGGGGATGGCTATAACGACGAAGGTACAGCATTACTTTCGGACTTCAACACGGTTGATGCTACTGATTTTAAAGAAGGAAAGCAATCCGGCTTTTTTGCTCGCAACCCAGCGTGGAATTTAGAAATGATTTATCCATCATTAAATGCGTACCATCCGATTAAAAATGTTCCGGCCGGCAAAACGTATAAATTTTCTTTTTGGTACAAACTGGGAGAAATGCTGAACACGAGTTTCTACGAACCGGCAATGTCAATGAGTCTTTGGTTCGAGAATAATTACATTCCTGAAAATGAAGAGCTATTATCCTCCACCTCGTTCGATGCAATCCCGGGCGTATGGTTCTATAAAGAAATAGAAGGCATAAAGTCAGGGAGTTCAGTGGACAACTTATCTCTAGGTTTTATTGGTATGAACTGCGAATTCTGGTTAGATGATGTGCAGATGGTGGATCAGTCTGATGTGAATGCGATAAACGATGTACAAGCCGATGCCCAACTTCCTATTTATGTTAGTGGAGGCATGCTCTACGTAGGTGCTACCACTCGAGGGGAAGTTGTATCGGTTTATAGCATTACGGGGCAGATTCTGAGATCGGAAAATGCTGAAAGCACTACCACCGTAATCTCAGGATTGTCCACCGGACAAATGTATCTTGTAAAGTGTGGCGCTCGCTCTGCAAAAGTAATACTGTAAAGTGGACGCTTATTTAATTTAATTATTGTAATATGAAATGTATTCATTTTTCTTTTCTTTCCTTTTCCTTGATTGTTGCAGCGATATTTACTGCTTGCGACAATCAAGGAGATTATAGCGATGTTTCTTGGTCGACAATCACCTCCAGCATTATTTATAAAGTTGATGCTACTAATCAGTATGAGGTGGCTTTTGGCAACTATACGGAGAGCGAATTGGGTAATGTGCTCGATAAAGACCTCACAGCGAAGTTAAAAGTATGGCTAGTGAAAGACAGTCTGAACAAAGAGTTGCAAATCGACACCTTGCTGACACTTCAACGCAAGGCTCACCTTTCGTTCATTCAACTGGCTCCCGGTGGACCGATCCAAATTTATAACCAGCCGGAGTTTCCCGACAGTACCTCTGCAATGCGTGTTCAACTGTTCTATGCTTCTGCTTCTCAACCCGATTCGGTGCTAATAAGCATTGTGGCCGTTGACAGATATAACTTTATAGCAACAGCTAAATCTGATTTTACAAAGGCCAATCCGTTGGATACGGTAACCACATTCACCCTTCGTCGCAACAAACTGAGCCAAGCTATCGATCTTGACCTCAATCGTTTTCGTGGTGGTACTAATGGGTATGAAGCTTTGTTCTACTATTCGGTACGCAATGCCACTACGGGGGCAATGATACAGGCTTTAAATAAAAACGTACAGATAAAAGTAACGCAGATATCGAGTTCTTCTGCCGATCGTTTCCGCGCTAAATACAAATTAGCTCTGATGCAATTTCCGTATTTGTCCGCACAGATTCCGTTAAACGTGCCCACCAGCATTGTTACTACAAACTGGTAAACACTCATAACGATAAACTGTAAAGGAGCAATTGCTGAGAACTTATTAGCGATTGCCAGCTGTTAAATTCATTTTTGCCAACTGCTGAATTCATTTTCAACAACTGGCAAAAATGAATTTAACAGCTGGCAATCGCTCTTTTTATCAGTATAAAGTTGTAACTTCTTCTCTAGTGATTCTTTTTATCGTACAATCACTTTTTGATTTTCTACAAAATATACTCCTGCAGGTAAAGCAATGGAAGTACTACCTGCATTGATTTTCTGACTCTTTAGGAAAGTTCCAGCTGCATTGTAGAGGTTTACATGCATAGCTATTGTACTAGTCAATACAAGTTCTCCTTTTCCACTTACAATTTGGAACGTAGATTTTTCCTCACCGAGAGTCTTCAGATTCGTGAAATCGACTTTCTGATAAGTCAGTGCAAAGTTGTCGGTGCTCCACCAACCACTTCCGCTTGCATTCTCGGCTGTGAAACCGATACGTAGACTTTGTCCTTTACGCAGAATAACGCTAGGAGAAGTGACCTTCACCCAACCTTTTGCGTATTCCGAATTAGCAGCAGCAACGCTTCCCGTACCTACCATGTTCTGAGTATATTCTTTGGTTACTCCTCCATCGCGTGACACGTATGTGTTGAAGCTGATTGCAGCGCTGCAACGTGCTAACACGCTGAAGGTATAGGAACCTGCAGGTAAGAAGTTGAAGTCTTGATACATTTCAGAGGAATATGCTAAGCTTGCCCATTTGTTCCAATAATAGTTGCTCAAAACTCCATCTGCCGCTTCTCCCGAAGAGTAGTCAATGGCAGTTGTCGTCCATCCGTATGTATCCTGTCGTGCACAAGCTGCGTTCACGATAGCTCCCGTAGCATCGGCTTTTGTATGCAATTCATCCCAAATAAAGAGAGCTTCATAACGTGTATCCGATTGGGCCTGTACATCTTCTTTAAACGAATTATATCCATTGGTCAGTACTTCATCAATAGTACCCAAGTAACGTAATTTAAAAGCATCCGCGCCTGCCCAACGAGCCGTCATTGCTCCAATGTTTTTGATGCCAACACGCAAGGTGTTGTTTGTCACTGCAATATAAGGAATCGTTTGTCTATTATCCAAGTTTAGTTCACCATCTTGGGTAACCGGAGCAAAGTATTCCATTCCGTCAGCTTGTGCATATAGTCCCACGTGTCCGTTCACCGCGGCATTAGCTTCTCCATCTGTACTGTTAAAGCAAGCAGCCGAGAGCTCGTAAACTCCATTTGCCAGGTTAGCTACATCTTGATAGTAATTGAAATTCATGCCTACTGCCGTAGCATCCCAAGCTTCAAAGAAAGTATCGCCTGTTGATTTAGTAAAACCATTTGAAGCTGATTTGGTACAAGTCCAACCGTCGATTGCAGTCTTGTTGGTAGTGGAGATATTCGGATTAACAAGATAGCCTAAAGTAACGGTGCTACTATACAAATCGCTACCCGAAGCCGTGTGCACATAAAGTCGGAATTCATCGTTTTCAAGATCGAAATCATTCAAACTGAAGGCATAAGTCAGTGAAGTGCTGTCGAAGCGCGATCGATCGTTCTCCACATAGTAATCCTCGTAAGTGCCATCGAGTCGTCTACGTTGCAATACCATTTTTTCAGTAAGATCGCCATTGCCGTTCGAAACGGTGAAGACAAGTTGATTGGTAAGCGAATTTATTTTTCCACCGAGTGTAACTTCTTTTGCCGAAGGTGCCCACCAAACAGGAGTAAATTGCACGGAAGCATTATAGGCAAACGTGGATTTGTTGTCACGATATACTTCACCGGCCGGAGTAACCCATCCTTGATCGTTAATCATAGCGCGATAATAGCTATCCCAATTATAAATGGAGTATCGCTCTACAAAGCTGCAAGTATCGAGCACGTTGAGAATTGCTTTTATTGCGGCTTTGTTTTGCGTGAGTTTATCGCCATAACTTGAAGCCCAACTTTCAGTAGTCCACGAGGCACCGTTGTTCCATTCGGTAATCCAAATCGGACGTTTCGTATTGTTGTATATAGTTTTCAATTGATTATACCATGCAGTTGCATTGGCCGCTTCGTTGGTACCCCAATAGCAGTGCATCACTACAAAATCGCAGCGGTAAGCCATGTTGTTACAGTCGGTAATATAGGTGGTTAGCCAGCTGGCATCTGTGGGTGCCGGAGAGCCGATACGCATGCCTGATTCTTGGAAACTTGGATTTAGTGTGCAAGCTGTCCATTCTGAAATCACTCCACCACACGAACATTTGTCGGAAGTGTGTTGTTCTGCATGCTCAGGTTCATTAATACTAAGTACATGTGTGGAGTTTGATCCATTAATTTGGCTCCATGAAGGCCAATAAAGATGGCCTTTAATAGGTACATATTCACTATCGTATGTACTAGCACGGTCGGCACTCCATGTATAGAACCAAGTAGCACGCATCTTTTGGCATTCGGTAGCAACGCTAGAACTTCCATTGGTGCTGCACCAACCTTTCTTCGATACATAGTTCCACTTCTTTACGTTTACCGACGAGATGCGGTGATTCAATGCATTCGGAAGAGTTGGTATAAAGAGATCTTGATGATCGGCTACATATACACGGCTATATCCGCTACCTTTACTGTCGGTTGCTACAGTGGCCATGTAACCACGTTTCAGTGTAAAGCTTTGAAAAGCATTTGCTGCACTTCCTAATTCGTGAGCACCTGTTTTCAGCTTGGTTGCTTCGCCTGCATACATCTCTCCACTATATCCGGTGAAGGCTTCGATATCACTGCTATGAGGTATTACTACTGCACCGTTTAAGTAAATCGCTACGCGCACATTCTTATTAATAACAGCCTTCTCACCATTGATTGTAAATGAAGAGAGATAATTACTAACTACTGCCGAAGGGAGGGTATTATCGAAGATCACCCAAGCTTTTTCATTAGCCAAATCGATTTTGGTATTATTGATTGGACTTTCCTCGACCATAATATGAAAGTCGACCGGCTCGTTGAGTGTAAGCGATTGCCCTTCTAAGAAAGCGGCATAGCGTACCGTATTACCATTTTTGTCGGTCATCACTGTACCTTGAGGAACAGCTGTTGAAGCGCTTATAATTTCGGGCATATAGCTAACTAGTGAACTTACTCCAAGTATCGACCATTCGGCAATTGTGCCGTTTGAGGTCATCGAAGGCACAGTGTACGAAGGAGCACTACCCAAATTGACCTTGTCTTTATATACTGTTACGGTGCTACCATTGAATGCAAACTGGTAATTATGTGGTATGCTTGCATCGGTCACGTTTTCAGTTATAATCGCATCACCGACAGCAATATTGGTATTGCTTAATTTGATTACTGCACCTTTTCCTTGTGCATTGCGTATGATGAGCGAAACTGAAGTGCTGCCTGTGGCTAATGCAGTTCCCGAAAGTCCTAGTGTAAAGGCATTGTCTACATCAAAATCTTTTCCTGAAAGCCATGTAGTAGAGTTGGCTGCTTTGCAGGCTTCAATGGCTGCCAGGAGATTATTTGTAGCTTCATCAATTTCTGTTAAGTCGTCGATAGAAGCAGCTTCATAAAGTTCTTTAGCTGTGGTGAGAGCCGTACGAACTGTTCGAAGTGAGGATACGGAATAGCTTATATCATTGGATATGGTTTCCCCTTCTGAAATTGCTTTAGCAAGTGCTGTAAGGTGCAATTGATAGCGTGTTTGTTCAAATTCGAATCCACCTTCTAGTATCTGCCAGGTGCTTAAACTATCCAGTGTTTTATCATAGAAAACGCCGATATAGTCGCTACCTGCTAATTTAGCATCGCAACCTAAATATTTAGTATTAGCATATTGAGTACTGATGTGTCCATTAACACCCTCAGTAAGTGACCATAAATAATTACTGGCCGTTGAACGAGTGGTGCTCAGCAACACACTATACGTATTAGTCGTGCTCGCAGTTAGATATTTACCGCTGCTTTTTTGACGAAGTAGGTAATATCCTGCTGTACCCGAGTTCTCCGCCACAAAAAGATAACTGTCAGGGTTACTATTTGTTCCTAGTTTTGATAATCCGGGAGAGGTGCCATCTGCTTTTTCTCCTAATACCATATTGTAGTAGGGATGGTAGAGTCGATATTCACCCCCCGCATAAATAAGGTTCGTGATTATAGGTTCAGGGGTAAAGGCTCCTTCGTTATAGGTGACATTGCCAATGGTAATGTCGGTATGCGTAGTATCGGAAAGTCCCAATGAAAGAGTATTATAATCGCCTGTTGCTTCGACTAATGTAACACGGTCGAGATGGATAATGCCATTTGTTCCTTTACAAATGAAGGCGAGGTAACTTTCATTCGTTATTGCAGAAGAAGCAGTGAACGTGTAGCTAAAAGTAGCCAAAGTTTGTTTGGCAGAAGGCGCAGTGAACGATTCATTGAGGCAATCCCAAGTGCCTTTTGCCGAGCCAACTCCTACAGAATAGCTATATCCCAATGCATTCGTATGGCTTAATACTTGAAACGTTAGTTTATATTTGCGACCCGGTATTAATGGGCTAGCTAATTTTTGATAAATATAGCTACCATTTGCGGCACTAAAACCTCCTGCTCCGTCTTGACGAAAAAGGAGTGCGGAACTTCCTTCACGGCCGTTTGCATAGGTAGCGTCACCTTTATTGCACCGTACACCAGTACTTTGCGAGGCTTTTGCACTAGCTCCGGAGATA
>Ga0302211_10000596_pt1 | contig 12420 bp, 10 predicted proteins | sample II_Fen_E3_3_FD_200234 | JGI IMG/M metagenome (GOLD analysis project Ga0302211, IMG submission 200234) | Peat permafrost microbial communities from Stordalen Mire near Abisko, Sweden - II_Fen_E3_3 | ecosystem: Environmental > Terrestrial > Soil > Wetlands > Permafrost | place: Sweden: Abisko... | reverse complement strand
TCACCGGTTTGCTGCCACTGATAGCACTCTTCGGATTAATCAAATCCGTTGCATTCAGCGAAGTACCACATTTTTCGCATTGATCGCCATAAGCACCTTCACTATGACAATGAGGACATTCACCAACAATATATCGGTCAGCTAAGAACTGATGAGCCTCTTCATCGTAATATTGCTCACTAGTGCGTTCTATGAATTCCCCTTTATCGTATAGTTTCTTGAAAAAGTCGGACGCCAAGTCATGATGTGTCTTAGAAGACGTACGTGAATATATGTCGAACGAAATGCCAAACTCTTTAAACGAATCCTTAATCAACGTATGATAACGATCTACAATATCTTGTGGAGTACAATGTTCCTTACGTGCACGAATCGTAATAGGCACGCCATGCTCATCCGATCCACCAATAAAAATCACCTCTTTACCCTTCAAACGAAGATAACGTACATAAATATCAGCCGGCACATACACCCCCGCAAGATGTCCAATGTGTACAGGGCCATTGGCATAAGGCAATGCAGCAGTAACCGTAGTTCTTTTAAATTGTTTGTCCATATCTTTATTTTTTAATTTTCTTAAATTAGTACGCTTAGTTGCTAAAAGCTACGCCTATCTAACGTAATGCTTCTGCTACAACTGACTGCATAACAGCAGCTTCAGCTTCCCAGCTATATGCCTTTGCTCTCTCTCGGAGCATCTTTCTACTTTCCGGTGACTCCCAAGCCACAAGTAACTCACGTATTTGTGCAGCAAGGTAAGTGGGCTCATAATGACTCAGCAAAGTGCCACAATGCGATTCTTCTACAATACGGGCTATTTCAGGAAAATCAGTCGCAAGAACAGGCACTCCATAACGCATATAGTCGAAGATGCGATTGGGTAAAGCATAATAATAGCTCAGGCCCATCTTTTCTAATAACACAAAGCCCGCATCTGCTTCAGCTGTATAACGAGCAAGTTCCTCTTGCGGCACACGCCCCATAAAAGTTACCCGATCGTTTAAATTCAAGTTCTTTGTAAGTTGTTTCATCGCCTCCAGCAAGTCGCCTCCTCCACAAACTACCAATTGGCATTCCGGTAAATAAGGCATCGCCTGAATGAGCCAATCCACACCTCTTCCTACATTTACCGCACCTTGATAAAGAAGTACTTTCGTTTTCTTCTCTAACGATAGTTCATTTTCAGTGCACTCTGCAATAGTAAGAGCGTTTTCTTCAAGTTCTTCCGTAGCAGCCCACGGAATATTTCGCACCACTTTCATGGGTATGTCATACTTTGTATGATAATAATCAGCAATGCTTTGGCATACCGTATAGCAATATCTAAGATGCGGAAAAAGTAAATCTTCAATCTTCTTCCAAGCATACTGTATACGCGGACGATCTACCACTTCCGGCAATTCAGGGAACAATTCATGTGCATCGAAAACCAAATTCTTCCGCTTCAGCCGAGAAGCCACATAGCAAGCCGGCAAGCTGTCCGTATCATTACTCAAAACAAGGTCGAAACGTCTAAAAAGCAGTTCCCAAAGCAAGCGAATATTAAATTCCGCATAAGCTAAAGGGCCTTTGGCTCGCCAAATTCGAAAACGATGTGTGGCATAAGGGCGATTCAGCATCGGCGACTTCCCATTAACCTGAAGATGCCCTACCAAACAAACTTGATATCCTTTTCGATGCAATGACGTACACACTTTATGTACCCGTGCATCCGTTACAAGATCGTTCTTGACCACCACTAGTATACGTGTAGAGCCAATCGCTTTACTTCCCATCGGCATGTTTCGGGTAATCGATTGTATAATGCAAACCACGACTCTCCTTGCGCTCCATTGCTTGGCGCATAATCAGGTAAGCTACATTGATAATATTTCGTAATTCACAAATTTCTTTTGATGCCTTAGCTCGTTTAAAGAGACTTTCCGTCTCCTCGTACAAAATATCGAGACGATCCCAAGCTCGTTTTAAGCGCAAATCACTACGCACGATACCTACATAAGTACCCATAATCTGTCCAACTTCTTTAGCACTTTGTGTAATGAGCACCATTTCCTCATTAGGAGCAGTCCCTTCATCATTCCACTCGGGGATAGCCTCATTATAAGTATAATCGTTAATTTTAGAAATCGTATGTTGAGCTGCAGCATCGGCATATACTACTGCCTCTATCAAGGAGTTCGAAGCCAATCGGTTTCCTCCATGAAGGCCGGTACAAGAGCATTCACCTGCTGCATACAGTCGTTTAATGCTAGTCTGCGCGTCCAAATCCACCAAAATACCACCACACAAATAGTGAGCAGCGGGAGCAACCGGTATATAATCTTTCGTGAGATCTATGCCCAACGAAAGACATTTCTCATAAATATTAGGAAAATGCATTCTGGTTTGCGCTGCATCTTTATGTGTCACATCCAAAAACACATGATCTTCGCCTCGATTCTTCATCTCGTTATCAATAGCTCTAGCCACAATGTCGCGCGGAGCCAAAGAAAGACGTTTATCATATTTCTGCATGAATTCTTTCCCATCGAGCGTACGCAATACACCTCCGTATCCACGCATGGCCTCTGTGATGAGGAAAGAAGGACGATCACCGGGATGATAAAGCGCGGTAGGATGAAACTGGATGAATTCCATATCCTTCACCGTACCTTTTGCACGATATACCATGGCAATTCCATCACCTGTGGCAACCAACGGATTCGTTGTCGTCTGGTAAACTGCACCTACACCTCCGGTAGCCATCAAGGTTACTTTCGAAAGAAAAGTATCTACTATTCCCTTCTCTAGATCAAGCACATAAGCACCAAAACATTCAATATCGGGAGTTTGCCGAGTAACCTTTATTCCTAAATGGTGCTGCGTTAATATTTCGATGGCAAAATGCTTCTCATAAATCGTAATATTGGGATGAGACTTTAAAGCTTGGATAAGACTTTCTTGAATTTCCGCACCCGTGTTGTCTTTGTGATGAAGAATACGAAATTCGCTATGCCCGCCTTCGCGATGCAAATCGAAATCTCCTTTTTCATTTTTATCAAAATCCACTCCCCAGCTAATCAATTCCTCAATTTGTGCAGGAGCTTCACGTACCACCTTTTCCACAGCCTCTCGACTGCTAATCCAGTCGCCGGCAATCATCGTATCTTCGATGTGCTTTTCAAAATTATCTACTAAAGTATTAGTCACCGAAGCAACGCCTCCTTGGGCAAAATAAGTATTTGCCTCTTCCAACTCGGTCTTGCAAATCAGGGCTACTTTTCCTTGTTTGGCCACTTTAAGGGCAAAACTCATACCCGCTATTCCTGAACCAATTACCAAAAAGTCGTATTTTCGAACCATAATCCTACAAATTTATGGCTGCAAATGTAGTAAAAAAACAGCAATTTTTGTATCTTTGTAGCGTAATATTGCACGAAATCACCGAAAAAAGCAATGAAAGTACATTTTATACTCACTTTTCTTTTCCTTTTCAGAATCCTATCCGCATCTGCAGAGAGGTTACAACCTGCTGTGCTCGACAGTTTGCTGAACGACAAATGTTTACAAAGCGCAGAGGCCGACATTTGCGTATACGATCTTACTACCGATAGTATACTCTACACCCACCAAGCTGAGAAGCTAGCTCGGCCAGCTTCGAACATGAAACTAGTTACTTGCATCTCCGCACTCAGCATACTTGGAGCAGACTATCCTTTAAAGACTTCTCTTTATTATTCGGGCGAACGTGAAAAGAAGAAGATAAAAGGAGATCTGTACGTTACAGGAGGCTTCGATCCTGAATTTCGCGTGGAAGACATACCCTTGCTCCGACAAATACTTCAGAATGAGGAACTTGAAAAAATTCATGGAGACATATACGGTGATCTTTCTTTTAAAGATACAATTCCTTATGGTGCAGGATGGTGTTGGGATGATGCTAGTGAGGATTATCAATTACGCATGTCTTCCCTTTTTCTACGAGGCACATCTCCTCTTTCTAAACCGGAAAGTCGCTTTATGGAGCTCTTTTGCTTAGCACTCGATGATATTGGTTTCAGCTATTCCACCTATAAAGGTTGCGTTACAGAACACCCCACAGACGCAATTCTGCTAGGCAGCGTACAGCATAGTTTACAAGACGTAACCAGGCGAGCACTAAAAAACAGCAACAACCTAAATGCTGAAGCTGTTTTTTATCAGCTAGCAGCTTGGCAACGAAGTGGAGTAGGAGCTACTGCTAAAGATGCAATACAAGCCGAGCAAAAGATGCTTCTCGACCTAGGTATTCCTCTCAACCAATATCGCTTGGCCGATGGCTGTGGCCTTTCGCCTTATAATCTCGTTTCACCTATGATGTTAGTAAAATTGCTACGCTACGCCTATCAAAACCTAGCAATTTTCCCCATTCTTTACGATCAACTTCCTATCTCCGGTGTGGATGGCACGCTCAAGAACCGGATGAAGACGGGGCCTGCTTATCAAAACATACACGCAAAAACCGGCACATTAAGCGGGATATCTTCTTTGTCGGGGTACGCCAAAGCAGCCAACGGACATATGCTTGCCTTTTCCATCCTCTGTCAAAATATACTCGATGGAAAAGCCGTACATGCTTGGCAAGATCTTTTCTGTCAAACGCTATGTAAGTAGGGTACGCACTTCCTCAGGCAGATAGCCACTACGGATGCGCCATTCCTGAGGGTAAAGGTTATTGCAACGGGGAGGAATCTGTTTTACAAAACCGAGGTTCTGCCCTTTATAAGTTACAACTACATAGCCTTTCGGAGTAGAGTCGGGGAGGGTAACACTTTCCCTACGAAGATAAGCAATTGCCTGATTATAGGAAAGCTCCACCTGTGGAAAAGCGTCCTTTTGCAAGGCACAACTCAAGGCTAGTGCCTGGTTTGGGATTAAATCTTTGCCTTTTTGCATCGCCAAAGGGACTCCTATGGAAAGCAGATATAAACCTGCTTCACGAAGCGCTGCAAGTGCAGGGCGATGCAACGCACGAATGGCGGAATACGAATCTTCCTCAGCGATGAACTGCCAATCATAAGCTTCGCCGTTAGGTGCAGTCGATTTCAGCCAACTCTCAAGTTGTTTCGGGGCTATCGTAACAGTCTCTTTGGTCTTTCCTTTCGACTTGTTTTTTTCTTTTTTAGCCTTTTTCGCCAAAGTACGTTCTTCCAAGGCTTCCCATTCCTCAGCCCCTTCCTTTCGAAGTACGGCTAAGAAGAATCCTTCTCCTTTTGCCCGATGCGGCATAAAATGATAATGACCCTTGATGCCCCATTCCGAAGCAACCGCAAGCGGTAATACCTCAGCACCGAGTTCACGGGCAATCCAGTCTACATTATCTTCATCTTCGGAAGCATTGTATGTACAAGTACTATAAATCAACAAACCTCCCGGACGTAGACTAGGCCAGATATCGGCCAGAATTTCGCGTTGCCGACGTGCACAAAGTTCCACATTCTGCACACTCCATTCCGTGATGGCCGTCTCGTCTTTGCGAAACATACCTTCTCCGGAACAAGGAACATCCGTGAGGATGACATCAAAAAAATTCGTTAAGCCCGCAAAATCTGCCGGGCGATTACTCGTCACCAACGCATCAGGATGCCCCCATTTCTGAATATTCTCGGTAAGGATCTGTGCACGATTACGCATCACCTCATTTGCCACAAGCAGACTACCCTCAGGCAATACCTCGCGGGCTAAAGTCGACTTGCCCCCCGGTGCCGCACAAAGATCGAGCATAACCACCGGTCGAGTAACATACTGCCGCAAGGCCTGCTCCACAAACATAGAAGAAGCCTCCTGCACATAATAACATCCTGCATGAAAAAGCGGATCGAAAGTAAACGTAAGGCGTTCCTTAAGATAAAAGCCGTTACTGCTCCAAGGTACCCTTTCAGTAGATGCCACAAGCGGTAACTTAAACGGATTGACACGAATGCTTACCGGCTGCTCACCGGCACCAATAGCCTGCGCCAACTCTTCGGTCTCTTGCGAGCCAAAGAGGCGATGCATCTCTTGTAAAAAAGCTTCAGGCAATGTAGACATTCGCGGAAACGATTCCTAATTAAACGTTGAAACGGAAATGCATAATGTCGCCATCCTGCACCACATATTCTTTACCTTCTACACCTAATTTTCCAGCTTCTTTGATGGCACTTTCCGAACCAAGTGCGATATAATCATCGTACTTTATTACTTCCGCACGGATAAATCCTTTCTCGAAATCGGTATGGATCACTGCTGCACATTGCGGAGCCTTCGAACCTTTCAGATAGGTCCAAGCACGGACTTCCTGTACACCTACGGTAAAGTAAGTTTCAAGGTTCAATAATTTGAACGCCGACTTAATCAATCGATTTACACCCGACTCTTGCAGGCCGATCTCTTCAAGGAACATCTGTCGATCCTCGTACGTTTCCAGTTCAGCAATATCTTCTTCTGTTTTAGCAGCCACAACCATGATTTCAGCATTCTCATTCTTCACAGCCTCGCGTACAGCTTCTACATACTTGTTCCCTTTTACAGCACTAGCCTCATCTACATTACAGACATAAAGCACCGGTTTGGTGGTTAAAAGAAATAACTCTCGTGCAATACGTTGTTCTTCCTTGCTTTCCCATTCTACGGTACGAGCCGATTTGCCTTGTTCGAGCACCTCTTTGTAAACCTTCAATATCTCATAAGCTATTTTTGCTTCCTTGTCACCTCCGGTTTCAGCTTGCTTCTTTACCTTTAGGATACGGCTATCTACCGTTTCCAAGTCTTTTAATTGCAGCTCATAGTCGATGATTTCCTTGTCGCGTATCGGGTTTACTGAACCGTCTACGTGGACTACATTACCATCATCAAAGCAACGAAGTACATGAATAATAGCATCCGTTTCACGGATATTGGCTAAGAACTTGTTGCCCAAACCTTCGCCTTTACTCGCACCTTTCACCAGACCTGCAATGTCCACAATTTCCACTGTAGCGGGTACAATACGTTGAGGATGCACCAATTCAGCGAGTTTTGTAAGCCGTTCATCGGGCACATTAATTACGCCCACATTGGGTTCAATTGTACAAAACGGGAAATTCGCCGACTGCGCCTTTGCGCTCGACAAACAGTTGAATAGGGTTGACTTTCCTACATTAGGAAGCCCCACAATGCCACATTGCAATGCCATAGTTTCTTATCTTTTATATTGAGTTTCTGTAATAACGTGCAAAGATACGATTTTTTTTGCACCCCGCCTCCCTCTTTTTCGAAATACCTACAAACTTGGTGCTTTTTCCTCGTTTTCATGCCAAAAAAAGATGCTGAAGTTCTTATCGGAAGATGCTGAAGTCTTCCTAAGAACATAAGCATCTTTTTAGAAAGACTTCAGCATGAAATTAAATTTCATCGGCTTCATTTTTATTTTGCCCTAGCAACAATTCTATTATTGCATTTCGGGAAAACATCTTTCATCTTTCAGGATTATAGCATAACGAGTTGATATACAACACATAAATGGCTGAAAGATTCTTTCAAACCCTTCAGGATCTTTCAGGATTATTTGTCTGAATTTCAACATTTTAAGCGCATCCTGAAAGATGAAAGAGGAAAGTAGAGATGCAAAAAGGGCGTTTTCGAAAGTATATAGAAGCCTACTTCATCCCCCAAAGTATCGCAAATATATAGTATTTAAAAGGGCAATCCACTTCTTTAAACCCAGCCTCTTTTAGCCATTCCAATTGTTCTGAAATAGAAGCACATTGATCCAATTTATTCCGTTCATAAGAGGCCTCAACCGCTTCTTTGGGCAATTCGGAGCATTCAAGCCTGAGATGTCTTCTTTGGGTATAAAACGAGTGAATATAATTGGTTCTACCTTTTACCTGCTCTGCATTCACAAAAAATCCACCCTCATTTAATGAACCATGTATTTTCTTAAATAGCTTTTGTTTGTCTTCATCGGACAAGTGGTGAATAGCAAGTGAAGAAATAACAGCATCATATTTCTCTTCCGTCTGGAAAGTCATCATATCGGCCACTTGAAACGATACATTTTTAATGCCTGCAAAACGTTCTCGTGCTACACTCAACATGGGTTCGGAGAAATCTAATAGAGTAAGCTCTGCTTGTGGGTATTTCTCTAGCACAAATTGTGAAAAGAGACCCGTTCCAGCACCCAAATCGAGAATCTTAGGGGCAGAAGTCTTGAAATGAAGCCATTCAACAGCTATACCATAGAAATCAGTATAGCATGGGATCAGTATGCGGCGCTGACTATCATATTTTTCTGAGATTCGATCAAATTGTTCTTTTACACTTGTCATCTTTTCTCTAAATTAAGTGAAACATGAGCACAAAAGTACATAAAAAGATTTAGAACTTGAACTCCCTTCCAGTTTATTTTATTCTCCAACCAACTGTCTATAACTTCCAATGCATCCATCACGCGTAACGCACTGAGCATTGATAAATATTTGACGACAAGTGGGAGAATTATAAAAATCAACTTGCCCAATTCCTTGTGCATCGGTATAGACATCAGGCATCCACATTAAAGTGCGCCGACCATCGTATAACTCTGGAGAAGGACTTATATAGGCAGGAGAATAAAAAGCATCCACCATATTGTATCCATAAATGCGTGATTTCCTTTGCCCATATTCTTCCACTCGTTTGTAACAATCCGGAAAAAGGGTAATGAAGACAAGAGCATTTTCTTGCCCCCTATTCCAAGCGACTGCATTCTTAGCAATACCTACCGGAGCATCAGCAATAATGATTTGTTTAATGCCTAATAAACTAGAGCCTCCATCAGCCCATCTAGCTTTATTACAGTTCTTTTTACAATATTCTTCAAAAGTCATCGTTTTAAAAGGTGTTTTTTCAATCCCATTATCACTTACTACTATCTGTATTGGCTTCCCATTATGAGTTCCATACATATATTTTGAACTAATATTATAGAAAGGATCAAAAGAATATAAAATTGATTCTATATTATTGATTTCAAATCCTCTATCACGCACTTCATCTAAACATTTTTGTACATCCAGTACAATCGGCTCATGAGGTACTTTTCGATCGATATGTTTGCGCTTAGCTTTTACGACTACATCGTTCAATATTTCATTTGCTGCTCCGTATTCTTTGAGTTGAGCTTCAGCCACAGAATCTTTTCGAGAATCATTTCGATAATGGAAACGTAGAGGAGTTTCCCATTCATCCAATGGACGAGGCATATTCGGATAGAAAGTACGACTAAATGCAAGATAGGTTTCTCGTCGCTTCCCTTCACTATTGCGTGTTTGAAGAACAATGCGTCGATTTCCAAAGAAATTTTTTACAAAGCTGAATTCTCCGATTGAATCGGTTTTCGTTCCGTCAAATTCTAAATATTTATCTTTGTCGGTTACAGGCCTATCGGCAAAGAGTGCATAGCTAACACCAAGATCGGCATAAGGCTTACTCTTATTCATAAGATGCCAAGCTATTCCGTCGATGGTAATCCCTTTTTCCGCTTTAAACTGCGGAGTAAAGTTTTTCCCGTTTTTCTGTTCTTCCCATGAATAACGACACCATCCCTGCGTTCGCATCAATAAATCGAGCGCATAACGATGCGAAAGGTCTTCGGACTCGAAATAATATTCAGGGCTTTCGATCGCTCCTTTTAAATCGGAAGCCAACAACAAGTTCTCTCGCGGAGTGCCGTCGGGCAGTGCAGGAATATCTGTCTTTGCATCACGCACACTAACCGAGAAAGAAGTACGAGGCAGTGGCATCCCATCAGTATTCGTTAAGCGGAAACGCAACTGAGAAAAAGCACAGGAACTCAAATGTACACTGTCCACAGGACATTCGATATTTATTGTAGACGCTTTCCTTTTTGCCGCATTGGAGATGAACACTTTCCGCTGTGCACGTATACGACCATACGCATCGAAAAGGGTCAACTCAGCTACACCTTCCGGCAAATTCTCTTTGGGAAACAGAAGGGAAACAGGAACTCGAGCCGCAATAGGCAGAATTTGGGATGCATAAATTTTACCACGAAGCGTAAGAGCTAATCCAAGGGTATCTGCCGACAAGGTATCGCAACGGGTTACCTGTACGCGCATTACAGTCGATGATAGATTATTTACTTGTAAAGAACATCCCTCTTTTTTTATCTCTGGTAATGGAAAGTGAAGTTCTTTTTTGCCTCTTTTTATTCGGACTTCATAGTCCATCTTCGATTGTGGCAAGAGCGAAAAGCATCCCATACCACAATGTTCGACGCTCAAACTATCAAGGTATTCGCCCGTAGTTCGGTTGTAAAGTTTTGGATGATAATTCTTTAAATTAATGGCATTTCCTCCTCCATCCACGAACTTAAAGGCAATCTGAGAGGGAACATTTTCTATCAAATCTCCTCCCTCCGGAAAAAAATAAAGATTAATATCATTCTCGTAGGGAAGCGCTATTCGTTGATCAATAGGTTCCATCCGCTCTGATTGTATCATGGTAGGGAACCATTCACCTTTTGAGACTGGCTTATTAAAGACAGGAAATACACGTGAAAAGATGCAGCCTTCATCCCAATTGCGCATCCAGCGGGTATAGGCTCGAATTTCATAATAGCTCGCTTGACAGGTATCTTTCAAAAGGAAATCACCATTAGCCGCTCCATTCATTATAGGATAAATCTTTCGTTCCACAAGACCTCCTTGCCGATTCAGAAGTTCGACATAAAGAGTACGACTCATCTCGGATAAATGGTTGTCCGGGGCATTGGCCACATAAGCCTTGAACCAAATATGCTCACCTATATAGTAAGATGAATTATCGAAATGAAGGTATACTTTCTCCTGCGGAAAAAGCACACTAAAAGTATCTGCATTTTGAAGGAGCTTCTTCAAAGATTGGGTCTGCGAAACAATTGGTAGTAAAGCTTCTTTTCGCTTTGCTTTCGCCGTAAAAAAATGCGCAACTAGAAAAAATACGAAAATGGTAACAACTATTTTTTTCATAATAAAAGATTTACTTAAGGTATGTACAGCATTAATACGTATTAAATCAATGCAATTTATGAAGCAAAATTTTCTCACTAATTAAAACTGCACTACGAACGTATTCTGAACAGTGTGTTCTGAAAAGATTCAATTCACGAACTTTGGCATATCCTTCAGGGGTACTCATGTCAATTCCATCAAGTAAATCTTTACAACAAATTGAACCGTGATTTTTTTTAAACTCGGATATAAAATGAGTAGTCAAGTCGTAAGTATATGATTTTTGATCTGTACTTCCATTCTCATCCATCCCATATTTTAAGCCAATAGCCATCAATGCACCTGTTACAGCACCACACATTTCCTGACGATAAGCAACCCCTGAACCAAAAGGTGTTGCTATTCTAAAGCAATCACTTTTGTTAATATTCAGATCTTTTGAGAAAACAGACAAAACTGATTGTGCACAGTTATATTTTTTACTAAAAACTTCTACTGCTTCTGCTGATTTATCTTTATCCATAGTTTGTTTCTTTGTTATTGAGAGCTTTATTATTTCGACAGCCACGCTCCCTTTTAAATGGTTGCTGAGCAAACAGCGTTCAAATTTACATATTAATAATTATATTTGCAATTTTACTCTTATCAATTTTTTGTTTTATTTCCTTTTCAAGGATTATTGATACTTCAAATGCTTTAAACAGCTCTACTTGTATAGTACACAGAAGAAGAATTCTATTTTTTTGCTCAAATATAAACATTTAGACTCATTATTACTATTATTCAAGAAAAAATACGAACTTTGCAGACATCGTAAAACCGAATCGCTATGAAACACTACATTTTACTACTACCTGTACTCCTCTTTGCACTCTCTATAAATGCAAAAGACAAAGAAAAAGAAGCACCGATAAATAAAATTGCGCTGCTACAAAGTTACATACAACGAACTGAAGTCGCTTCTTCATTGTATCCACAGGAAAAGGTTTATCTGCATTTTGATAATACTTCTTATTATATAGGTGAACATATTTGGTTCAAGGCTTATGTAACTAATGCAACGGACAACCATTTGTCCGACCTGAGTAGAACGCTGTATGTAGAATTGGTAAACAAATACGGATTAGTGGTAGAACGAAAGGTGTATCCTATAGTAAACGGAGCTGCAAATGGGGATTTCTTACTAAAAGACACTTGTGAGGCCAGTTATTATGAGGTCCGAGCTTATACCCGCTGGATGCGCAATTGGGATGAAGCTTGTATCTTTTCACGCGTATTCCCTGTCTTTAATAAACCTGTTTCAAAGGGCAACTGGTTTTTAACCATGGAACAAATGGAAAAGGTAGAACCAATTGATCGCAGAAAAGGAATAGAATATGAAAATGAGGTGAATTTTTATTTCTTCCCGGAAGGCGGAAATTTAGTAGAAGGACTTTCTTCACAAGTGGCT
>Ga0302211_10000589_pt1 | contig 12474 bp, 14 predicted proteins | sample II_Fen_E3_3_FD_200234 | JGI IMG/M metagenome (GOLD analysis project Ga0302211, IMG submission 200234) | Peat permafrost microbial communities from Stordalen Mire near Abisko, Sweden - II_Fen_E3_3 | ecosystem: Environmental > Terrestrial > Soil > Wetlands > Permafrost | place: Sweden: Abisko... | reverse complement strand
CTTCAACGCCCTTCCCACTGCCGGTAATTATACCCAGACGTACAATCTTTCGACGGACAACTTCACCTTATCCCTCAGCGGTTACGGTTCTCAAACCGGTACTTTATCCAATCTGCGTAATTACGATGCGATGTACGGCGTTTCGTCTGTCAACAGCGGTGGTACTCCTTCTGCTATGCCAATGAAGCACCTGACCTCTGTTCTTCGCTTCGACCTGACCAATGCAGCCTTTACGGGCACATTAACCAGCGTAGCCTTTACCTATACTCCTTCTTCCGGCAGTAGCCTTCTTCCCTCTTTCGGGAACTTTACGCTGAGCAATGCGGGTACTGTCACCACGGGCAGCTTAAGCGGTTCTACCAGTTGGACGGTCAATAACATAGCTGCCTCTTCTGGTGCAGCTCCTGTATACCTAATGACTTTCCCTGATACACGCAGCGGTTCTCTCACCATTACCGCTACTGCCTCCGACGGAAGTACTTACTCCCGTACAATCACATTAAGCAGTTTCTCCCTTACTTCGGCCAGTATGAAAGCTTATAAAGTAACATTGAATAAGCAAGCAACTACTTACTCTTACAACTATTACATGTGGGATGCTACGGCAACGTATGTTTCCGGAACTAATAACTATAATACCATCACTTCCGGTGTTGCCACCAACAGTTGCAAGGATTGTCCTACTTACGACCAGATTCAAATGTACATCGGTGCCGGTGCTTATTGGGATAGCACCACTTCCTGGAAAGATGCTTCCGGCACTGCTCACACCGGTGGTCTTTGGCTGAAGAAAAAAGCGTATATCAGTGGCTTCGATGCGGGAACGGCAACTAAGAAAACAATTGCTACACCTACAGCAGGTATCCCTTCTAATACCAGTGAGTATTTCTTCCTTCCTGCTAGTGGGTTCATGTCTGGCAGCATTGCAGACAATGTGGGCAGCTACGGTTACTATTGGTCGTCTACGCCTGGCAGCAATGCCACTGGCGCTTACAGCCTGTATTTCAGCAGCAGTTACGTAAGCGCGTACTACTACAGTCGTAGCTACGGGTTCTTCCTGTGGTCAGTGCAGTAGCGCTTTTTCTTTAGAAAAGAAGCGCAGCGCATCCGATTCATTTAATTTATTTCCCGGGGTAGGGCCCCCGGGATTTATTACCGCCGTAGGCGGTTTTTTCAAAAAAAGATTATGTCAAAGATCAATGAGATTCTAGTAGTTGAGGAAAGTAATGATTCCAGTATCTATTTATATAAAGAAGGTGCATTTTGGAAAGCATACCAACAATCAGCTTATCCCTTTTTAAGGATGACAAACTTGAATACCCTGATGGAGGAAAAACATCGGACTCCAATGTCTGCATTAATTTAATTTCGTCAACGGGTTATAAATTTTATATTTAGAAATGGAAAAGGCATGTATTCTCAAAAAAACAAAAGAATTGCAGAGAGTAGCTTATAGAATATCTTATTGTGAAGACGAGGATGAATATTCTTATCTTGATAAGTATATGGAAGTTACTTCGTGGATATCTTTTAGCTGCAAAGAACTGCTTCACGTTAAAGGAACAACGGATGAAGAAGAAGCTGAAATATGCTTGGCTATTTTAGTTGGCTATAGTGCTATTATTCGAAACCGTGAAAATGATGAGAATGTTCAGAAGGCCCTTGACAGAGCTTTCAAAGTTTTACCCTCTATGTCGCTTTCATTTATAAAGTGCCAACTTTTGATCTATTGTTATGCCGAGACTTATGAAAGAAGATTGGCTGATGAAGCAAAAGAAATTATGAAATTCCGGATGGATCGCGCTCTTAGCCGAGAAGAAAAACGTATTCAGGAATTCTTAAAGGATTTGGAAGATAAAAATATGATGTACGAAATATATAAAGTAGGATGAGCTTTGATAAAGTAAAAATCATAACCTTGCCTAAATTTCTTGATGTCAGAGGTAATCTCTCTGTGATCGAAGGAAATAAAGACATCCCTTTCAAGATAGAACGCACGTATTGGATATACGACGTTCCGGGAGGTGAAAAGCGTGGAGGGCATGCTTATAAAAATAACGAAGAATTTATTGTTGCCCTTTCCGGCAGTTTCGATGTGATACTCGACGATGGATATGAACGTAGAACTTACTCCTTGAATAGATCGTACTACGGATTGTATGTTCCTCGGGGGCTATGGCGCGTGATGGAGAACTTCTCGACCAATTCATTCGCCTTAATAGCAGCTTCGACAAAATACGACAAGGATGACTATATTTATGAGTATAGTGAATTTGTACAGAGGACTAAGATTAATTAGTAACGTATTTCATTATTAATGTATTTCGAAATGAAGAACAGCAAAGTTTATGATTGTACCATGGTTGAACTCGACCGGCATCACAGCAATCGTAAGGGTAATATTTCAGTAATGGAAAACGACAAAACGGTACCTTTTCAGGCCAAACGTCTCTATTATCTATATGATGTACCCGGCGGAGAATCAAGAGGAGCTCACGGACACAGACAACTCTATCAACTCATTATAGCTGCCAGCGGTAGTTTCTCAGTAACGCTGGATGACGGTGAAGTGAAAAGGACTTTTCTGCTGAACCGACCTTATCAGGGGCTGATGGTGGTACCGGGCATTTGGCGTACGCTTGATGATTTCTCTTCCGGCTCGGTCTGCCTAGTACTTGCTTCTGAGCAGTATGATGCTGATGACTATATTAGAAACTACGATGTTTTTTTAAATTATAAAAGAAATGACTGAAAAAGGAAGGACTGAGATACATCCCTTATCCGATGTGAAAAGTATCCATATAGGGCAAAACACCCGAATATGGCAATTTTGTGTCATCTTTGAGGAAGCTGTGATAGGAGAGAATTGTACTATCTGTGCACAGGTACTCATTGAAAACAAGGTCGTTGTAGGTAACAATGTCACTATAAAGTCAGGCGTGCAACTTTGGGATGGGGTATCTGTGGAAGACGATGTCTTTATTGGCCCGAACGTTACTTTTACCAATGATTTGGTGCCGCGTTCTAAAAAATATCCTGAAGAGTTTCTACGTACCCTCCTAAAGCAGGGTGCTTCGATCGGTGCCAATGCTACGATTGTGGCGGGACATACTATCGGTGAGTATGCTTTTATCGGTTCGGGCAGTGTAGTGACACAGGATGTCCCTGCCTATACGCTCTGGTATGGCAATCCGGCTCGTCAGAGAGGATATGTCACCAAAGAAGGTATACTATTAAATATGGATAAGAAAGATAAAAACGGAAAAGAATATTTGTTATGATAAAGTTTCTAGATTTACAGAAGATCACTGCAAAATATTCGGACGAGATACATTTGGCGATCAATAGGGTCGTTGATTCCGGTTGGTACTTGCAAGGTGAGGAAAACAAAAAGTTCGAAAAGAATTTCGCCCAATACATAGGAACGGATTGCTGTATCGGATGTGCCAACGGACTGGATGCTCTGACTTGGATATTCCGTGCTTATCTTGAGATGGGAATAATGCACCCGGGGGATGAAGTGATTGTCCCTGCCAATACCTACATCGCTTCGATACTGGCTATCACAGAAAACGGTTTAAAGGCCGTTCTTGTGGAACCCAAGTTCAATACGTTGGAAATTGATGACTCGAAAATAGAAGAAGCCCTTACGGATCGTACCAAAGCTATTCTGATAGTTCATCTTTATGGCCGTTGTGCCTATACCGAGAAGATAGGAGAGCTATGTAGAAAATACAATTTAAAACTTGTTGAAGATAACGCCCAAGCTCATGGCTGTCTGTTTGAAGGTCGGAAGACGGGTTCTTTAGGCAATGCTGCCGGACACAGCTTTTATCCGGGTAAAAACCTGGGGGCTTTAGGGGATGCCGGTGCGGTGACAACCGATGACAAGGAGTTAGCGGATATAGTAAGGGCTTTAGCTAACTATGGATCGCAGCAGAAATACATTTTTAAATACAGAGGACACAATAGTCGGCTGGATGAAATTCAAGCGGCGGTATTGAATGTGAAATTGCAGTATCTGGATGAAGATAACGATAGACGCAAGCAGATCGCAGCCTATTACTACGATCATATTGAGAATGATAGGGTTGTATTGCCGGAGGTGATGCTTGTAGAATCTAATGTGTACCATCTCTTTCCCGTGTTTTGCACAAAGCGCGATGCGCTTCAGGAGTTTTTGAAGCAACATGAGGTTCAGACCTTGATTCATTACCCTATCCCTGCGCATCGGCAAGAATGCTATAGAGATTGGAAGAGCCTGTCGCTGCCCATAACGGAGAAGATACATCGAGAAGAATTAAGCCTTCCGATAAGTCCTGTGTTGACGGATGATGAGATTCGAAAAGTTGTGGAAATAATCAATGAGTTCGAATAATGGCTCAACAATATCGAAGCATCTTAAAGGCTACTTCCATATTTGGCAGCACACAGATATTACAGATCTTAGTAGGGTTGGTTCGTTCGAAGTTTGTGGCTTTGCTGATTGGTGCTACCGGCATGGGATTAAGCTCCATGTACATGTCGTCGCTGACAATGATAATCACCATCTTCGGTTTGGGCATTAGTTCAAGTGTGGTGCGCGACCTGTCTAAGGCTTTTGACGACAATCAGATGGAGCGCTTTTCGCTTATTATTAAAGTGTTCCGGCGAATCTTGTGTGTGCTATCCATTGCAGGTATGTTGTGTGTGATAGTAATGTCTCACTGGCTAAGTGAATGGGCCTTTAGCTCTACAGACAAAACGTTCGATTTTTGCGGCTTGTCGCTCATCGTCTATTTCACACTCCTGTCGCAGGGCAACACGGCCTTGCTTGTGAGTATGCGACGTATAAAGGCTACGGCGATTTGTTCGTTAGTAGGCTCTATCGTCACGCTTGCCACCTCGATCCCCTTTTTCTATTTCTGGAGATTGGAAGGTATAGTACCCGGGCTGGTAGTTTCTACCATAGCTAATTATGTGATTACCTATCTATATGTACGCAAAATCAAATTACCGCAGTGTCCTATCACGTGGGATGATATAAAGCTTTACGGCCGATCGATGATTGTTCTGGGAGCAGCCATGGTGCTTGCTTCATTATTTGGAAATGTGACGGCTTATCTGATCAATCTTTCTATTACACGATTGGGTGGAGTGGCAGATCTGGGGTTCTTTAATGCAGGCATGTCGATGACGATGCAATCGGTGATGTTGGTTTTCTCTGCCATGTCTGCGGATTATTATCCGCGTTTGGTAGCCTCACTCTCGGAGCCTCACAAAATGAATGATACCATTAATCAACAAAGCGAGATTCTGCTTTATCTGAGTGTACCGATACTGGCCATGATGATGGTGGCATCCCCACTGATTATAACGATGCTATTGAGCCCCGAATTTCAAGTCATCCAAAACTTTATTCGGATATTATGTCTTGGTATGTTGCTAAAGGCGGCATCGTATGCACTGGGCTATGTGGCCTTTGCAAAAGGCGATAAAACGGTGTATCTTTTCTTAGAAGGTATCTATGGAAATGTCACAAATTTGTTGCTTTCGGTGGGGATGTATTCTCTGTGGGGCTTAACAGGGTTGGCGTATTCCTTTGTGGTGAATTATGCTTTATACTTTATTCTTATATCGCTGGTGAATCGGCATCGCTACCATTATCAGCGGAGTAAAACCTTACGTAAAACCTTAGCCGGCTCGATGTTGTCATTGACCGTTTTGCTGGCCTTTACTTATTTGCTTCATGGGGCTGCTTATTATATGGTGAGTCTGGCTCTGTCGCTGATTCTCACATTATATTGCTTAAAAAAATTAAATCAAAGAGTAGAACTGTTTTCGTATGTCAGAGCTAAGATCAGAAAATAACCTTAATCCCTTGGTCTCAATCGTAGTTATTACTTTTAATTCTTCGATGTATGTTTTGGAGACGCTGGAAAGTGCCGGATGCCAAACCTATAAGAACCTAGAACTGATTGTAAGTGACGATGGCTCTACTGACGATACTGTAGAGAAATGTAACGCTTGGATCGAAAAAAAAAAGGACCGGTTTGTCAGGGCAAAGGTGCTGACTGCCGATTGCAATACAGGAATCCCCGCCAATTGTAATCGGGCAATCAGAGAATGCAAAGGTAAATGGATAAAGACGATAGCCGGTGATGATATTTTGTTGCCTGAGTGTATCACTATTAATATGGAATATATCATTTCCTCGAGTGAGGATATCTCTATTCTGTTTTCTACAGTCTTCTCCTTTTCTGTAAAGGAAGGGAAATATGTTATTGATGAGATAAATAAGAATGAGCGGTTGCAACATTTTTCGACTCTCTGCGCAAAACAACAATTTGAGGTGTTATTGACCTCGAATATTATATCTGCTCCGTCAGGCTTCTATACAAGAGAGCTCTTGCTAGAATATCCATATAATGAATTATATCGGAATATGGAGGATTATCCGGAATGGCTGAAGCTGACTTACCATGGCGTTAAACTATTCTTCATGGATAAGCCAACGGTGATGTATCGTTGTGATAATTCTTCGGCTACCCGGTATGCCCCCCATTATTATCCGCTTCAAATGCATGAAACCAAAGTGCTGTTTTTCTGGACTGAGAAAATAAAGTATTTAGGCAAAGAGCATAAAGCTATTTATAATAGAGAAAGACAGGAACTTTTTTTATATGATTTGGTAGATCTTTTCTTGAAAAACAGAAAAAGCAGATGGCATAGTTTTATTTATCGAATGATGAAGTGGATGGTATTTCACTTCTGCTTTTTTAACTCTAATAATCTGAAAAGATGATAAACACAAAGAAATCGGAGGACGCTGATATCTATTCTCCACTCGTTACAATCAATGTGAATACCTACAACTCATCACGCTATGTATTAGAGACGTTGGAAAGTGCCAAGGCGCAGAGTTATGCGCATATCGAATTAATTGTAACTGATGACTGTTCTACAGATCATACGGTAGAGCTCTGTGAAAATTGGTTGGAAGAGAATCGGACACGTTTTGTGCGGGTGGCTTTAATAACCTCAGCCCAGAATACAGGTATCCCGGCCAATTTGAATCGAGGATTAAAAGCTGCCAAGGGAGAATGGATCAAGAATATAGCCGGTGATGACTTGCTATTACCCGATTGCATCTCTCAATTAATGGCGGAAACATCTCCTAAGAAGGATGTGATTATCGGCATCATGCAGAACTTCTCTGTACGTGGCGGTGAAAAGGTAGAGGGAGAAACCGTCCCGGTAGAGAAACGCTACTTCCTCTATGAACAGAACGTGGAATTCCAACACAACTATTTATTAACCAAGAGCTTTAACTTTAATCCGGGAGCGTTGATCCGCCGAAGCCTGTATCTCGAGATCGGGTTTTATGATGAACAGTGGCGTTTGTTGGAAGATCTTCCTTTCTGGTTGAAAGTGACAGCTTGTGGTAAGAAATTGTATCTCAGCGACAATAAAAAGCCGTGTGTGTTATTTAGAACCCATCATGAGAGCTGTTCTTATACCAATGTGGGATTTTGTAACAACGCTTTTTACGATTGCATGTATGAGTTCCACCGTAAAGTGATTTATAAGGAGATATCGTATTTTAATATCCTATTTTATGAATCGGAATTCATGCATAAGCTGGCTTATGATATTATTAAAAAGGTATTTCGTAATAAGCGGAATAAGTACACAATAATGCTGAATGACTTTATGGAGCATCTTTGTTTAACCCATTATATTTACCCTCTTCTTAATTATTGTTATAGAAGAAAACTTAGTAAAAAGAATTAAAATGAGAACCATACCAATCGCCTTTGCTTTCGACAGCAACTTTATTTTACCGGCTAAGATTTGCATCAGTTCATTGTTGATGAATGCAAAAGCGGGTACGTTTTATGATATCTTCATCTTATATGAGCAGGAGCAAGTAGACGAAGATTTCGATAAGCTTGTTACTACTTATGGAAACTGCCGGATACAGGTTCGAGCCATCAAGAACTTCGAAAAGAAACATGAAGTAAGGAATGTTACGACTGCTACCTATTATAGATTATTGATCCCTAAACTGATCCCTGAGTACGATAAAATAATCTATTCGGATGTAGATGTTATCTTTCAATCGGATTTGTCGGAGATTTATGAGACTACCGACTTGGAAGGTTATTATGTGGCAGGAGTTAATTCGCTCTCTCATCTGAATGTTGATTTTGATTCATATTATAGAGAAATTCTTCACATGGATTCTACACGCATTATTTACGGTGGAAACCTGATTCTCAATTCAAAACAAATGCGGGACGATCATTTGGTTGAACGATTTTATGAGCATTTCGAGAAGAAATACAAGTATCAGGATATGGATATTATCAACATTGTGTGTAAAGACCGGATTAAATATTTGCCTCCGATGTTTTGCTATACGATATATATCAATTACTGTTTGATCTTTTATGATCAGAAGAAGGGTATGTATACTCCACAGGAGAAGCAGGATGCCATAACGTTTGGAACGGTTCATTATTGCGGGCCTAAGCCTTGGAATACGCTATGTGCCAATTTTGATATTTGGTGGGAGTATTATCGAAAATCGATCTTCTTCGATCCGGTGTTTTATTATCAATTTTATCTTCCGGAAAAGCCCATAAATAGAAAACGTTCTTTCCTAAGAAAGATGAAGGGTATCTGTTTCTTATTATTAAAGACAGCCAAACGATAATCCATATAATAGTTAACATGGAAATGTGTAAAGTATCGGTTATAATCCCTCTTTATAATGTGGAGAAATATATTGAGCGCTGTGCTTGTTCTTTATTTGAGCAGACGCTTGGCCAGATGGAATATATTTTTGTAGACGACTGTAGTACTGATCGTAGTGTTGAGATCTTACAAACTGTGGTAGATAGATACCCTGTTTTGGATCGAGTTATCCTACTTCACCATGATAAGAACAGAGGAGTATCGGCCGCCCGAAATACCGGCCTAAAGCATGCTAGTGGTGATTATATTGGTTGGGTGGATGCCGATGACCGGGTTGAAAAGGAAATGTTTGAGTGGCTTTATCAGTATGCCCGGATGAATGCATGCGATTTTGTGTATTGCGGGTATATTGAAGAAAGGTCGAACGGGACATGCATTAATCATACAAAAATCGATAAAGAATACCCTGATTCTCTGGAGCGTGTCAACGCCTTGGTCTCAGGTGATATCGATGCCTTTTTGTGGAATAAGTTGATAAAAAGATCGTTGCTGGAGAGCCGGCATATTACTTTTCCCGAAGGTTATGATATGTGGGAGGATTTCCTTGCCCTAGTCTCTATTGTCTATTATGCCAAGCATATAGGTAGCATAAACAAGCCCTTATACCATTATGGGTTGCGGAAAGGCTCTGTTTCATTAGAGTGCTCAGAGAAGCAGCTAAATGCAATGTTCCGGAATCTCTCTTGCGTAGAGGATTTCTTGAATGATATAAATGCCTCAGAAGAAACTTTCTTGAATTTAGTGGAAAGGAAGTTCTGTATTAAAGATGCTTTATTGTTTCAGACGGGCAATACGGAGCAATGGCGCAGTCTATTTCCTGAGATGAATAAGTATATCTGGAAGCAAAATGCGTGTTGGCAGGTTAAGCTTTATGAATGGAGCTTGTCGAAGCATATTAATTGGGTCTATCCTTTATACAAAGCATACCGCCACTTAAAAACAAAAGCAGGCAGAGGCCTTGACTACTAAGAAAGTGAAACACGCTTATTTAATTATCGCTTATGGGCAGCCGGCTAATTTGCAGCGACTTATCGACGCACTGGATGATGTCCGTAACGATATTTTTGTCCATATAGATAAAAAATCAGACTTTGATTTTCAGGGGTTGAGAGCTAACTATTCAACCTTATATATTCTGCCCGAACCTTTAGATGCCCGTTGGGGTGATGTCAGTTTAGTGGAGGTAGAACTCTTATTGATTGAAGAGATGCTCACACACGAAGTCTATCAGTATTGTCATTTCTTATCAGATAGTGATTTCCCTATAAAATCGCAGGATTATATTCATGCGCAATGTGATACATACCACGGCAAAGAATTTATAGGCTATGCAAGTGCGGAGAATGTAAAGGAGGAAATCTCCAATAAGGTACAGTATTATTATTTGTTTCCCAAAGATTTCAAGAATGCAACAATTCTTCAAAGAGGAGTGCGATTTTTGTTTTTACGCTTGCAGCATATCTTACAGATAAAGAGAAACCGAAAAGTAGTATTTAAAAAAGGCTGTCAATGGTGCAGTATTACGTATGCCTTAGCCGAATATTTGTTTTCTCAGGGAAACGAAATCCTTGGCCTGTTTAAACATACCTATTGCTCTGACGAGATTTTTATACAGACGATGTGTTGGAATTCACTTTTTAGAGATCATATTTATCGCATAGATGATGAATTCGGCGGCTGTCTTCGGTTTATTAAATGGAAAGAGAATCGGATTGATTCGATCCGGGAAGAAGACGTTGATAAAATGATAGCGTCCAATTGTTGGTTTGCCCGAAAGTTTTCTCAAGACCAAGAGGAATTATTAGATAGTATCAAAAGAAAGTGGAAAGACACCTAAAAATTATTCAGAGATAAAAATGAGAATAGCTGCAGTAATCGTATTATTTCATCCCAATGAGAGTTTGGTATTGAGCAATATAAGTCGCTTCATCGATGATATCGACCTTCTTATTGTTTACAGAAATTCAAAAGAGACGATTTGTTTTCCTGAAGAATATGCCAAAAAGATCAGAGAAGAGGGCTCAGGAGAGAACGAGTATATAGCCGGGCCATTGAACAAGTGCATCGAGTATTGTCTGAAAGAAGGATACGACTATCTTTTAACGATGGATCAAGACAGCCAATGGACTGATTTTTCGTCCTTTTTAAAAGAAGCCACTTTGCTCAAGGAACCCGATACGGTAATCTATGCTCCTAACGTAAATTACCTCTATTCGACAGAGAAAGCTGAGCAGGAAGTGGAAAGTACCATTACTTCAGGCTCATTGTGCAACGTAGGGCTTGTAAAGCAGCTTGGCGGGTTCAGAGAAGAGTATCAAATCTATTGGGTTGACGGTGAGTTTTGTTATTGGGCTCGTGAGAACGGATATAAGATAAAAGTGCTTACTAACTATCATTTAAGTCAATTTTTTGGTAAAGAAGCACGAACCATCGGCGGCTTCTTATGTGCAAATTATTCTCCTATAGTCTATTATTTCATGTTCCGCAATATGATTTGGATGTGCAGGGAGCACGGCTCTGTAACCGGCTTAAAATGCATTTGTTATACCTCGCTATTTTACATTAGGGGTATCGTGCTGGGAGAGAAAGACAAAACAAAGAAACTAGGTATGATACTGAAGGGCTGCATAAATGGCTTATTTGGAAAATTTAATAAACGCATGAAATAAATGATATCTGTAATCATTCCCATCTATCAAGTAGAAAAGTATATTGAGCGCTGTGCCTGTTCACTTCTTGGACAGACACTCAGAGACGTGGAATATATTTTTGTCGACGATTGCTCCCCGGACAAAAGCCTGGACGTGCTCAAACGTGTCGTGGCTAAATATCCGTGGCGTAAAGACCGTATAAAGATTCTTCGTCATGACTCCAACAAAGGCCTTCCTGCAGCTCGTAATACGGGGCTGGAAGCGGCAAGTGGAGATTATATCTTCCATTGCGACAGTGACGACTGGGCGGACTGGTCCATGCTCGAAGTGCTCTATGATAGAGCCAAATCGACTAACGCCGACATCGTGTGGTGCGATTGGATGCTTAGTTTCAAGGAAAAGGAGCGATATATGCAGCAACCCTCTTATCAGACGGCCGATGACGCCTTGAGAGGACTCTTATCCGGTGCCATGAAATATAACGTATGGAATAAACTGATCAAAAAGGAGCTTTACCTTACTAACGATATCTCTTTCCCGCAGGGTCATGGCATGGCTGAGGATATGACCATCATCCGTCTGTTTACCTGTGCCCGGCGCATCGTCTACATGCCCAGAGCTTATTACCATTATCGGCGTACAAATGAGAATGCGTACACCCACACTTTTTCAAGTAAACATTTGGAAGATATATTGTATAACACCGCTGAAACGATCTCCTATATTAGAAAAGAGAAAGGCGATAAGTTCGATAAAGAAATAGAGTGGTTTAAGCTATCCGTAAAATTCCCTCTACTCATCGGGGGTACTTATTCAATGTACAAACTATGGAGAGCTTGGTACTCGGAATCTAATTCGTTTATCCTATCCAATAAAAATATCTCCCTACGCAGCCGACTTCTTCAATATGCTGCGTGGAAAAGGCTGTATGGAGTTGTCTGGCTGTATACTAAAATTGTTCACCGCTTCATTTACGGCATAATCTATAGATAAATGATAAAATTCGTTTCCGTATTTCTTACCCTTCTCGTAACCAGTCTTTATCTCTTCCCCTTTGAACTCACCGTGCTAAAAGGCGTGAATT
>Ga0302211_10000584_pt1 | contig 12534 bp, 7 predicted proteins | sample II_Fen_E3_3_FD_200234 | JGI IMG/M metagenome (GOLD analysis project Ga0302211, IMG submission 200234) | Peat permafrost microbial communities from Stordalen Mire near Abisko, Sweden - II_Fen_E3_3 | ecosystem: Environmental > Terrestrial > Soil > Wetlands > Permafrost | place: Sweden: Abisko... | reverse complement strand
TTGAGTTGTCCTATTTTTTCATCCAGAGTCATTTTGGACATTAAATTGGTTATAAACTGGTCCATGACAGGATCATTTTTGAAATAAAGTGCTTTGCCGGATGGCAAAACTGGTGTTGCAACTTCGGCAACTACCTTAGACCTTTTTTTGTTGCTCTTTTGTGCAGAAACACTTGAAAGGAATAGGCAACAGATTGCTAAGAAGACTATTTTCTTTTTCATATTTATATATTTTTGTTTGATTATATTTTTTCTTTATTTGATTTGCTTTTAAACCCCAGTTTTTTCAATCCATTTTGAATATCAGGAATTTGCATGAACAGTTTCCATAATAATCCGCTTCGGTAGTTTTCAATCATTACCACAATTGGTCCCTGGTCAATAGCCAAATGACTCTTTGCATACCAGTTGTGCGATTCGCTAAATCCATCGACAAAACCATATTCCGTCCAGATTTTATCCCCTAAGTCATAATAAAAATGTTTCAACGCCTGCATGGAATATTCGGGAGTGTACGGAAATGATGACAAAGCGGCTGTAGGTTGAATAACTCCAAGATCTTCCTGAGGGCAATGTGCAACATATCCTTTAAAACTATCTCCTGCAGTTAATCCCCAGCAATTTTTACCATATCCGGTATACTTTTTTGGATTTTCAATGCAATAAGCTCTGTTAATGAGTGTGTGATTGCGGGTTTGTTCCTGATAATTTATTCCTAACGAGTCGACTAATCCGGTTGGGTCTATCCCCAAAAATGTGTATTGTTCAAAAAACAAAGGACCTCCCATATCGTAATTTCCCAATGGAAGTGTTATACCATAATAAGATTTGCCGTTTCTGAAACCTCCACTGCCAACCCATGTGTTATTGTAAGTTTCTTTTGAAATAGGGTGATGCGGAGAAGAGGCCGACATAATATACGTAATCAGACATTCATCCCAACCAGTTACGGGAAAATTCATATCGAAACCATTGTTTGGACTCCAGTGCCAATACAATTTATTTTCGCCATTCGTGTGCCAGTTCCAGTTTGCGGTATTCCACATTTGATTTACTCTTTTGCACAAATACTTCTCACGGGGTATGTCCTTGCTGAAGTACTCCCTGGCACATAAGAACCCCATCAATAAATAAGACGTTTCAACAATATCTGCACCATCATCGAGCCGATCGAATTTTATTGTTTTTCCGGTACGACCATTCATGAAATGAGGATAAATACCGTGATAGCAGTCTGCGTTGATTAAAAAATCAGCAATTTGTATAAGACGATTCACTGCCGAATCGCGTTTAATCCAACCTCTCTCGACTGCCACAATGGTACTCATGATACCAAACCCGGTCCCTCCAATGGCACATGCATCGGGACCAAAAGGTGTTTTGCTGAAATTTGGTTCATCATAGGCTTCGTTAATATAATCCCAATAATGTTCTGCTAACACGGTATTACTTCGTTCACGGGCTAATCCGCTTACAGGATGTGCAAAGTTCCAAAAGTAACGGAAGGTTTGTCGTTGAATGATATTGAGCAATGCTGAATCGGAGATATTTTTCACAATCCCAACAACCGGAATGTAATTGTCATTCTTATCTGTTATATTGGATTTACTTTGTCCTATAACAGAGATATACAACAGTGAGAACCCAAATAATAAGGTTACTATTTTCCTTTTCATAGCTACTGAAAATAAACTTTTAAAATGGATTTCTATTATTTCACAAAAAGCGGTTTCGTTTTATTGGAAACTCCGCTTTCACTCAATGCTTCGATGGAAAAATAATAGGATGTTCCCTTGTCTAATCCTCGCAAATTGTATGAATTTTCGTTATACACCGTGATGCAGTTGTACTGTTTATCTGCAGCAGTTCCAAAATAAATATTATAGCCGTAGATATTCGGTTGTGGTTTCCACGATATCATTGCATTGCGGGTATCGCTTTTACTCCGGTTGATGGTTAGTTTTTGAACAGCTTCAGGAATAACTCCCTGAGCTTTTCCAAAAACACGCAGATCCATCAATGCAAAATTGCCGCTGGCAGTGTGTATGTTTTCTATTTTTAAATAGCGGGTTTGGATAGGTTGGCGTAGTTCCACATAATCGTGAGGCACATCCTGATCATTATCACTTTTATCTACCACCAGTTCCCAATTATTTCCATCTATCGAACTATATATTTTGTATTGATGGTATATGTCCATAGCTTTTCCAAACTGGTTGGCTTTGTGCTCGTAATAGTTTAGCTGAATGGCATTCACCTGTTTCACATCGCCCAGATCCATGGCAAACCATTCGCCGGGTTGACCGGATTTAGCAGCCCAGTAAGTACGCATGTTTTCGTCGGATGCATTTTCGGGTGTGTAAATGCTGTCGGACGACGATGCCCATGTCTTTTTGTTTAGCGATAGTAACATCCAGCCGGTGAAGTTTCCTTTTTGGTGATCTTCGGTATTTTGAGGGATGGCTGTAGGATAATCGCCAAAGGCTGTGTTTGAATACATGACGCCATCCTTATCAAACCCAGCGGGATAAAGTCCTATCCGTCTTTCGAAAGTTTCGCGCAAGGATAACATACAGGTAGAAATATGCCAGTAGTTACTGAAATTGTCTTTGAATGTTCCTCCATGTCCGGCTCCCAAAACAAATCCACCCGGTTTGTAGGAGAAAGGATTGTGCTGTTGGTAGACGAATGGTCCGAAGGGATGATCGGCCACGTAAACACCATCGGCATACACTTTGAATTCTGTGCCAGGAGCACCGTATTGCAGGTAGTACTTATTGTTATGCTTAGTCATGTATGCACCTTCAATAAATGGTTTCAGAGATACAGAATCGTCGTTGTTCATTCCAAATCGTTCCCAGCCATGTATTTCGGGTTTCAATCCGAATAAATCGTGGACAATACTTTTGGGCCGGAAAGTGGAGCGATCATATTCTGCCACTTTAATGGGAAACTCATTGCTGGAGCCGTAATAGAGGTACAAACGTCCGTCATCGTCTAAAAACAAATCAGGATCCCAGTGAGGCAATATTGCAGTTTCGGTAAGTCTTTTCCAACGTCCTTCTTTGGGGTTGGTACTGTACCAAACCGGTAAATCTTTATAGGTAGAACCAATCATCATGATGGTGTCGCCCGATACTTCTACGGCTGGAGCACATTGGTCATCGTCGGTTGGTTTACGTTGAAATCCGCTGAAAACGAATTTCCATTTCGATAAATCTTTGGAAACATAAAAGCCATCCTGATTGGTACTGAATAAATAATATTCTCCCTTGAATGGCACAATCAGCGGATCGGCTGTTGAACGGCAAGAAATTTTATTTTCTTTATTGTATGGTTCGAAATTGTAATCGATATTCAGGGGGTTACAAAAAGTCTTGGGGTGATCGTTTTTAGGATCGAACCAGGCTGTAACCTGAGCTGTATGTTTTGGAAGTGAATGATCGGATTGATCTTTTTTTAGGGTACAATTAACCCGAAGGTTTTGAATTCCGACAGGCAATTCAGTAATTGCCATTTCTGGATAATAAAAACGCAATGCCATATCATTTGCACCAATGGTAATGCTGTATTCTCCCTTAGAATTAGTCGTTGCGGAACTAACACCATCTTTTACCATCACTCTTACCTGATTGATGGGTTTATCTTGTTCGTCCGACACAATGCCGGTAACCTGATATGTTTTTTCAGTGGAAATGTTGTATTCGGTTATCTGTCCTTTTACAACTTTGGATTGAGCCGAAATAGTTAAACAGAAACAGACTAGGATGCTTAGTAAAAGATATTTCATAAGATTTAAAGTTATAACCAGTATTAGTCAACCTAATTAAGATGATTCAAAAACAGGAAGGGAGAGAAATTCTCTCCCTTCCATGATTTTACAATGAAGATGATTACAATTTTTTTGTAAACAAAGTATTTACTTCCGCGGCGGTTAATGCAGTGCTATACAATCTGAATTGATCTAAACCACCTTTCCATGTAGAGTTTAACCAATCTCCTGCTACATCAGTTGGTCCATTCCCGATTCTTACAGATGTTATTTTTGAATCGTCTAAATTGACTGGTCCATGAGTTCCCCAGGTTTTAGTTCCAATAGCAATTCCATCTTTATATAACGTTAGTACAGAGGTGCTAGCATTATAAACCAACGCAATATGATGCCATTGATTATCAAGTAGACCTGAAATGGATTCAGCATTTTCCCATGTTAACCAAGTATCTGCCATGTTTTTATCAACTAACACTAATTTAATAGCAGCAACTGTTGTTGTGGGCCCTGCATCAAACAATAGAAAGAATGTTGCTCCTGACCAATGTCCATTAGATGATGGTAAGCAAAAGATATTTTCTGCACCGGGAAGATCTCCATTCTTTGTTTGTCCATTATGCTTTTCCCAAAAAGAAACGGTAAAACTACTAGCAGTTGATGCAAAGTCGTTTGGTTTTGAATATGTTAGGAATTTTCCAGATGCACCTTGAACTGCTTTCCCATTTATTCCATCAATCGATGCCAAAGGATTATCAGTTGCAAAATTTGCTCGGATACTGTCCACTGCATTCATCAACGGATTGTCGGTTATACCATCAAAGGCTACATAAAATTTTAAAGGTCCACCTACCGGATTGGTGTCTTTTTTATAATCGCTAAAAGCCGGATGATTCATATCTTGACAGCTGTTGAACAAAATAAGTGCAACAGACAGAGCCATAATCTTTATAAATATTTTTTTCATATTTGTATATTTTATTTGTTAGCAATTATTTCCAGTCAGCGTTTTGAGTCAGTTTACCCTGAGCTTTGTCGATGATACTTTGAGGAATCGGATAGTATTTGCATTTGTCGGTATATCCGGCTGCACCAAGTACACTAACTGCATCTCCCCAGCGAACTAGGTCGAAGAAACGTTCGTATTCCATACCGAATTCGGCTCTTCTCTCTTTCTTAATTGCTGTGCGTAAATCGGTCTGTACGGTAGTGGTTACCGGAGGCAAAACACTTGCTGTTCCTCTGGCGCGACCTCTAACCATTTCCAAATAACCCAATGCTTTGGTGGTATTAGCTGCACCACCAATTTCGTTGGCAGCTTCTGCAGCCATGAGCAATACATCGGCATAGCGTAGAAGTCTTATGTTCAACCAGTTGGCATATTTGATTCCTGTAGCTGATCTTCTAACCGGATTGGAATACACTTTTCTGTTCCAGTAAGGTTGGATAGAGCCCAGAGCAGCAGGTACTGTCAGACCGTAGCCATCAGAACCACCTGAATAAAGTATGGTAGTTGTTTTACGTGGGTCACCGGCTTCGTACGAATCTACTAATGCCTGACTTGGAACATTCCATCCCCAACCTAAATCCCAATCGCCGCTTCCGCGTACACCTTGTGCACCGTTGCAGTTATTGTTGTAGCTTACTGTTCCATTTGCATTGACATACATCTGAACTTCCAGGATGGATTCACTTGAGTTTTCTCCTTCTTCTTTGAAGAAATTATCGTACGATGCCAGTAAATTGTATTGAGTTGAGTTTTTTACTTCTTCGCATTTAGCGAGTGCACCTGCCCAGTCTTTTCGGTACAGTTTTGCCTTTGCCCACAATGTATTAGCAGCACCTTTTGTTGCACGACCAGTGAATGAACTAAGCCATGTTGAGGGTAAATTAGTCGATGCATAAGTCAGATCCTGATCAATTAAAGCATAAATATCTGCAACGCTTGATTTTTCGATATTCGCATCACCTACATTGTAAATCTTGAAATCGATTTTAGGTACTTGTCCAAATGTTCTTACTAAATCAAAATAAGCATATGCTCTGAAGAATTTGGCTTCGGCCTGATTAATTTTATCTCCATCGGTAGTTAGCTTTAGCGAGTCGATATCGTGTAGGATGTCATTACAGGCATAAATCATCTTGTAATGTGCATTCCAATAATCAAGTAACAACCAACCATCCGATTTATCATATTTGAAGAAATCTGCCATTTGTTCGTAGTTGGCACCATCGGTTACAGTACTTCCTTTTATGGCATCATCGCTCCGCATTACATGCATAAATATCATGGGTAATCCGGTCATTCCTTCGTCGCGAAGAGTACCATAGAGTCCAAAAACTTTACCCTCTACACCCCCAACGGTTAAGTCTCCTTCGGTGGCTGTACCCTGAGGTTTACGATCCAGAAAATCAGTGCAACTTACCGCCATTAAAATCAGGGGTAAAATGAATATGAATAATATATTTTTTTTCATGACAATATATGTGTTAATTTTCAATTAAAATGTAATATTAAAACCTGCCGTAGTAATTGCCGGAACTGGATAACCTCCATTATCAACACCAAATTGGGTTGCACTACCACCTGCTTCAGGTGTAAATCCTGAGTTATGTTTCCATGTAATCAGATTTTGACCACTTACATAAAAGCGCAATGAGCTGATACCTAATTTCGACAGTGATTTATGATTAAAGTTATATCCTAACTGAACATTACGAAGTCGGATATAGCTACCATCTTCAATCATATAGGTCGAAGGCAAATTATTTATGGCATCGTTGCCCACTTTAGGTTCCCAGTTTGAAGTACCTGCACCTGTCCATCTTCCCAGCCGGGCATCGCGGTAATTAAATACGGCAAAGGAAGATCCATTACCCCAGCTGCGCCAAACTTCGTTTCCATACACTCCCTGAAAGTCTACTACCAGATCAAATCCTTTGTAATTCAACGAACCGGAGAAACCATAGGTAAAATCAGGAGTCGGATTACCGATTTTCGTACGGTCATCGGAAGTTATTTTTCCATCGGGGACTCCATTCGGACCACTGATGTCCTTAAATTTAAGATCGCCCGGTCCGTAATCTCCTAAGGTATTAACAGGGCTTGCCAATTTATCGGCATACGATTGATATACACCTTCTACCTGATAACCATAGAAATATCCGAGTGGATTGCCGGCTTCAGTTACAGAGTTGCCATCATAATATTTGTAACCATCTTTCCATACATTCAACACCTTGTTATTCATGGTGGTAAGATTACCACTTACGGAGAAACTCAAATCCTTATTTATCGATTGATTCCATGTAGCTAAAAATTCTAATCCTGAACTTTTGATAGAACCGGCATTCATGTAAAAGTTATTAGCTCCATCATTAACCATGGTCAACAGGTCTTTAGTTCTTTTGTCGTAATAGTTTGCTTCAAAATGTAACCTATTGTTTAGAAGATCCATTTCAACACCACCTTCATATGCATTTACAGTTTCCCACTTTAAATTCGGATTGTTTTTGTAGGCTAATTCATATGCTGGTACAATATTGTCGCCAAACACAGCCGATGAACCTGCAACATAATTAGGATAGTAAGGATAATGTACTCCGGTGTATTGGTTGCCCAATTGTCCAACCGATGCTTTTAATTTCATGTTATTAAACAGTGTTTGGCTTTGCATAAAGCTTTCCTGAGTAAGATACCATGCTCCACCCACTGCCCAGAAGTTTTGGAAGCGGTGACTTGGCGAAATTTCGGAAGATCCATCTCTACGGAATGAAGCGTTCAGATTGTATTTACCTTTGTAGTTGTACAAAGCTCTGAATAATGTAGATACTGTCGAACGTTCCCATTCTGATGGATTATTTGCGTCCGTGATTACTTTTCGTGATGAAGGATCACCATAAGGATATACATCCAGGTACCACCATCTTTTATCGTATGGTATAGGGTCACCACCTGCATATTGCGAAACTTGTCCTTTCGTTTGGCTGTAGTTTTCGAAATAAGTGGTAAAACCACCCAATAAGGTTATTCCATGATCTCCAAATTGTTTTTTATAGGTCAACAAATAATCTTGTTGAATTTTCGAATAGTTGTTTTTGTATTGTTCAACTGATGATTTAGCATTCCAATTCACTACCATGTAGTCTGGTCGGGTTTCTTCGGCATTGTAAACTTTAAACAATGGATTATAAGTCGTTCCGTCATTATATCCTAAGTCGGCATAGTAATTCACCTTGAAAGTAAAATCTTTTAGGAAAACATATTCCAGAAATCCATTTGCTAAAAACCGGTATTCTTTGTTCAATTGGGTGTTTTTGTTTCCTTCAACGAACATTAAGGGATTTCCGATTTGCGGACCACCAATTGCATCTGGCAATTTGTTGTAAACGCCATATGTTGTGTTGAATGGTTCAACAATAGGAGTAGCATTTATGGCTGCACTAAAATCGTGCAACTGTGGCTTGTTTGCTTTCGAACCGTTTACGTTTATGCCTATTTTTAAATTTTTATTGAGCTTAAGTTCATCATTTACCGATACAGTAAACTTATTGTAGGTTTCATTTTTGATCAAACCCTGTTCGTCCATATAACCAAAACCAACATACAATTTATTTTTGTCTGTTCCGCTGGAAATGCTGATGCTGTTCGAGTTGATCAATGCATTTTTCTGAGAGATAAGATCTACCCAATTGGTGTTACCTGAAAATAAACCATAGTTGGGATAGGCTACCGATCCCTGATTTGCTCTTTGTTCGTCATACAAAGTCATAAACCCTGTACGGTCGGTCATTTTGGGAGTTCCAACAATGTTTTTCACACCAAGCGAAGAGTTAACGCTCACGGTTACTTTTCCTTCCGCTCCTTTTTTGGTGGTTACAATGATAACACCATTAGCGCCTCTGACCCCAAAAATAGCTAATGATGAAGGATCCTTCAGTACTTCCATCGATTCGATATCTGCCGGATTTACAAAACTAATATTGTCATTAAAAATACCATCTACAATATAAAGGGGTTTCGTTTGATTTCTACTTACTGTACCACGTATACGAATATCAGGGTCTTCACTTGGTTTACCGGTATTTACAACACTTAATCCTGTAACTTTACCTTGTAGCGATGCTACCGGATTAGAGTTAGGTTTACCAGCCAGATCTTTACCCGATACATTTACGATTGATCCCGTAAGATCCCGTTTCCTTGCAGTTCCATATCCAACTACCACTACTTCATCCAAGGCTTGGGTTTCAGCTTCCAGTTCGATTCGTAATGTTGAAGCATTGATTGCTTTAATTTCTTTGGACACATATCCAATATACGATACAACCAACACTGAGTTTTGGGGTACTGAAAGGGTAAAATCACCATTAACGCCCGCTGTTGTACCGTTAGTAGTGCCTTTTTGAATAATGGATGAGCCGATTAATGTTTCTCCTGTCTTTTTATCGACAATCACTCCCTGCACACGTATATTTTGTGCAAAAAGCGAACTGGCACTTACAAGTGCAACCAGTAGGAGTAAAATAGTTTTTTTTCTCATGGTTCTCTTAAATTTAAATGGTTAGTAACATAATTTTTTATTGTATTTTAAATCCTAGTTTTTGTAGTCCTGTATGAATTTCAGGATTACTCATAAATAATTTCCAGAGCAAACCGCTTCTGTAGTTTTCTATCATTACGGCTATTGGTCCTTCGTCTATAGCCAGATAACTCTGAACTACTTGTTGGCCTTCTACCATGCCAGGATTGAAAGCATCATAAAATCCACATTTCCCGAATAATTGTTTCCCTCGGTCGAAGTAAAAGTGGCGTAAAGCATTCATTGAAGCATCGGGAGTATAGACTATTGAAGATATTGCTGCTGTAGGTGATATGGTTCCATTTTCATCATTCGTACCTGGTTGGTGTGAGCTGTAACCCACAATCGGGTCGTCGGATGAAGTAAATCCCCAGCAGTTTGCACCGTAACCCACATGTTTTTTAGGGTTCTCAGTGGCATAAGCCAGATGGATTAGAGCGTGTGAACGGTTTCGTTCGAAGTAATTTGTGTATTTGTCGGACAAACCATTCGGATTCAATCCCAAAAATGAGTAATGTGTAAAAAAGAGTGGTCCCCCATACTCCATCCCCAAATCAAGTTTGATACCGTAGTATTTTTTTCCATTCAAATAATAATTGGAATTAGTATAACACTTCTCATACACAGAACGTTTAATTGGGAACGTTGGAGATGCTGCTGCCAGCACGTAGGTTATCAATGTTTCATCAAATCCGGTAATACGATGGTTCATTTTCCAACCATAGTTTTTTGACCAATGCCAGTACAAGGCATTTTGACCTTGTGTATACCAGTTCCATTCGATGGTTTCCCAAAGTCTGGTAATGCGGCTAACCAATGTTTTCTCGTTTTCATTTCCGTTGCGGTAGTATTCGCGGGCGGTGAGCAATCCTTCCGTCAGAAAGGCTGTTTCAACTAGGTCGCCACCATCATCAAACTCACTGAAACTAAAAACTTTTCCGTTATTGGCATTGTACCAATGTGCCCATGCTCCGTGAAAACGGTCAGCTTTTTCGAGGAAGTTGACTATTCTATTAATCTTTTTGTATGCATCGTCTCTGCTGAAATAGTTTCGTTCAGCTCCGGCTATCAGTGCCATAATTCCAAATCCGGTTCCACCTGTAGTAACGATATTTCCATTTCCATCGTTACTCCGTTCTCTTGCCAGTCCGGTTTCAGGGTCGGCAAAATCGTAAAAATAACGGGTCGCATAACGCTGTGTCATATCCAGCAAAGCTTCATCAGATGACGTGGGTATTTGAACCCGTATCTCAAATTTTGTAACTTGTTTGCTATCCATGGATAATCCTTTTGGTAGAATCCTATAAATGAAAGTTGCTTCTTTCTGCAATGGTTTACCAAAGAAATCAAGATAACTATCTTTATTTGTCTCAGCTATTTTGCTGAAATTACTGTTACCATCGGCAGAACGGTATATTTCATAGGTAAATCCTGCATGATTTTCCCATGTCAATTCGGTGTGTGCCGGATAACCCACACCTTTCAGGTTGGCAGATACTACGCAGTTCACTTTCTCAGCAAAACTATTGCTGACGGCTAAAATTAGAAAGCTAAATATAATTATTCTTTTTTGCATCGCTTTTGATTTGTAATAGTGACTTCGTTTTAAATTAATTTTGTTTTAGGCACAAGCACTCAACCCAGATCCGGATAAATTATCCGAATTGGTACGATTGAATTTTTGTACGTTTGTGGAAAAAAAGATATTCGATAGATATCTGATATGGTAGTGCAGAGGGCGCTGCGGTTTCTTTGATTATGACTGAGTCTATTTGCAAGGCCGATTCTCCCAACCCTAAAGGGAGAATCGTTTATTGCCTGCAAACGTAACCAAAACCAAACAACAACAAAACCTTTTACTTTCTCTATATAATAAGTTATACTATGAGTGTTGGATATATTTTTGAGATTCCCATTCTGAATTGCGAATTCAGTTGAGCCCTCCGATTTTGCGGATGAGTTTTCAAAGCAGAGAAGCCTTGACACGATTGATAATGCAATGACAAAATCCAGTTTCATAACGGTGTGATTCTTGGTATGCTGAAATAAGTTAACGCTGCAAAGTAACAGTAACAATTAGCCGAAAACAAATTTTCAGACCCAATAAGAACCCTACATGTGAAAATAAGGCAAAATTAAAAACCCTATTTTAGCCCTACACAGAATTGAATTAAGGCTGTAATCATAAGATATATAGTTGTTTGTTCAATAGCTATTTTTGGGGGATATAGATTGAATTCTATCAAAAAACACTATCATAATACAAATTGAAGGGCTGCATGTTTTTTCATGATAATACAATAACCCCCTTTTCATGTCTTTAGGTGAATTAGTAATCGGACAGGGATGTATTTTAGGTACTGTATCATGTCTTCCTGCATTAATAATTATCGAATTTGCATGAATCAAGAAAAAGAATATTGGTTCTCCGCATGCTCCGACTATGTTACTATTCTGTATATTCATAACCATTGCTATTGCCAAGAAATCAAAAGACTTTGATACAAAGCTTTTTCGGACAATCATCTTTAGTCTTATCATTCTCGTAAGCTCCTTATTTTCGGTTTTTATATTTAAGGAAACTCAAATCATTGGACATTGATTTATATAAAATTGAACCATTTTAATCTGTAAATGGTTTTAAGGATGCAGAGAGTTTGTTCTATAAATACTTGCATGTTTAGCTATTTCAGAAGTATTTCATGTTATCTGTAAATTTCTTAAATACACATTAAGTTTTCTTAAATACTGTAAGATAGCTGTTTTATAACATAAATTCGATTGTACCTTTGCATTTAATATGAAAAGCATAATTAAAAATATAGCTTGCCAGTTTTTACTTGTCTTTCTTGTTGTTCAGACATTGAATCTGAGCATCAATTCTATTGACTTTTATGCTCCTACAAAAATATCAACCGCTGCAGAAGATCAGGATTATGTCGATTCGGTCATAGAATTTGTGGTTGAAAATGTGTTGGGCTTTTCAAAAGATACATTCCACGATAAAGCTTACGCTGATAATAATTGCAAGCAACAACAAACTGTTGTTCATTTTGATCTGAAATGGGTGCCTGATTCATTAGTCACTTATGATCTTGACGCAACCCAGAAAGATATTGCTCACTTTGTTATGAAGAATGATAAAGTGATTAATCTTTACTACAAAGAAGTTCCCGCAAAGCCA
>Ga0302211_10000574_pt1 | contig 12652 bp, 7 predicted proteins | sample II_Fen_E3_3_FD_200234 | JGI IMG/M metagenome (GOLD analysis project Ga0302211, IMG submission 200234) | Peat permafrost microbial communities from Stordalen Mire near Abisko, Sweden - II_Fen_E3_3 | ecosystem: Environmental > Terrestrial > Soil > Wetlands > Permafrost | place: Sweden: Abisko... | reverse complement strand
TTGAGAGCATTGAGTTTTTAGGACAGATGTATTGGTGTGTCCATCATGAAGAGTCACATTTCATGCTTCGTCTTAAAACACTGATTGAAAGAATAAAACAAGGTGCATTTGGACTTCTGTATGAGAATAAAGAGCCTCAAATGGTTCTGCTACCGATCCATGAGTTTTACAGACTTAAAGCCATTGAGGAGCATTTAGAGGATATGGAAATTGCTAAGATTATTGAAGAGCGTATCACCAATAGGAGCAAAGAAGATCCACATCCTATAGAGGACTTTGATACATTAAGGTCTAAAACCTATCAGCAATCTTCAAAGGAGAAAAGACATGAGTGATTTTATACTACCTTTCATGGGTATGATAGTGATCTTTATGATGTATTATTTTATTTTAAACCCTATAAATAGACGCTATAAAGTAACATTGAATTGCATCTTAGGAAAAGAGATTGCCAGAAGGCTTTATCAAGAGATACATCCTAAATTTGTTTATAAACCCTATCATGAAGATGATATACATCGTCAAGTGATTTTAGGAAGTGCCGTGGTAGAATTTAAAAGATTGCTCAATGAAGACACTATAACTAAGAGCAAATGAGACGTTTAACGATGATTTACTTATACTAACTATACTGTTTATTACCCTTTATAGATCTAATCTAATATTTCTTAAAATGAGCTCATAGAGTTTCCTCGCTTTATGAGCTCTTTTAGTTCATAACTAATGACTGGTTCAAGCGTTACTTTTTCTAAAGATACCACAGATACTTCATTTTTCATCACAAATTAACTTAGATTCATAATACTATTGGCTATAATCAGATGAATTAATCATAAAGAAGTATCGTGAAACTGATTCATTTTTCGGACACGCATTTAGGCTTTAACGATTTAGATACCTTCCCTCAGATAAGTAATCGCTTGTGCACTTCAAAACTTCTTATTTATGCAATACCTTTCTCAACTACACTCTTAGAATATTATTTAGTAGCGTATGTGGCAATATTTAAGGTAGTTGGCTTCCTATACATTTATACTTTGAAAGCATTCCATATCATTAACAAATCTTATAGACAAATATTTTCAATTTCTAATGAAACAGGATTAAGAGACGTTTTATAGAGTTGTAATTTTCAAGAGGAACAAATATGAATGAATCTATATGTAAAATTTGTGGCAATAAAGCTGAAGAATATCCTAGCCCAAAAGATCAAACAGTGATCGTCTGTTCTTATTGTGGAAGATATTCAGTGACTGGCAGTTTTTTTATAGAAAATTATTCTAAAGATAAAACTAATTTTTATAAAGTATCAAGCTGGATACGCGAACAAAATGATTTATTTCAAACATATCCTATATTTGACCATGAAAAGTTTGAACAAATTATCAATATAAAAGATAAAAAAATTAAAGAAAAATTTGATTTTTTATTAGCATTATTTGCTAATGCCCCGCAATATATTAGTCTTTATGAAGATGGCTTTTGTGAAATTGATGGCCAGTATATAGCTGATAAAAATGCTCTTTGGTCAACAAATACTTTTTTGGTCAAAACTTGGTCAAAAAGCTATCAAGAATTATGTGCATTATTTCAAAAAGCCATTGATAATAAATTAGTAGATGGAGAGATTATAAATTTCAGAGCAATTAACTACCGTGGGTTAACGTTCAATGGTTTTGAATATCTTGAGGATTTAGGTAATCCAAATCAAAACTCAAAAAATATTTTTGTAGCTTTTAATTTTGAAGATAATTTAAAAAAAGTTTTTAATGAAACTTTAAAACAAGCTATTGAAAAAGAAGGATTTAATTACGTGGTTGTCAATCAAGATAATGTAGAACACAATAAAAATATTAATGATGAGATAATCGGTAAACTCAAATCCTCCCGCATCGTCATTGCTGATTTTACGAATCATCGGAACAGTGTCTATTTCGAAGCAGGATTTGCAATGGGGATGAGAATCCCCATCATTTGGACGGTACACGAAGGACATGATAATGACATGTCCTTCGATACCCGGCAGTATCCCCATATCGTTTGGAAGAATGGCGAGGATTTAAAAAAGCAGATTATGGATCGTATAAAAGTGATTTGTTAATGGGAGTAACAAAATATCAATTTAATATCTGGAACCTTGCACTGGAATATACTCAATATGATCGTAAACAATGGTTAATCCTATGAAAATATTTATTAGTTATTCTCATCAAGACGCTAAATACACAAGCAAACTTTTACACGCCATAACAAAACTCGAGATAGATGGTAAAGCAAATATTTGGATTGATCAACAAAGATTAAAAGCAGGCGAAAGATTTGATGATGAAATCGAAAAGCAAATTGCTACATCGGATATTTTTTTATTGCTGTTAAGTGAAAATTTTTGGGCGTCTGAATATATCCGAAACCATGAATTTCCTGCTATTCAGGATAGATACCGTAAAGACTCAATCAAAATTATCCCGATTGTTTTGAGAGATGTCGCTCATTTGTTGAATTATGAAGGTATCAAACAACATCTGTCCATCCCTCAAGGCAAAGCAATTGTCGATTTTAAGCCCCAATCAAAAATATTTAATCAAGTATATGAAACTCTTCGGGATTTGATTGATGCATCTTCTGTCGAAGATAGTTTGCCACTCTTGTACTTATGTAGAGAATCTTTGAAGACATTAAATCCTTACGATACGTTTGAAAAACTTTCATTTGATACCATCTATCCAAATGAAGATGGATCCTATCGCATACAGTACACCAAATATTTTTCATCTGAGAAAACACCATGCACGTATACAATGGATTTAATCTATTCAGAGCATGAACGGCAATTGCTGAAAGAGTATTTTAATAACATCTTTTTTTTACCGAGAGCCCCACTGGCTAAGCTCAAAGACCGGCTACTGGAATACAAAAGTATTAGTAAACATGAGATTTTGGACATACTGACGACGCAAGAATATACGCTATTTCCAAGATGTTCGAGAATCGAGTCCAAAAAGGACTATATAGCGACACAGGATAGTGGTAATTTACAAACGCACTTATCGGATTCCTCTACACGTAAAGTAATTGTTTATGGTTCAGCAGGAGTTGGGAAAACTTCTACAGTATCCCAGTTAAAAACCATTGAAGAGAATATTGTCATTCTTTTTGACAGTTTTGGAGCTGGTACATATAAGGATATTGGGGAAAAACGTTATACGAAAGAAATAATACTAACCCAATTGATCAATGAATTAGCTATTACTATAGGGGTCACTCCTTATATTAAAGACAACAGACTCATTGATGCAGAAGAAATGTTTATCCATTATATCGGCACGGCATCACAGTTATTTCCTGAGAAAAAGATCATATTGATTATCGATGCTGCAGATAACAATATTGAAGCCGCTCTCCATTTTAAAGATAACCCATTTATAAGAGAATTATGGAGTATTAATCTTCCTCTCAACTGCTATTTGATTATGAGTGCACGAGGAGGGGCTCGAAAAGAGTTGCTTCAAGCCCCTGATTATGTCGAAGAATTGGAATTAAAAGGATTTGATATTTATGCTTCAGCTCAGTTTGTGTGTAGTGTATTTCCAAATGCCGATGAAAATATTTGTACCCAATTTCATGAAAAAACCAATGGGGTTCCTCGGATTCAAAGTTATGTTTTAGAGAATACGGAAAAAGACTATACGCAATTTGTTGCTTATATTAATGGTGTAGAAAGGTTTTCTTTAGAACATATTTTTGAGGATATGTGGGAAAGCGCTATTGCAGTTATTGAACCGATAACCTTAGATCACTTGCATGATTTGATATGTTTGTCGAGACCAGCCACTCTGAATGATTTTGCTGCGGCTAGCAGTATATCGATCCAAAATGCTCTCAAAATTCTAAATACTCTTTCCGGATTCCAATTAAACGAAGAAAACATGATTGGATTTTTGGATGAAGACTTTGAAACTTTTTTACTTCAAAAAATCTCATCTGAACAAAAAGTAGATGCTCATAAAAGAATTGCTGATAACTTATTGTTGAGTATAACAGCAAATGAATATGCCGCAAAGAATATAGCTTTTCATCTCGATCATGTGCGCGCGCTAGGTGTCTTAGTAGACATCGCTATGAATGATGAGGCGGTAATAATATCAGATCGAATTGAAAGACAAGAGTGCTTGAAAGATCGTGTTACGAGAGCACTTACAATGGCTTTTGAACAGGAGCATTATTCAGATGTCGCCAAACTGTTATTTAGAGCAACGGAACTTGCGAAATCAGATAATGCATTAAACAACATTCTCCAAGAAGAATACTTAGAACTCATTTCCATCTATACTAATCCAAATAATGCCATACATCTTTTAACCGAATACCAGAGCGAGTTGAAAGCTTTTAATTATCACTGTGCCTATTTAATAGCTCAAACGGACCCTGAAAGAGCATTGGAATACATTAAACTTGGAGATGTATGGCTGAACCGATTTTTAGAGGACAAAGAGAACCAACATAATGATTTAAACCCTATAGATATTGCCAAAAAAACAGCATCACTCTATTACATCAAAGGATTTACTATAGCCTTTAACTCTTTACGTAGGTGGAGGCTATGGTATTTATTCCAAATAGTTGACGAAATGCCCATAAAATTTTTATCAGATGTATATCATCATAATCAAGATATGTTATTCCAACACATGCACCTTATTCCCTCGTTTGTCCAGGCATTGCTGATGGTTAAGATAAATCATCTTGGGTTAACAGTGCCCAAACGGATCATTCAAAAAGTGGCATTTTCGTTAAGAGATTTTATTAAAACACATCCTAATACACATAATGAACTTCACAAAAGCTGTCATTTATCTGAACGTGACGACGTAAATAAAATTGCTATCGATTTTATGGAACTTGCTGCTTTAAATGGGGTAGGGAAGAGAACATTATTTTCGATCTTACGTATAGCATTACTAAAAGATTTTCGATCTCTGCATGACCCTCATGATTTACATTATTTTGAAGATACACTTTATGTCCTGGCTTTGTCTGCACAACTATCGGGGAAACCTATCAATTTTGAATCAATTTTACATGAAAGTATCAAAAATAAAAAAAGTGATTATGAAAAAGAGAGCGAATTAAAAAGAAAAAATGATTTGATCAATACGGTATTTCCATTCTATGAATTGTTAGCTAAAGTCGTTATAGAAAGACTGAGCTATGAAGATGTCAAAGAGATTTTGAATACTCTTTTAAAAACATCAGTTTCATGGAATTATTATAGACATGAAACTTCGATAACTTCTGCTAGGATCAGTGTGTTGAGCCGAATACTCGTACTGACCCATGCTCCTCATGAGGCTATGAAACAGTTTCTAAAATATTCAGAAAAAATCTATTTTAAAAACAAAATTGCCTCACAGCTTTTACACTATCAAGACAAGCGTTATGCCTATGAACTTATAGAGATGGATATCTCGCAGGAGCTTGCAGAAATCAAACCTGCAACTGAAAAATTGGATACGTTTTTATCGTATGCGAAACTTGTTAAAGATCATGATATTGAAAGGGCTAGGAACTACTTCCAGTTGGCATTGGAGGCGATCAATGAGTTTGACGATAATGCTTTCTACCTATATAAAATAATAGCCTCCTATACAGACTCTTCACTCAACTATCTGAATAAAGAGCAAAAAGTTGAGTGGAGCAATCGGCATGCGATGCTTGCTGAAAATATACGAGACTACCTATCGGAAACAAAAGATCGATTGACTGAAAGTGCTTATGAAAGCATTGTAAAACTGGATACGCCAACCTCGATGAATGTGGCTTTACGATGGGATAGGGGAAAAAATCTTCGCTTAGAAGATAGTATGAATACATTCATGCAAATTCAAATTGAACAAAATATTTTCTCTCCTGAACAAATCTTTGCATTACGTTATTTTGTAAAAAATGCCAATGTTGTTAAAAACTTTATTTCTTTGCTTGACAAGTTAAAGACTGATAAAACACGGCTGATGAAGGTTTTACCACCAATCAAAGATTTTATTCGTAAGCATCTCTCTTCTGAACAGCAACTAGAAAGTGCCGTCGATGTTTTAACCTGGCTGGAAGAGAATAAACTAGATAGTCATATCATAGCGATAGAGTTAAGAAGATTTTGCCAATTTTATAAAGACATTGAAAGTAAAACGGATAGCCAAAATATGGATGTTTTTCCAACCTCTCAAGAGATTAACGATTGGGAACTATTTTTGAAACCATATGAAAATAATTTACTCTTGAACTTTGAAGCAATCATTGATGATGTCAATTATCGGCAAACTGATACCGTTTTGATGGAATTAGCGAATCGTCTACATCCAGATGAAAGAATCTTTTATTTAGAAAAGCTCAGTGCTCCACAAGAACGGCTCGATGCATATAAATATGTCAAAGCCTTTTTATATTGTCTAGAACTATGGGGCAGTGATCTTAATGTCCATCGAAAGAGAGAAGAGTTTTTACATCAATACATACAATCAAATTACACTATCTTTCTAAGCTCTTACTATTGTCAGGATTGTTTAGATCAATTTGCAAATTACCTTCCAAAATCGACGATAGTCAAGATCATTATTCAAGAGGCAGTGAAAAAGCCTTTTGCAAGCCCTTATTTAGAAACTTATAATCGTTTACTTGAACTTACGAAATATTTGATATCCGAAGAAGAATTTCCTACTTTAGTGCCAGTTTTTTTAATGCGGTTAGAAAATAGACTGAAGATCGACTCAGTAAAGCCTTTAGAGCAAAACGAAGCCGATATATCTGATGTGCTGGTTGCCTTTTTATATCAACTTATGGGTCATCCGGACAGACGAATTCGATGGAAAGCCATGCACGCATCACGTGAACTGATTGCAATCGACCCAAGTCTTATTAGTAAGTTTTGCGAACAATTATCGAATACGCAAGGATTCCCTTTTTCGGATAATAAAACATTTTATCCTATCGCATCAAAAGAAAGTTTGCTGAGAGTGTTAAACAGAATATCTTATGACATGCCTGGCGAACTCGTAAAATATTTACCTATATTCTCAGCGATTGTGTCGGATCGAGATTTCCCTCACGTTATTATTATCGCTATTGCAAAAAGTATCATGACCAATATCGTTAGCAAATATCCAGATGCACTGCTTGAAAGCCTCCAAGAAAATTTATTGTTAGCCAATGAACCAAAAAGTTGTCATATTGAAAATCGATTCCACACTCGCGGTTGGCATGACGAACAAAAAACATGGAGATATAGTTTCGATACAATGGATACGATCCCTTATTGGTATAGTCATTTAACTGATATTTTTCATGTTGATATGCAAACAATCATTGAAAGAGCCGAAACTTGGATTATAGATCAATGGGGGCAGTCAGACGATATACGATTAGAGCATATTACTACATGGGAACGGGATGATTATTATTTACATTCCCATCGTCATGGTAACCTTCCGACTATTGAAGAGCCGGCACGCCATATGGAGTTACATGCTATGTATTTGGTTGCAGGTGAACTGCTTGAAACTCATGCAGTCAATATTTCACGATACAGTGATGGAGATTATTGTGATTATCAGGAATTCATACAACGTTATTTGTCCGACCAAAAATACTGGTCATCCGAAATAAGAGATGCGAAACCACTCATTCCCATGCTCTGGGGAAAATTTGAAAAAAAACAAAAAATTGAACAGTTCGATGCACTTTTAGGTATCGATAATGCATTTTTAACACTGAATGCCTCTTATAGTTCTAGCACAGAACAATACTCGGAAACGATCAATATCTCGAGTGCTTTAGTTTCTTCTGAAACCGCGTCGTCACTACTCTGCGCATTACAAACAACTAAAGATCCTTATGATTTTAAAATACCCGATGAAGGGGAAGATCTTGAAATTGATGAAGATTATTTTCAATTAAAAGGTTGGATCCCATTAATTCGGGGAGAGAATAATGATGATATCAAAGATGACCCTTATTTACATGGGATGTCGGCAGGAGTTTATAGACCTTCAAAAGACTTTTTACAAGTATGTAAATTAAGAACTAATGATTACGAAACAACCTATATCAATGCTTCTGGTAAAGCTGTAGTTGTTATTAACAAATGGGCAGACATTCGACAAGATAATTACTTTAGAGAACCAGAATCATCCGGCTATTACATGAATATTGATGTTGATACGATGCTGTCCTATCTCCAATATAAAAATATGGATTTGATTATTGAAGTACAAGTTAGTACAAGTGCAAAAGAGAAAGAACGAGAAAATAAATATGCGAAAAAATCGAATATGTATTTACTCCGACAAAATGGAAGTATTGAAAAAGGTGAACAGCAAATTTTAGAAAAGAGAAAAGTGCTTGTTTCAATTAATCATCTCGATGATAGTGTTGAAACACAAAAAAGATGGGTTTGTCATTATCTTGCTGAATTGGAAAAAATGATGCAAAATGGTCTTGATCAAAATGGAGAATTAATAGATCGATATGAGTATTTAAGAAAGAAATATAATATGAAGACTCCGATTTTAGGGAAAGATAATGAATAAAAAAGAGATTATAGACGCTGCTAAAGCCCTCAAAGACCGCCACTTCTATGAAGAAGCACTCACAATACTAGAAAAGCTAGAACCGACTCTCGAAGTCGATTCAAAACCGTATACGAAACTGGTTCGTCTGCGCGCTGAATGCTATTACCAAAACCGTGAATTGCCGGCGAATACACGTTTCACAAAAGCGTTATCTATTCTAGAGACTCTTAACCCGGAAGAGGGTGAGACCAAACGGCTAAAAGGGGCTATTTTCAAACGCAAATATCAGTTTGGGAAAAATCTCGAAGATCTTTATCGAGCTATCTCATACTATGAAACGGCAGCACAGGATGTTGCCGAAGATGAGGGCTATGGTGCGGTCAATACAGTGTATCTTTATTATGCCTTGATTACACATCTTGAGGATGCTCTGGACACCGAGATACGCTGGATATACGAGTCCAAGATAGAGCAAATCGTTATCAATGCAATCAAGCATTTGGAGGAGACTTATCCAAGCTCAGAAAGTAGACAGTCTAAAGATCGAGAGTGGATTTCGCCCACACTTGCTGAACTTTATTTGAGCAAATACGACTATGAAAAATGTAATGCGTATCTGCTGGAAAGTATTTTCATTGAAAATGGAAAAGAATTAATCGAAGAGTTGATTCATACCCGCCATGATCTTGTTGCGGGTATCCGGGACGAAGTTGAAAAAGCTGCCAAAATTGATTTTGGTATGGACCGGAAGCGTTTCACCACGATCGAACAATTCATCAAACTGTACGATCTTCTTCCAAACCAGCGCGCAAAAAACAATGATGATTTTCTTCACGCCATTTTTCGAGGGATGCAGGAAGAAGCGGAAATATATAACATCATTCATTCCGTTCGCATCGGAAAAGTTGGACTGGCACTCTCCGGCGGAGGGTTTCGGGCTTCGCTCTTTCATATTGGTGTATTGCACCGTCTGGCGGAACTGGATATTCTCCGTCACGTGCAGGTTATATCGAGTGTATCGGGCGGAAGCATCATCGCGATGCACTATTATCTCAAAGTCAAACATTTATTGGAACATAACGATAATTCCTCTCTTGGAAAAGAGGAGTTTATTGGGCTTGTCCGAGAGGTGGAAAAAGAATTCATCAAAGGTGTTCAAACCAATATCCGGATGCAGGCTTTTGTAGACAATGATGGTGAACTGACAGAAACACTAGGGCGTTTGTATGAAAAACAGCTATTTAGTCAAACAGGTGAGCTTCCGGATTCAATGCACGGGTTGTATATTAGTCCAATGCTGGATGGAGAACCCAAAAAACCGTTCAAGCCTCATTTTAATAATTTCGAGCTCAAAAACAAAGTCCCCATTCTCGTCATCAACGCCACATCCCTGAACAACGGGCATAATTGGCGATTTACAGCCAGCGGAATGGGGGAAGTTCCTCATATGTACGATATGACGGTTGACAAAAACAAAATCTACGAATACACCCGATACGAAGATTTCCCCACCGAGTTTCAAAAAGTTTCTATCGGAAAAGCGGTTGCCGCGTCTTCTGCCGTTCCGGCACTTTTCGATCCGATCAATATGGGAAAACTTTATGGTAACAACGATACGATCCGTTTATCGGACGGGGGCGTGTATGACAATCAGGGGATTGCTGCTCTGGTGAACGAAGAGTGTGATATCATGATTACTAGCGACGCATCCAAACAGCTAACCGAAGAGGAGGATCCTTCCGATTTTCGTTTCGATGTGCTTGGGCGGGTTCAGGATATCTTGATGAATAAAACCCGTGACAGTGAATTTAAATTCGCTAAAGAACTGCGCCGTGCCAATCGGATTAAAGGGCTGGCCATTTTACATTTCAAAGATGGATTTGCAAATAAAGTGGTACATGCTCGGAAACACAATCCTGATGCAATGGAGAACCTTGTAACTAAAAAAGATATACGCAAAAAGCTTGCCAATATCCGCACCGATCTTGACGCGTTTCATGATCTCGAAGCACAGGCGTTGATTCAAAGCGGGTATGAAATTACTACTCACTGGTTTGATACCTATGGACAACAGGAAGAATGGAAATATTTTGATCGCAATGCAGATAAAGAGATCTGTTTCGACAAACTGAATAAGAAAATTGAAGACTCCAAACAAGAAACATTGCATATTTTGGGTATTTCCTCCGAAGTGCCATTTAAATTTCTGAAGCTTTATACACTGGGGCAATGGGCCAAATTCATAAGCATAGGAATGGTTTTGTGTATGTTATGCAGTTTTTGCAAGACTGTTTTATTGCTATTAAGTGGCATTATTTTGGTAGTTGCGTTTTTGTATTTCTTTTCAAAAAAATTTCTAAAAAAGTCCTCGAATTGGTTACTTTATCGGATACTGAAACCTATCTCTTCCATATATCTGTATTGTTTTAATGATCTATATCTCAAAAAAGGGAAACTATGAAAGCACTATATTTTGTTCTAATGTCTTTTGGCAAAATAAAAAAGCAGGATAATCTGAAAAAAGGTCGAGCATGAGTCAAAATAAATATATCAATATAATGATATCAAGTCGTAATAATAGTAATTTTGACAATAAATCATTAACAGAAATTAGAAAAAAACTTAAAAAACTTATTGAGAAAGAAAAACTATTTGATAAAGAACTATTTAAAGTATGGATCAATGAAGAAGAAGATCCTCAAAGTTTTAGTGAAACGATTTGGAAAAAATGTTTAAGAGAAGCAAGACAAGCAGACATAGTAATTTCTTTATATAATGGTCAAGCAGGGTGGCTCAAAGATAATGATACTATAGGAATATGTCATGATGAGTTAAGAGAGGCACTTGATGCAGGCAGTGGTAAAGTATGGTGCATACAGCTTGATGGTTGCAAATATGATAAAGATATTACTGAACAACAACAAAATGCAGATAAAAAATTCCAAGAATTTATAAAAAAGAACCATCAAATATTTTCAAAACCAGTATCAACTATCAAAAATTTAAATATCAGAGTCAAAGAAGTTCTAAATGATGCAGCAATAAAACTTATAGAAAGAGGTGTTGTTGAAGTTAGCCGAAATAAAGATATATATGGTGAAGTTCTCACATGGAAGAGAAAAAATTATAGTGAGAGAAGTGAAGCCATAATAAAAGCCTTGGAAGATTCAATAGACAAAAAAGGAACAGGGATCAAAAAAGATGATATTTTTTTTCTTCAAAGAGACAGTCACAAGATTTTATTACTTCTCCATGCTATTCCTGATTCTGTAAGTATTGCCTCAGCAAGAGAAAGGGTTGGACAACCTTTTTTACAAGATTTTAGAAAAAATAAGCAACTACTTCAAGATGACTTAATAATAGGACCTTTGCATATCATTGGTTGCTATAAAAGCATTACAGAAACTCAAGCAAGAAATATTCTTGGATTTCCGGATGCAATTATTTTAAAAGATTCATTTGGGATATATGTAGCCGATAATATACAGAAGATACAAATGGTTTTTCTTGAAAAGTGTAGCGATTCATATAGTACTGCACATGCTTTTCAAGAGTTTATTGATTGGATGTTAAGAATGGGTGAGATGGAAGAACTTGATAAAAGAGCAATATCTAGAAAGAAAATAATTGAATCCATTGCAAAAGAGAACTAGAGTGAATTTTAGTAATTATTCTAGCAAAATAAAAATCTTCATAATCTACTCTCATGAAGATATTGAACATATACAAAGCCTAGCTGATAAAAGAGTGAATTCAAGAGTCCAAATGAAGGATGATATTTGTGAATAATATGAAGAAAAAGATTTTTATTAGTTATTCCCATCTCGATGAAGAGTGGATGAAAAGAATTGCCAAGCATTTAACAGTTTTTAGATTAAATTTTGATATTTGGATTGATGAAAATATTGATCCAGGAGATGAATGGGAAAAAGAAATTAAAAATGCTATTGATGAAGCAGATATCGCAATTTTACTAATCAGTACTGATTTTTTAATTTCTGATTTCATAAAAAATAAAGAATTGCCTTGGCTTGGAAGAAAACAAGAACTATATAATCTTAGAATTATTCCTTTCATATTAAAGCCTTCAA
>Ga0302211_10000569_pt1 | contig 12771 bp, 9 predicted proteins | sample II_Fen_E3_3_FD_200234 | JGI IMG/M metagenome (GOLD analysis project Ga0302211, IMG submission 200234) | Peat permafrost microbial communities from Stordalen Mire near Abisko, Sweden - II_Fen_E3_3 | ecosystem: Environmental > Terrestrial > Soil > Wetlands > Permafrost | place: Sweden: Abisko... | reverse complement strand
GGTATGGCGTTGGACTAATATTCCATGAGAACCTGAAACAGCAATATGATTCAATTGGTGAAGATGCTCAACTAGAAAAAATAGTCCAGAAATACAAACAAGGAAAACTTTAAATGAAATCCTATTTTATTTCACTCCTGCACTTTTGGAGCATTTGTTCATTCTGCGTTTCCCCCCGGTAAGGTCTTAAAATATCATCCTTCAATTCATTCTTATACAATACTTCTGCCTTTTCATACATAGGCAATGCATTTTTAGTACCTCCTCCCAACATCTTAGGCTTATAATAAACGCTGATTCCTTCCATATAATAAATTCGTGGATTGTCAGGATTTATTGATCTTGCCTTTTCGATATTTTCATTTAAGATTTTACCGTATTTCTTATTTTTATATGCATATTTTTCAAAAGTTAAAACAATCTGTTTATAAGATGGAAAGTTTAAATATGCAATTCCGTATTTCGTTGGGTGAAAAATAACCGGAAATAAAGTACGGGTTGTTAATCTTTAAAACTGTTATTCAAAATAAAAGTAATATTAGCCTTTATTTATTTTATTGAATGTGTGAATGTTGCAATTGATTTTTGGAATAATGTAACAACTTTAAATATGATTGTCAATATCTTTGAGGGTTGAAACCAGATAAAGAAATCTTGTTAATACAATGGTTTACATGAAAATTATTCATTTAAAAATAAAAGAGTATGTCAATTCAAACAATAAATCCATCAACAAATAACCTCGTTAAGTCATTTTCTGAAATGTCGATTAAAGAAGTAGATGCCGCCATAGCTAAATCAACTACAACATTCAGGGACTGGAGAAAGACTTCATATAAAGAAAGGGCTGATCTATTACATAAAGTAGCAGCTTTAATGCGTACAAAGAAAACCTCTTTAGCAAAACTGATTACCCTTGAAATGGGTAAAATTATCGCTCAGGCTGAAGGTGAAATCGATTTGAGTGCTGATATTTTAGACTATTATGCCACCAATGGTGCCCGATTTCTGGCCGATAAACCTTTTAATCCTGAATTCGGAGAAGCATTAGTTCGCTTTACACCAATGGGAGTCCTGTTGGGTGTTGAACCATGGAATTTCCCTTTTTATCAGGTTGCTCGTTTTGTAGCACCTAATATAATGGTTGGAAATACCATATTGCTGAAACATGCTTCCATTGTCCCTCAGTGTGCCTTAGCCATTGAGGATTTATTTAAAGAAGCAAATGCACCTGCCGGACTCTACACCAATCTTTTGTTATCCGGAAAACGTGCTTCGGAGATTGTTTCTGATCCCCGCATAAAAGGTGTTTCGCTTACAGGCAGTGAATTGGCCGGTGCAAGTCTGGCCTCGGAAGCAGGAAAATACTTAAAGAAGTCAGTACTTGAATTGGGTGGGAGTGATGCATTTATCATACTGGAAGATGCCGATATGGATAAAACAGTGGAATGGGCTGTTGTAGGCAGAATAAATAACAATGGACAGTGTTGTGTAGCCTCTAAGCGGTTTATTGCTGTTGAATCCATTGCTGATGAATTCCTGAAGAAGTTTAAAGATAAACTCTCTAAACTGAAGGTGGGCGATCCGACAGATCCAACTACTGAATTAGGGCCCTTGAGTAGTGAGGAAGCTTTATTGCATTTGTTGGATCAGGTTAAGAGGTCGGTGGATGCAGGAGCAACAGTTCTGCTTGGAGGTAATCGGGTAAATTGTCCCGGAGCTTTTATGGAGCCAACTATTCTTACAGGCATAGGCATTGAAAATCCTGCATATTACGAAGAATTATTTGGCCCGGTTGCTTCCTTTTACCGTGTGAAAGATGAACAGGAAGCTATTGATCTGGCAAACGATTCTCCCTATGGGTTAGGGGGATCTGTATTTACACAAGACATTGAACGCGGTAAAAGGGTTGCAGATCAAATTGATACGGGTATGGTCTATATCAATCATCCTACCTGGACTCAAGCCGATCTGCCTTTTGGAGGTACAAAAGGTTCCGGTTATGGACAGGAACTATCAGAATTAGGCATTGATGAGTTTGCCATTAAAAAACTTATTAGGGTAAGCGGTTTGACAGATCCTTTTTAAGATATGTCAGGTTTCATACTTAGACAGGAATTCAACTATTGTTGAATTCTTGTTACTGATCCTACAACTTATTTGTAAAACCAATTAATAGTCTTGAATCATCATGATAAGAACGAAGTTTCTTGTCGAAACTTCAGACAATTTATGCTTGGGTGTTAATTGGGTTAAACTAATAATACTAATTCTAAAAAATAAAATGAATACAAATCAGATTGTATTGGCATCAAGGCCTAAAGGTATGCCTCAATTAGCGGATTTTAGATTTGAAAATGTTGAATTGCCTAAGTTGAAGGCTGGTGAGCTGTTGTTAAAACCTCTCTGTTTTTCTGTTGATCCGTATATGCGCGGACGCATGAATGATGCTAAATCCTATATTCAGGCTTTCAAGACCGACAAACCAATTGAAGGTAGTGCACTTGCAACTGTTATGGAAAGCAAGTCCGACTTGTTTAAGTCAGGAGATATTGTGTTGGGTATGCTTCCCTGGCGTGAAAGTACCATTATTTCGGATAAGGGATTGCAAAAAGTGGATGCTACTCAACAACCATTAAGTTATTACCTGAGTGTACTTGGAATGACCGGTATTACTGCCTATATTGGGTTGATGCACATTTGCAAACCCCTGGCTGGTGAAACAGTTGTTGTTTCGGGTGCTGCTGGTGCTGTAGGTATTGTGGTTGGACAGATTGCCAAAATACAAGGGTGCCGGGTAGTAGGAATTACAGGTTCTGAAGAAAAGGTGAAATTATTAGTTGAGAAATTCGGATTTGATGAAGCCATAAACTATAAGACTACTAAGTATGTGAATAAAGCCATTGCAACAATATGCAATGATGGTGTGGATATCTATTTTGATAATGTGGGTGGAAATATTTCGGATGCTGTTATCAGCAATTTAAACGTTCAGTCACGGATTGCCGTTTGTGGGCAAATTGCCTTGTATAACAGCACCGACATACCTGTTGGCCCTCGTATACAACCTACACTTCTTACTAAAAATGTAATGATGCAAGGATTTACTGTCGGCAATTATAAGAGTGAATTCCCCGAGGCTATTGAACATTTGACCCAATGGGTTCACGAGGGTAGAATAGATTTCACAGAATCCATTATATCTGGTTTTGACCAGTTGCCTACTGCCTTTATCGGATTATTCAACGGTGAAAATATAGGTAAAATGATTGTGAAAATTTAAATACAATTCATTAAACCGGAATAAATAATCCCATACCCTTTTAGAGAGGTATGGGATTTATTGCAATATTAGTACCTGTCTGAAAAATAAAAGAAACGAATGTAAATTTAATTTTGTTGCCCCTAACTTTTAAATAAGATGTAATTTACAATCATCTCGTAATCTATTCAGCTCAAAAAGAACCTATTTCGCTAACTACTCTTAACATTCCCTTTAGGGGCTTGGGGTCATTTATCCAACCTGATAATTTTATATACCACCATGATGTCATTAAAGTCGTTGTATTTATTATCTGATTGATCCAGCTCTTCAAAAGTATATTTACCCGCATATTTCAACCTGATTTTATCAATCATTTTAGAACCGGTAATAAAATACCCTTTGGCAGGCAATTCCTTTTCAAAGTTTCTAAAATGATTGCCTGTATAGAAATTCAGTCCGTACATATTTGGAGATTCTGACAAGTCATTGATCACATAGGTGTTGCCTTTCAGGTCGTACTTAGCCTCAATCTTTTCGGCAAAGGGACGGGACGAATAGGAATCTTTGAATACCGGAAATACGGATGCTTCCAGATAAACCTGAAAACAAATAAATAACCCCATTATCCCGAAAAGGGTAATATATGAAACCTTTCTTTTCCCGAGCAACAAATAGCCTATACATGCAGTAAGCAATACAACCCACATAGTCATGGCCAGCAAGGTAGGATTCATAAATTCAACAGAGAATGTCTTCACATCATGGAGCGTCCTGGCGTCATGAAACAGGGACCCTGCAAAACCTGATAAATCAACAAACCGGAAGATAAACTGAAGTAGCAGGACTATTCCCGATAGAACAAGGATGATCGAACCAATCCACTTAATGAATTTAGGTTTGGCTTCCAATGCCCATTCAAATAATAGGGTTAGCAAATAAGCTGCAAACGGATAGGCAGGCATAATATACACGCTTCTCTTGGATGTCGGAATGGCATAGAAAGTAAGTATTACTACCACAGAAACCATGCTGAATAAGGTAAGCTTATCCATAGCCGCGAGCTTTTGCCAGAATAAAGATTTCTGAGGTTTGAAGCCTTTGAACAAGCCTTTGAACGATATGCCGATTGCACTGAATATAAGCAGGAACGACCAGGGTAAAAATCCAAGAATAATGGCAGGAATATAATACCAGAAAGGACCTTTATGACCTAACTCATATGAAATACCAAGTGATTTGCTGTCCCCACCTAAGAATCTGCCGAAGTTCTCAGCATACACGATGTTTAAAAAATGAGTTCCCCCCTGTTGATATGCCAGCACATACCAGATGAGGAGTATCGCCAGAGCCGGCAATGCTACAAACAGATTCTTATAAATGATTTTCCACATGGAATAACGTTGCAGTATCAGCAAATAGATTCCAAAAACCAGGCATGGCAGGATAATTCCCACAGGCCCTTTTACCAATGCTGCTCCACCCAGGAAGAGCGGTATAAGAAACGGATACCCTTTCAGCCCTTTCTCCTCCCAACGGAACAAACTGATCAGGGCTCCTATCATAAAAAAGGCAAGCGTCATGTCAACCCTTGCTTCAATACCCGAGCGATGCATTTCAAAACTGGTTAGCAGGATTAGTGATGCCAGTGCTGCCAATGAGCCGGATTTCCGCTTATAAAGCAAGGTAAAGAACATCATGGTTATGCCTATCAAACCCAATGCAGAAGGCAGGCGGGCGGTTGTTTCGGTTACATGTCCGGCAGGCAGGGAGAATGCAGCAATAAACCAATGCATAAACGGTGGCTTGTACGCCACTTCGTCCGCATAATCGGCAGGCAGTACCCAGTTGCCCGTATTCAGGATGTACGTTGCTACCGTTGCTTCCCGCGGTTCTCCCTTTACATAGAATTCCCCCATGGTAATCCAGGGTAACGTTAACAACATACTAATAAGCAGGATAAGCAGATGCGGATACTTTTGATAGATAACCTGGAATGAGTCAGTTAATTTGTTCATTTCTTTTTCGTTAATGGAGTTCAAAGATACTAAAATAGCTCTTAAAAACAAAAATGTGTAGAAAGGCTATTTGTATTTATGAAAAGAGCGTTTCTCCGGAAAAATGTGATAAAAAAATGTTTTTTCAATATGTATAAAATGCAATAAATTAATGTTATATATACATTTCGTTTGTGTGAAAACAGAAAATAAATAGGGACTAAATATAAATAGTCAAAAATATTAACCGGATAGTCACGTTATTTGCAATATATCCCTGTTTCCTAAATATGGTAGGGTCATTACTTCATAGTATAGAGTGACTTTCGAGGGGCTTGCCTGGGGGTTGCCTGGGGGTTGCCTGGGGGTTACCTGGGGGTTGCCTGGGGGTTGGGAGGGGTTTAGCTCTCTGAGCCCCCAGGTAACCCTCTCGAAAATCTATCCGATTTCCCTTTATATCTAAAACGAAAGGTTGACAAGATGTATTGAAAGCATAATCTCTTTTTTGTACCTTTGCACCCGGATAAAAATATTTAAAAGGAACAGATGGAATCAAAAGACCTGCCTATTGCGTTAGGGACAGAAAAAGTAGGGAAATTACTGATGCAATATGCCATTCCGGCGATTATTGCCATGACGGCTTCGTCGTTGTACAACATTACTGATAGTATTTTTATTGGGCATGGCGTGGGTGCACTGGCAATTTCAGGACTGGCGCTTACGTTTCCGTTGATGAACCTGGCAGCTGCTTTCGGGTCGTTGGTAGGGGTGGGAGCTTCTACACTGATGTCCGTAAGGCTTGGGCAAAAGGACTACGATACGGCGAATAAGATTCTGGGGAATGTATTTATCCTGAACATTATCCTGGGACTTGCCTATACTGTGGTGGTGTTGTCATTCCTGGATCCGATCCTCTATTTCTTTGGGGCAAGTGATGCTACCCTACCTTATGCGCACCAGTATATGGTGGTTATCCTGCTTGGCAATGTGGTCACGCACATGTTCCTTGGCCTGAATGCCTTGCTTCGTTCTACAGGACGTCCTCAAAAAGCCATGTATACCACACTTTGTTCGGTACTGATAAATGTTATATTAAATCCTCTGTTTATTTTTGTATTCAAATGGGGTATTCAGGGAAGTGCTTTTGCTACTGTCATTTCTCAAGTCGTAATGCTTGTATGGCAAATCAATATCTTTAGCAACAAGAAACATTTTATTCACCTCAAAAAAGGAACATTCCGCCTGCAGCGTAAGATTGTTGTCGATTCAATGGCTATCGGATTATCTCCTTTTTTAATGAATGCTGCTTCGTGCGTAATCGTCGTACTCATTAATCAAGGTCTGATTCACTACGGTGGCGATTTAGCTGTTGGTGCATATGGAATTGTAAACAGGGTAGTCTTTCTTTTTGTGATGATTGTTATGGGAATCAATCAGGGTATGCAACCCATAGCCGGATATAATTTTGGTGCCGGTCATTATGATCGGGTAACCGAGGTACTGAAGAAAACTCTTTTCCTGGCAACAGGTGTCATGACGCTGGGTTTTCTTATCGGAGAATTTTCACCACATGCAGTGGCATCGGTCTTTACTACGGACAAGACTTTGATTAATATGGCTTCCGAAGGATTGCGCATTGTGATTGTATTTTTTCCTATTGTCGGATTGCCCATGGTAACAGCCAACTTCTTCCAAAGCATTGGCATGGCAGGAAAAGCTATATTCCTGTCGTTAACGCGCCAGTTAATATTTTTACTGCCTTGCCTGCTTATTCTTCCGATGATATTCGGATTGAAAGGAGTCTGGTACAGCATGCCGGCAGCAGATCTGGCCTCCAGTGTGATATCAACATATCTGCTGGTTTCGCAGTTCCGAAAGTTCAGGAAGCCTGTTGTTGTTTAAATGTTCCGTGTTCAGCGTTCTGTGTTGAATGGATTGTCTTTTATCTAAAGTCTTTGTTCTTTTATCTTTTATCTAATGTCTTTGTTCTTTTATCTAATTCAAAAATATAACTGTCATGAATGAAAAGTTTGTAATAAACATAGGCCGTCAACTGGGTAGTGGGGGCAGGCAGATAGGTGAGAAGCTGGCTACACGCTTTGGTATCGCTTTTTATGACAAAGAACTGATACAGCTTGCTTCGAAAGAAAGTGGTCTGGGAAAAGAGTTCTTTGAAAATGCGGACGAAAAGAAAAGCCATAGTATTATCGGAGGGTTGCTGGGATTACGCACCAATATCAGCAACGAAGTGTATGTAAACAATTATTTGTCGAACGAAACTTTCTTTAAAATACAAAGCGATATTATCCGTGAACTGGCAGAAGAGAAGTCATGCGTATTCGTAGGCCGTTGCGCCGATTATATTCTACGGGATCATCCCCGTTGCATAAATGTATTTATTACTGCCGATACAAACGATCGTGTGAAACGTGTTGCCCTGGATAAAAACATTACTCATGAGAAGGCGCAGGAAGTAATTGAAAAAACGGATAAAAAACGTTCGGAATATTATAACTATTTCAGTAATAAAACCTGGGGAGTGGCTGAATCGTATCATTTATGCATTAACTCTTCCGTACTTGGTATCGATGAAACAGTGGATTTTATCAGTCAGTTTGTAAAACAACGATTGAAATAAATTCATGGCTTTAGATTATAAGGTGACTAAGTGAATTATTTGAATTAGGGTAGAGCTATGAACTGCCTATGTTTAAGAACTGAGTATAAATTAAAACCCGCTGTAAGTCAAACTTACAGCGGGTTTTTTAATTTCCCTTCAGGGGTTAGGGGTTCTTTTACATTCCAAAGCTGAATACAGCGATTTGATTGTAAATGGTACTGAACAGACCAACCAGTAGGATACCCAATGTACAAAGGATAAAACTGATTTTTACAGGTACATCGCTTTTTACCACTTCTATCGGGTTTTCGCTTTTATTCAGGAACATGGATTTGATTACCAACAGGTAGTAATACAAAGATATGATCGTATTGAGCAACGCAATAAATACAAGTACATAAAATCCCTGTTGTGCTGCAGCCGAGAATACAAAGAACTTGCTGAAGAATCCTGCAAAAGGAGGAATACCTGCCAGGGAGAACAAGGCAATCATCATGACAAAACTCAGGCGAGGGTTCGTCTGGTACAATCCGTCGTAATCGGACATGTTCACTTTCTTAGTCTGGTTTTCAATTACGGATATTACACCGAATGCTGCCAGATTGGAGAACATATATACCAGCACATAATATACCAGGGAAGTCATTCCGAGGGCCGTACCGCTAATAATTGCGAGCAGGATATATCCGGCCTGGGATATGGAAGAAAATGCCAGAAATCGCTTTAAATTCTGTTGACGGATGGCAAATACATTGGCAACAGTGATACTCACTACAGCCAGGCCATAAAGAATCGGTTGCCATTGTGTGATCAGGTTACCGAATACTTTGATTAGCAGGGTGAATAATACAAATACGGCAGCACCTTTTGAAATCACCGAAAGGTAAGAGGTAATATTGGTCTGTGCACCTTCGTATACATCCGGTGTCCAGAGGTGGAAAGGTACCAGGGATATTTTGAAAAATAATCCTACCGAGAAGAATACAAATGCCATAATCTGTAAAGGTGTTCCGGTGATCAGTGTAGCAAGGTCGCTGAAATAAAGCGTTCCTGTTGAACCGTATATCAGTGACATGCCGAACAATGAAATGCTGGAAGCAAATACTGCTGACAGAATGTATTTGGCACCTGCTTCAGCCGATTTATGGTTGTATTTATCAAAAGCCACCAGGGTAGCCATAGGAATAGATGCTGTTTCAAGTCCGATAAAGAACATCAGGAAGTTCCCGGCAGAGATCATGAAATACATTCCCAACAAGGTAGACAAGGTAAGGAAATAGAATTCACCCCTTTTAATGCGGTTGGCATCTTCGTTCAGGAATTTATGTGCCTGAAGCAGTACAATCAGTGTCCCTACGTTCAGGATTGTTTTTACATACGTCTGTATAGGTACATATTGATACATGCCCCCGGCAATAGAGAATGCTTCACGTGGAATGCAGTTAAGCAGGGTATGTGCGGCAAAGAGTACAAGTGCCACCGGTTGAAAATACTTCAATCCTTTTTCGCCTGCGAATATATCGAAAACCAAAAGGATAACCATCACCGCCAGCAGTGAAAATTCTTCGCTCATTTGTAAAAAACTACTGTAATCCATATAATCTTGAATTGTTGAATCCCTTTAAATCAGGGAGTTTATTTTTATAACTTTAGAAAAGTTTATTTGATAATTTGTTGAACTTGTGAATTTCAACTTTAAACTTCAAAGCTTTCAAACTTTTTCTATTTAATCTTCAATCAACTAATTAACCAATTAACCAATTAACTACTTAACTAATTGACCAATTACCGGAAGCACACTGGCATGAATTATATTTGTAATCCAGAAAGGTGCAGAACCAAGTGCGAACATAAAGAACAACAATGTCACCACAGAGATTCTTTCATACCAGGTGGCATCTTTCAAATGTTCAAAATGCTCATTATTTATTTTACCCAATAAGAATTTACCAACCATACGTAAAATATATACGGCTGTAATCACAATTGAACTACAGGCAAGAACGGTCAATACACGGTGGAACAGATCAGTATGCTGGAATGCACCAACAAAGATAGTCATTTCAGCTACGAAGCCGCTTAGACTTGGTAATCCCAGTGAACCTAACCCTGCAATTACAAAACATACACCCAGGAAAGGAATTACTTTCATCAAACCACTCATTTCAGTGATTAAACGGGTATGTGTCCTTCCGTAGATCATTCCGATCAAGGCAAAGAAAAGGGCTGTTGTTAAACCGTGAGAAAGCATTTGCAGGATAGCACCTGTTGCAGCTGTTTCGTTCATCATCAGGATCGCAAAGAGTACAAGTCCGCAATGGCTAACCGAAGAATACGCATTTATATATTTCAGGTCGGTTTGGTGAATGGCGGCAAATGCCCCGTATACCACACTGATACCTGTTAAGATTAAGAAGATCCATGCCAGTTCGTGAGCAGCCTGTGGCATCAGGTACATGGCAACACGGAAACAACCGTATCCTCCCAGTTTCATTAATACGCCTGCATGCAACATGGATACGGCAGTAGGAGCGGAGGCATGACCATCAGGTGACCATGTATGGAAAGGAAACATAGCACCCAGTACTCCAAAACCTGTAAAGGTAAGTGGAAAGAAGTAATACTGCATTTCAATCGGGATCTTCATCTTGGCAATTTCCAGGATATTCATGCTGGTTGCACCCGAAGTATAATAGATACCTAAGATACCAACTAATAAAAGTGCAGAGCCACCCATCAACATCAATGTCAGCTTCATGGCAGCATATTCTTTTTTACCCGTTCCCCAGATACCAATCAACAGGTACATAGGAATCAATGCTATTTCATAGTACATGAACATGGTAAACAGGTCGGTGGATATAAAGAATCCGTAAACACCAATTGATAACAGGCTATACCACAAGAAGAATTCCTTAGGTAGCGGATCGATCTTCCACGAAGCAAATACGCCTGTGAAAACGATAATGGACGTAAGGATAAGCATAGCTACCGATATGCCATCTACACCAACCGAGTAGTGGATATTGAAAGGAGCATACCACACTGTATCTGCTGTAAACAGCATGGTGGCAGTATCACCTGCTGCACGCCCGACAAAGTACATGTAGGCCAATACTCCCGATAATGTCATCAAAAGTATTGCTCCGGTAGTCATGACGGCCAATAATTGCTTGCGGTTGTTTGATAGGAACAAGCCCATCATCATTAAAGCCGGAATAAGTACGAATAAGGATAAAAAGTTCATATATAAAGAATTAATATGGAATTTACAGTTGTTTAATAATAAAGAGTATTCTTTTGAGATTGTTGGATAATAACCCGTAAGCATTTCCTTCAATCAATATTCAGTTACAAAAAGTTATTTATTAGTTTTAGATATTCCAATTCAATTCAGAATTCTAATATTACAATACATTTTTATCTCCCACCAGTAATAATTCTATAAAAAGCTGGAGTATTATGTTTTAAATAATTCCCCGAAATAATTGAAAAAAATATAATTATTATTGGAGCTGTTATATAGTTTAATAATGAAACAAATTCATTTTTCCCTAATAAATAAAAAATCATTTTTATCAGGAAAGGCAAAGCAGGTATATGAAAAGCATAAATAAAGAATGAAAATGAGAAAATGCCATAATATTTGGAAATACTCAAGTCTTTATTTTTAAATAAAAAATCATATAAACTCCAGATTGCTATAATACCAGTAATTATACAAGCATCATTTAAAAGGTTTAATATAATTTGATTCTGAAAATACAGATACAACAGTGTAACCTTAATAAATATCAAAACGAACCAAAATCCAATATAGATCCAATATCTTTTAGAAAAATCATTTAGAAGGATCGTTTTTTTATTAATACTTAGATATGCTCCGATAAAGAAGAATAACAAAGATGTATTCGATAAAATTACAAAATCAAAATCGATAACCCATGTAATAAAGAAGATGACTATCGAAATTAATTTTAACCCTTTGATTAACCAATATATAAAAGGCGAAATAAAAGTAAGTACAATTAAATCTCTTACAAACCATAATTGTAAAGGTATTGGTAAAATAAAGATCTTAATTAACAATTCTGTTATCGAATAATCCTTTATAAATTTACTTTCAAAAAGATACTTTGATACCGGCAATAATTGTAACGAAAAAATAAAAAGTAAAACTCCAATTGACCAGAATAAATAAGGAACAACAAGTGATCTGACTCTCTTTGTAATTTTAGTATTAAATTCTGTAAAACTACCTTCAAACCTCAAAAAAAACAAATATCCAGATATGCTAAAAAATAAAGGAACTGCAATTAAACATATTCCATTGCTTATAATGCTTTGAAAATAAAAACTATACCCATGAGCTATAACAATATTTCCTGCCATTGGAGTAGTGCCAATATTTTGTGAATGAATTAGCACTACTAAAATCATCAACATAAATGAAATGACTTTTAATTTTACACTTAAGTATTTATTCATAAGTGAACTCTCATCAAAATAAGGTTAAGTTATTTATTATACATACATGCAAATCATTTACTCTTAAATAAATAAAACCAATAGCGTGATCACCAATGTCCCTAACAGGAATACATAGGCATATTGCTGCACCTGTCCCGACTGGAAGCCTTTGATCTTAACCGATACCCATTGGGTGGTGTTTGCAAATCCGTCCATAGTTGCATCAATGATATGACGGTCGAACCAGGCTAACGGCCTGGATATGCTGTTGAAAACAATTTTCTTGGTAATGAACAGGTATACTTCGTCAATATAAAAACGATGACTGGCAGCCTTATGTAGACCGGAGAATGAAACAGCCAGTTTCTTCGGTACTTCACTTTCCTTGCGGTACATGACCATTGCTCCTAATATCGCAATAA
>Ga0302211_10000562_pt1 | contig 12930 bp, 9 predicted proteins | sample II_Fen_E3_3_FD_200234 | JGI IMG/M metagenome (GOLD analysis project Ga0302211, IMG submission 200234) | Peat permafrost microbial communities from Stordalen Mire near Abisko, Sweden - II_Fen_E3_3 | ecosystem: Environmental > Terrestrial > Soil > Wetlands > Permafrost | place: Sweden: Abisko... | reverse complement strand
AGCTGCATGCGTTGGTGGTATGATATTAGCCAACAATCAATTTGTAAGAATTCTCAATCCTGGGAAAAGAGATCAACCTGCAAATACGGATTTTAATATTGGAGATATTTGGGACATTGAGTTTAAAAATAGTGATAATATTACACCACCACATATTGAGGACATTATTATTTCAACAAGAAGATTTTTAAGGCATATTACTAATGTGTCTGATTTTATTTTAAATAGTGGAGTCACAATATTTAAAGGCTCTCCAGAACAGATATTTAATGGCAAACTTGGTTGGACAGGAAGCGGTGGAGGATATATCGAAGATCGAGAAAACTTGCCTGATAATAGTGTTGGTTTTTGGATTTCCGATTTAGATTTGAAGTATGATGGTACTCGCTATCTCTATGATCCAGATGATTTCTTTTATCCGACAAAAAAAATTAAGTTTGTAGGATTTCAATCAATTGTCGATGTAATTCCTGCAGGAACATTAATGCGAATTTCTTTAGCCAGATGGTGGAAACCTGAAAATTCAGAGATGAGTGAAAGATGTTATTTGCAACTATCTGGCTGGTATTGATTACTTATTCTCAAGTAAAACTAAAAAAGCAGAGCCATTCCGATGATTCTGCTTTTTCTATAGTTACTCGTACCCATGCACCAACTAAAGGATATTTCGTTTTATTTGTCTGATTTCTCTCCTGCTGAGCAAGGAGATTCGGTAATATCAAAACTAATTCCCCAACAACGAAAAAGCCCCGTTCAATTACTTGAACAGGGCTTTTGAATATGTATAAAAACGGAACTTTTATTTGTAGTCTTCCCACTTGGTACCTAACATGCTACCTGTTTTGATAAACTCGTCGTGCATGCCGAAACAAGCCGAAAGGTTTTGAGGTGTATGTGTTCCACTGGTAAGTTTCACGTAATCAGTCAACATTTCTCTGTATTCAGGAGCCACGCAGTTGGCAATGATTTCTTCGGCACGCTGAATTGGCGATTTGCCACGAAGATCGGCAATACCATGTTCGGTAATAATTACGTTCACCGAGTGCTCGTTTTGGTCAACGTGTGATACCATCGGTACGATCGAACTGATTTTTCCACCTTTGGCAGTAGCAGGCGTAGTAAAAATAGAGATATAAGCATTGCGGGTAAAGTCGCCCGAACCACCGATACCGTTCATCATTTTAGAACCCAACACGTGAGTACTGTTTACGTTTCCGAAAATATCAGCTTCTAACGCCGTATTGATAGTAATTAAACCTAAACGACGTGCTATTTCGGGGTTGTTGGATATTTCTGAAGGACGTAGAACGATTTTGTCGCGGAAGAAATCTAAGTCGGCATAAATTGATTCCAACACAGGGTTACTAACGGTAAGTGAACAGCCACTGGCAAATTTCACATTCCCTTCGCGGATAAGACTGATAACTGCATCCTGAATTACTTCGGTGTACATCTCGAAAGGTGGAATATCCGGATTTGCTCCCAATGAAGCCATCACAGCATTTGCTATATTTCCTACACCCGACTGAATAGGTAAAAATTCAGCAGGAATTCGTCCTGATTTAATTTCATTCGCCAAAAATGAAGCCACATTAGCACCAATATTATCGGTAACTTCATCGGTAGCACTAAAGCCACCCACTTCGTCGTTGCGATCAGTTTCAACCACACATAAAATCTTTTTAGGGTCAACTTTCAACACGGTAGAACCGATACGATCCGATGGTTTATAAATCGGAATTTCTTTACGGTAAGGAGGATCCAACGGTTGATAAATATCGTGAAATCCGCGAAGTTCTTTCGGGTGGTTATGATTCAATTCTACGATAATAAAATCGGCCAACTGAGCAATGGTTGGAGAAATACCTACACCCGAAGTAAGAACCAGTTCACCATCGGCAGTAATATCACATACCTCGATAATAGCAAATTTTGGTTTTGGCATAAATCCATAACGTAATTCCTGTGCCAATACCGAAAGGTGCATGTCGAAGTAAGGAGCACGGTCGGCATTAAGAGCAGTACGCAAGTCTTTGTTAGACTGATAAGGTGTGCGGAACAAAATAGCATTAGCACGAGCCAAAGCTCCATCCAAAGAATCGCCGGTAGAAGCTCCGGTGTACATACCTATTTTAAACTCTTTACCTTCTGCATGAAATGCTTCGGCACGTTTAGCAATTGCTGTTGGAACTTCTTTGGGACATCCTGCAGGTGTAAAACCGCTAAATCCGATGACGTCGCCGTTGTTTACATAGCTTGCTGCCTCTTCGGCAGTTACAAATTTATACGTATTATGCATGACTTTTTGATTTACAATTGATAAACCTACGATTTACAATTGATTATGTTTGAATATGTTAGTTTGATTTTATACCTGAAAACCGAAATTCAGACCTTATCCCGAATTCGAGCGCAAAATTACCAAATATATTTTGATTGACATTGTAATTGCAGCACTAATTACAGAAAAATTTCTGTAATTAAAGATATGATTCACAACAGCTCCAAATAAGGAAGTAAAAGCGAAATGATATATCAAATTTATCCGAAAAAGACTTTACATAAAAATGGTTATTCCAAAAAAAATGCGGATATTTGTACTAGCTAAAATTAGCATAAATATACAATAGTAAAACAAGAATTATCTACTTATGAACGCAAACGACATTCGACAGTTAGAGCCTGCAGCGCTCTGGCAAAACTTCTATAATCTAACCAGAGTACCACGCCCTTCGCACAAAAAAGAAGAAATCGGACTTTTCCTCGAAAACTTCGGAAAATCACTCGGGCTAGAAACCCTGCGCGACGAAATTGGCAATGTGCTGGTTCGCAAACCGGCCACTCCAGGCATGGAAAACCGCAAAGCTGTAGTACTACAAGCCCACATGGACATGGTACCCCAGAAAAACAGTAACGTAGCACATGATTTCCAGACAGATCCCATTGATGCACACATCGATGGCGAGTGGGTTACTGCTAGCGATACTACCCTTGGTGCTGACAACGGAATAGGACTGGCAGCAGCTATGTCTGTTTTGCAATCGAAGGATATTGCACATCCGGCTATCGAAATGTTTGTAACTGTTGACGAAGAAACAGGCATGTTTGGTGCCTTTGGTCTGCAACCCAACTTTTTGAAAGGGGACATTCTGATTAATATGGACTCCGAGGACGAAGGCGAACTGTACGTTGGTTGCGCCGGCGGTATTGATGGAGATATTACATTTCGCTATACCGAAGTTGAAATTGAAGAAGGCGATGTGGCTTTGAAAATTTCGCTCACCGGACTCAAAGGCGGTCACTCCGGTGTGGACATTCACTTACAGCGAGGCAACGCCAACAAGCTGATGTTTCGCTTCTTGAAAGATGCTGTGTCCGACTACGAAGCCCGACTGGCAAGTATAGATGGAGGAAGCCTACGTAATGCCATTCCGCGCGAAGCTTTTGCCGTTATCACGGTTCCCGAAGAGGGGGTTGATGATATTATCGACTTTGTAAAAGAATACGAAGAACTCTTCATTGAAGAATTTAAAGGAGTGGAGGACAAAATCTCGTTCACTGTCGAACAGGTCGAACTTCCCACCGGATTGATTCCCGAAGTAGTTCAGGACGATTTGATCAACAGCATCACCGCATGCCCTAACGGCGTCGCCCGTTTTATCCCTGAACTGCCGACCGTGGTAGAAACCTCGAATAATCTGGCTATAGTAAAATCTGACGGAAATGCCATCACTGTTCGTTGTTTGATTCGCAGTTCGGTTGAGTCGCGCAAAGAAGAACTGGCATCTATGGTAGAAAGTGTATTTAGTTTAGCAGGTGCAAAAGTGTCCCTGGTTGGTGGATACCCCGGCTGGAAACCAAACCTGGAATCGCCCATATTGAAAGAAATGACCAAAGTGTATGAAAACAAATACGGCATTACTCCCAAAATAATGATAATCCATGCCGGACTGGAGTGTGGTATTCTGGGAACTCATTATCCTCAGATGGATATGATTTCATTCGGACCAACGATACGCTACCCGCATTCGCCCGACGAGAAAGTAAACATCGCTACAGTTCAGAAATTCTGGGATTTCTTAGTGGCAACATTAGAAAATATACCATTAAAGTAGGACTTAAGATTGATGTGAGTATTAGATTAGAAAAGATGGTGAACCTCGGTAAAGGGTCACTATCTTTTTTATAATGTTCTTTTAGTGGAAGGTATTAGTTATCGGATTATTTGTATTTAGAAATACTATAAATTGAGAGGGTAATATTTAGTAATAATCTTTTAAAAAAGGAGTAAAGATGCGAAGATTGAGCTTGTTTATAAGCGTAATGCTTTGTTTTGTTTTTTGTTCAGAGACATATGCCGACTTTTTGTTTTTCAAAAGCAAAAAAAAGGAAGTAAAAAAAGAGGTAACTGCCGATAAACCGGCAGCAAAAGGACCGAAGCCTTACAGGCAGGTAATAACCAATAAAGCCAAAACAACATTGGGGTTGTTTATGGTTCATAAGGTAGATAACAGTTATTTCTTCGAAATTCCTGATTCTGTATTAAATCGGGATTTGTTGGTGGTAAACCGTATTTCAAAATCAGCAGCCGATATCCGAAAAGGTTTTTCAGGCTATGCCGGCGACGAAATTGGCGAAAACGTCATCCGTTTTGAAAAAGGCCCGAACGACAAATTGTTCATGAAGTCTATTTCGTATTCAGAGCAGTCAAAAGATTCATTGGGCATGTTCTTCTCAGTACTTAAATCAAATGTACAACCAATCGTAGGGGCATTTGATATAAAAGCATACAAAAAAGACTCCGTCTCCAAAGCTCAAAGCTCTGTTATAGAAATCACCGATTTTGCCAACGGCGATAATTCAATTTGGTTTTTTGACGAAAGAGTGAAAAAGAACTTCTCGCTGGATAGAGTGATACCTGAACGTAGTTATATTGATACGATCAGATCATTTCCTACAAATGTAGAGGTGAGAACGGTAAAAACGTATATGCAGAAACCGGAAACACCGTCAGGATTAACGCCCGATCCGGTAACGTATGAACTGAATACGTCTATCGTAATTTTGCCTAAGGTATTGATGAAATCGCGCTACGCTGACCCCAGAGTAGGTTATTTCACAGCAAATTATACTGATTTTGACAAAAATCCGCAAGGAGTTGAACAGATATCCATGATTTCCCGCTGGAGACTGGAACCTAAAGACGAAGATGTAGAAAAATACAAAAAAGGTGAGCTGGTAGAACCCAAAAAGCCGATTGTTTTTTATATTGATCCGACTACACCGAAAAAATGGATTCCTTTTTTGATACAAGGAGTAAACGATTGGCAAAAGGCTTTTGAAAAAGCCGGATTTAAGAACGCCATCTACGCTCTTGAAGCTCCCAAGGATTCCAGTTGGAGTATAGATGACGCACGCCATTCGGCCATTGTGTATAAACCATCCAGTATTTCCAACGCCAGCGGTCCTCATGTACACGACCCACGTACAGGAGAAATTCTGGAAACACATATAAATTGGTATCACAACGTGATGGAATTACTTCATGACTGGTATTTCGTACAAACTGCGGCAATTGATACTGCGGCACGTAAAATGCATTTTAGCGATGAACTGATGGGACAATTAATTCGATTTGTTTCATCTCACGAAGTAGGACATACACTTGGTTTACGTCACAACTTTGGTTCTTCGAGCACCGTTCCTGTTGAAAAACTTCGCGACAAGGCATGGGTGGAAGCCAATGGACATACACCTTCCATCATGGATTATGCGCGCTTCAACTATGTTGCTCAGCCCGAAGATCACGTTGGACCTGCCGGTATATTTCCGCGAATTGGCATTTATGATGATTGGTCTATAGAATGGGGCTATAAATGGCTACCGGAATTTAAAACTCCACAAGATGAAATTCCGTATTTGAATAAAAGGGTGATTGAAAAACTGAATTCAGATAAGCGATTTACTTTTGGTACAGAGATAGACCCGAACGACCCTCGCAACCAAAGCGAAGATCTGGGCGATAATTCAATGAAAGCCAGCACTTATGGAATCAAAAACCTGCAACGCATTTTACCAAACCTGCTCGACTGGACTAAAGAACCAAATAAAGATTACAGCAATACTACGAAAATGTATACACAGATTATAACCCAGTTTGGACGTTATATGCTTCATGTTACTAAAAACGTAGCCGGCATTTACAGTACTCCAAAACGAGTGGAACAACCGGGTGCATTGTATGAATTCGTACCTGCTGCAACTCAAAAGGAAGCATTGGCATTTTTGAGCGCTCAATTATTCAATACTCCTGCATGGTTAGTAAATAAAGATATAATTGAAAAATTGGATGTTAATCCTGTTACCTCAATAGGAAGTATTCAGCGTTCTGTTATTCAACGATTGATAAGTAAAAATACATTTGATAAAATGTTACAGAATGAGGCCTTTAACGGCAGCATAGCTTTTACACCGTTTCAATTGCTTGACTATTTGAAAAAAAGCATTTGGAGTGAACTTGGAACCGGTAAAAATGTAGATATATATCGCCGAAATCTACAAAAAGTATACATCGACGCATTGCTTGATCTGGCAAATAATGCAGGTGGAATTCGTACTGCCGTGCTGCCTACCGGCACAACACGCAGCGCTTCCGATGCAAGTGGTATTGCCCGCATTCATTTACTGACGTTGAAATCTGAAATAGCTAAAGCTTCAGTTATAAGTTCCGGCGTTACCAAAGCCCACTTTGTTGATCTGCTGGCTCTCATCGACGACACACTAGACCCTAAGAAATAATATAAATTTAAAAATAAGTATATGATTAAAAAAGCACTTTTGTTAGTAGTGATTGTTTTGAGTTGTAGTTTTACCTTTGCTCAAGAAGTAAAAACTCCAGCCGCTAAAGTTGACTCTTTCAATTTTACAGTAGTAAAACAAAACAAAATTACATCGGTAAAAAATCAGGCCAGCTCTGGTACTTGCTGGAGTTTTTCCGCTTTAGGTTTTTTTGAAGCTGAATTACTGCGTCTTGGAAAACCCGAGGTTGATCTGTCGGAAATGTTTGTGGTTCATCATTCCTACTCGGACAAAGCCTATAAATATGTGAGAATGAACGGAACTTCCAATTTTGGTGGAGGAGGTTCGTTCTACGATGTGGTATACGTACTTAAAAACTACGGTATTGTTCCCGAAACAGTGATGCCGGGATTGAACTACGGTGAAGAAAAACATAAACATGCAGAGTTGGATGCACTGACTGCTGCATATGTCAAAGTTGTTGTTTCCAACCCCAGCAAAAAGCTATCAACAGCATGGAAATCTGGATTTGATGGGATTCTGGATGCATACCTGGGTCAGACTCCGAAAGAATTTAGCGTTGATGGAAAGAAATATACGCCGCTTACTTACGAAAAATCCCTGGGACTGAATCTAGATGATTATGTGTCGCTGACTTCATTTACACATCATCCGTATTATGCTCCGTTTGCCATTGAAATTCCGGACAACTGGCGTAATTCGGAATCATATAATTTACCCCTAGATGAATTCATGCAGGTATTTGATAATGCTCTTGATAAAGGATATTGCGTAGCTTGGGCATCGGATGTAAGCGAAAAAGGCTTTACACGCAACGGTATAGCTGTTGACCCTGAAGTGAAAGTGGCAAACTTACCCGGCACCGATCAGGCTAAATGGTTGAACATATCTCAAAAGGAGATGGAGGAAAAAATATATAAAGCGCAAGGTCCACAACCTGAAGTAAAAGTAACTCCCGAACTTCGTCAGGCTGATTTTGATAACTACCAGACTACCGATGACCATGGTATGGTTATTTTCGGAACGGCTAAAGATCAGAATGGAACTAAGTATTATATCGTAAAAAACTCTTGGGGTACAGACTCAAAATATAAAGGAATCTGGTATGCCAGTGAAGCATTTGTAATGCACAAAACCATCGACATTCTGGTTCATAAAGATGCAATACCAAAAGAAATTCTGAAAAAACTGGGAATTAAATAAACCCTCATCTTTCTGAAAAAATAAAAAGCAGGCTTTCCAAAATTGGAAAGCCTGTTTTTTATCTAGCAAGAGAAACTCTTCCTTTTAATATGCGTGATCATCACCATTCACATCTTCAATATCTATTCTCTTTTTTTCCATCGAACGCCAGGCAATAAATATATAAACCAATACTATCGGAATGAAAAGAGATACAAGCGACATGGCCTTAAGTGTAAAGAAACTGGAAGATGAATTGAAAATAGTAAGAGAGCTCTGAAGATTTACAGAAGGATAATAAGCTGTATTATTATAACCAGCTATCAACAACAAACTACAAACGGTCACGATAGTTCCGACTCCGGCAAACCAGATTCCTTTTTTGAACTTAGGTGAAACCCAGGTAGCTATAACTCCAAACAAAACAGCCACTACACCTAATAAAAACAACACCAAAACTATTGGCATTTCGATTAGGTTGGTAAAGTATTTATATTTTTCCATCGATACAACTCCGGTTGAAACATCAACCGCAAAACCTTCGGAGAGAAGTGTCCAAATAACAAAAACAAGGAAAAACACCACGAAAGGAATAGCATTGTACCACAGATATTTTCTGGATCGGGCTTCCAACACTTCATGATTCAGCCTATTGATAAAAAACAAAACTGCAAGGGAACGTGCCAAGAAGAAAACGGCAAATCCGAGCATCCAATTACGTAGATTGAACAGAGCATCTAGTCCGTGCCATTCGTTACCCCACGAACTGATAACAGGAGCCAGTTGTACCGTAATGTTGCTTTTGTTTACAATAAAATCAGAACCGGTGAAGAATGTAGCAATAGCTGCACCAATTAAAAAAGTACCCAACAATCCGTTAGCAAAAAGAAAAGCACGATAGGTTGTGGTGCCAAACACATTGCCCGGTTTCGACTGAAATTCGTAGGAAACGGCCTGAAGTATAAAACAGAACAAAATAGCCATCCAAACCCAGTAAGCACCTCCAAAACTTGTTGAATAAAATAAAGGAAACGATGCAAAAAATGCACCACCAAAAGTTACCAATGTTGTAAATGTAAATTCCCATTTTCGCCCCAGGGTATTCACCAGCAAACGACGCTCATCTTCAGTTTTGGAGAGTGAGAATAACAACGACTGCCCACCTTGTACAAAAAGTAAAAATGCCAAAATTCCACCAAGAAGTGATATCAGAAACCACCAGTAGTGTTGTAAAAATGAATATGTGATCATAATATTTTATTTTTTTGATTGTAAGAATGTACTTGTATCAATGAACTTCCGGTCCTTGTTTAATCTGCTTAAGCATGATGCGTATTTCGGCAATCAATAAAGCTGTAAACAGAATTAAGAACAAAAAGAAGGTAATCTTTACCGAGTAGGTTGATATATTGGAAATGGCTGCATTCAAAGGCAAAACATCTTGGATTGCCCACGGTTGGCGACCAACCTCAGCGACAGCCCAACCCAACTGACCGGCAACATATCCAAGCGGAATACTCCACAGACAAATCCGGAGCAACCAGCCATACTTTTCAACTTGTTTTTTATAACTAAAGAAAAGTACCAGTCCAAACAATGCAATAAAATAAAAACCTAAAGCCACCATCAGGTGAAATGAATAATATATAGTAGGCACATGAGGTATTAAATTCTCAGCTTTATCAATATATCCATAACCAAAGTGTGCATAATTTTCTTTCAGTTGAGCTTTATGCATCTTTGCAGCTGCAGTATCTTTGGCCGCAACAGCTTTTTGGTAATCGGATAAAGATTGTATAGCCGCTTTGCCCCGTATATGTTTTTCTTCGAAAGATAATGCTGTACCTTTCGAAGTCTGATAACCACCAACAATAATATCCTTAACACCCGGAACAAATGCATTTACATCGCGATAAGCCAAGATAGATAACATGGACGGAATTTCTACTTTAAACAAAAAAGGATTGACAGAATCATTATAGGCTTTCTTTTCCGGATTCAGAACACCTACTGCAACTAATCCTGCACCTGCTTTGCCTTCATAGAGCCCTTCCATTGCGGCCAGTTTCATTGGTTGACGCTGAGCCACATTGTAGGCAGAACCATCGCCGGTATAGGCAATAAGCAATGAAGAAACAAGTCCAAAAATTGCTCCAACCTTAATGCTTTTGAGTGCAAAATCAACATCTCTTTTTTTGAGCAGAAACCACGAACTGACACCTACAACAAATAAACCTCCCAACACCCAACCAGAAAGCACTGTATGGAAAAATTTGTTTATCGCTACAGGTGAAAACAAGATACTCCAAAAATCAATCATCTCATTACGTACTGTGTCGGGGTTAAACTCCATCCCTACCGGATATTGCATCCAGGCGTTGGCAACGAGAATCCATAAAGCCGAAATGGTGGCTCCGAGAACTGTGAGCCAGGTAGCTGCCAGGTGAAATCTTTTACTGACTTTTTTCCAACCAAAAAACATGATAGAAATAAAAGTTGCTTCCATAAAGAAAGCTACAATAGCTTCAATGGCCAGTGGTGCACCAAAAATATCGCCCACAAACCAGCTGTAGTTGGACCAGTTGGTACCAAACTCAAATTCCAGAATAATACCGGTAGCTACTCCAATGGCAAAGTTTACACCAAAAAGCGTCATCCAAAACTTGGTGGCTTTTTTCCAGGCTTCGTCACCTGTTTTCACATACAAGCTTTCCATTACCGACATGATAACGCCCAACCCGAGGGTTAATGGAACAAAAAGCCAGTGATACATGGCAGTCATGGCAAATTGCGCCCTCGACCAATCTACTAACGTTGCATCCAATAGATTCATAATTTTTTAAAGTATTTGATAATTGTTTGAAAATTATTGATTGAGTATCTAAGTATAAAGCATGATAACGGCTTATTCGGTCGTATTTCACTTGGTTCTGTCTATCAGTTCCTGGCGCACGTGATTTGACCTGCTTTCGTCAGTCTTGAAATTTGTTTTCAGAAAATTGGGGAAAAAGAAAACTTTCAACACTGCAAACATAATAAAAAGTTTGATAAGCACTAACACCCATAAAGTTTTACCTACAGTCATACCTCTGAAGCCATCACGATAAAATGTCACCAAATTTTGCAAAAAGGAAGGAGTCTTCATATGATTCGGATGTGATGTTGTTCAATAGAAGTTTTCGATTACAAAAATATCAATAAATTTGATATAATTACAAAACCGTACTTAATTTTATTTGCATTTTACTCCAAAAAACTGTTTTTTATTGAAAAGTGCTATCAAATCTGCTATAGAGAATATCAACACAAAAAAAAACATCGAAAGAATATGTTCTCCCGACGTTTCATAAGAATAAATTCCCTGACGATGAATTACAATCTTGATCCTTTAGTCACTAAAATTTTATCTATACGCTGTCCGTCTTTATCAATAACTTCGAGTGTATATGAATCTATCGTAACTATGTCTCCTATATTGGGAAGGTTATTGAATTTATAAATAAAGAATCCTGCTATCGTCACAAAATCAGCGTCAATCTCCTCTTCCATTTCTATATCAAAATAGCGCAAGAATTCCGCAAATGAATATTGACCATCGACAAACCAACTACTATCATCACGCACTGTTATCTGATATTCATCCTGATTATGCTCCGTTACATCGCCAATAAGTGCATCTACCACATCATCCATAGTCACAATTCCTTTTGTTGAACCATATTCATCTACCACTATAGCATAATGCATCCGCTTGGCCTTAAACATTTCAAGCAGTTTGTATGCATACGTCCCTTCAGTAAGATATAGTGGGTCTTTTATGAAGTTTTTCAAATCAAAATCCTGCTCAATCGATGGAGTAAACAAATCTTTGAGTAAAACAATTCCGGTAACTTTATCAATATCATCCTCACTGCAAACTGGATAAGCAGAATGTTTCTCGGCTGTAATTTTCTGCCTTACTGTTTGCAAATCATCGGTTTCTACAAAAAATACAATGTCGTTTTTGTGGGTGTACAATGAATTTACTCTCCGGTCGCCAAGCTCAAAAACCCGTTCTACGATATCCTGTTCAATATTCTGAATCTCCCCTCCCTCAGCGCTATCTTTTATAATCGACTTTATTTCTTCTTCAGACACCTTACTTTCCATTGTATTTTTAATTCCCAACACCTTAAGAATAATGTCGTTGGAAATAGTAAGCAGCCAAACAAAAGGAGAAGTAATAACCGATAACATTTTCATGGGTTTAGCCAGAAAAATAGCGATAGGCTCGGGAAATGTAAGTCCTAACCGTTTGGGGAGCAATTCGCCAAGCACAATGGACAGGTATGTAACAACTATAACTATAATTACCACTGCCAGGTCGTGAGCGTAAGGGCTTAGAACTTCAACATGAGTAAGGTATTGCTCCACATCGTGGGTCAGGCTCTCGCCACTATAAACTCCCAGCAATATCCCGATAAGCGTAATGCCAATCTGAACTGTCGAAAGAAATTTGGTAGGATTTTCTGATAAATCTAAAGCAGTTTTTGCTCCGGCACTGCCTTTTTTCTTGGCGCTTTCAAGTTTAAACTTTCTAGCCGAAACCAATGACATCTCCGACATTGAAAATATGCCGTTCAAAAGAATGAGCGCAATAATAATTATGATTTCCATTTATCTGACTAAAACTTGTATACCTAAAAATACGAATTAAATTCTGATTTTCTTACTTATAAAATGTTCTACCGCAAAAGTAAAACAAAATAGACAGAAACAAATGCATATCTGATATTTTGAAGCCATATAAACGATCACATTTTATGACATTGAAGAGAAAAACAGGATATAAACAAAAAAAACGTCGAGAGAAAAAGTTTTCTTTCGACGTTTATTATCAGTTTTGTAATATCTCTTAGTTTCCAATTTCCGAAAGGAACTTGACACGAA
>Ga0302211_10000560_pt1 | contig 12970 bp, 9 predicted proteins | sample II_Fen_E3_3_FD_200234 | JGI IMG/M metagenome (GOLD analysis project Ga0302211, IMG submission 200234) | Peat permafrost microbial communities from Stordalen Mire near Abisko, Sweden - II_Fen_E3_3 | ecosystem: Environmental > Terrestrial > Soil > Wetlands > Permafrost | place: Sweden: Abisko... | reverse complement strand
CGGCGGTAATAAATCCCGGGGGCCCTACCCCGGGAAATAAATTAAATAAATCGGATGCGCTGCGCTTATATTCTAAAGAAAAAACGCTACTGCACTGACCACAGGCAGAACCCGTAGTTACGCCAGCGGCCGTACGCGCTTACGCCACTGCTGTCGAAATACAGGGTGTAAACGACAGTGGCACCGCTGTAAGGCGTAGACGACCAATAGCCACCGCCGCTGCCCACATCGTATGCACTGCTGCCATACATGAACCCACTAGCAGGCAGGAAGAAATACTGGCTGGTATTAGTAGGAATACCTGCTGTAGGTGTACCTTCTGTACTTTTAGGCGCCGTTCCGGCAGCAAAGCCACTGATATATGCTTTTTTCTTTAACCAAAGACCACCGGTGTAAACAGTACCGGAAGAAGCATCTTTCCAAGGAGTAGTGCTATCCCAATAAGTGCCTGCACCTATGTACATTTGAATTTGATCGAATGTGGGGCAGTCCTTGCAGCTGTTGGTGGCCACACCGGAAGTGATGGTACTATAATTATCAACTCCATAAACAAACTCTGCCGTAGCATCCCACATGTAATAGTTTAAAGAGTAAGTAGGTACTGACGAGTTCAATGTTACCTTATAGGCTTTCATACTGCCCGAAGTTAGTGAGAGAGCGTTTAATGTTATTGTACGAGAGTACGTACTTCCATCAGAGGCGGTAGCGGTTATGGTGAGTGTGCCACTACGTGTATCGGGGAAAGTCATCAGATAAACAGGAGCGGTACCAGAAGAGGCAGCCACGTTATTTACCGTCCAACTAGTAGCACCGGTTAAGGCGCTGCTGGTTACAGTGCCTGTATTATTGAGCGTGAAACTACCCGAAGCAGGAAGGAGACTGCTGCCGGAAGAAGCTGTATAGGTGAAGACCACGCTGGTTAATGTGCCGGTAAAAGCAGCATTGGTCAGGTCGAAACGAAGAACAGAGGTCAGGTGGCTCATTGGCATAGCGGCAGGAGTACCACTGCCGTTGATAGAGCAAGTGCCGTACATAGCATCGTAGTTACGCAGATTGGCTACCGTACCGGTTTGAGAACCGTAACCGCTCAGAGATAAAGTGAAGTTGTCGTTTGAGGTATTGTACGTTTGGGTGTAATTACTTGCAGTGGGAAGGGCGTTGAAAGCATACAATGAATTATTGGGAGTAAATGAATACCCCTCTGCTCCGCTATATGCGAAAGTTGTACTGCTGCCCGATCCTGTAGAACCGAACGTAAAGCTTTGCATTGTACCTACCGCTGCGTTATGGGTGTATTTGTGGAACACTTGGAGGGCATCGGTGCTCTCCCATGTGGTTATCAAACCTTTTACTGCATCTGCCGTTTCTAGCACACGAGTAGTGAGGGAAGGCAGAGAGACGCCGATAGACATACTTCCAGAAGAAGTGATTACCGGATCACTGCCGCTATCACTCTGGGAGCAGCCGGAGAAAAGGCCGGCTACCAAGGAAAACAATATTAAAAGATGGATTCTCATAATTGCTACTTTTGGGTTACTTTATTGCTTTAAATTGATTGCTGTTAATAAGCGACAATCCTTAGCGATTTAATTCCAAGTATCACTGTCACCCGTATTATCGGTATAAGTCCAATCTTGCACTGCGGTAGTGCCACTCGGAGTCTCATTTAAAGAACCGGCAAAGCCGCCTTCGGTTTCTACCTGTAGGCGAAGCGTCTGGGGAGCTTCGTATGTGCTGCTGCTTACTTCTATTTTAGTATTATTCATTGCTGTCATCTTTAAAAATTATCAACTTAATTATATGAAAAACTTAATTTAAACTAGAGCTTCAAGATATCCTGAAGATATTTTAACACAAGCATATCCTAACCCATCAAGACAAACACCGACTCTCTTCTCGGACTTAACCGTTATAACCACACCGATCATACCGGCAAGTGGGCCTTTGATGATCCGCACTTTCTTGCCTCGTTCTAGCGGAATATTAATAAGGTTGACCGCCTCAGGAGAATAGTCGAGCATGAATTTGAATTTCTCCATTTGCTCACTAGGTATAACTGCAGGGCAATGTTCCCCGCATGCTACTATATAGCTAATAACAGAAGGCATTTGAAGAACTTGCCTACGTTGTAAGGAGGTTACACATACAAAGACAATCATCGGGAGCACCACTCTATTAACCAATTTAAGCCGATCGCTCCACTGACGATGCTGCTGCTGCAAGGCAACAAAATTTTCAATACCACAAGCCGTAAGCCTTTCGCTTATTCTTTGCTCATGATGAATTCTTACATAAACTGCCAGCCAGACCTTTTTAGGTGGTAAAAAGGAAGGATCAAGGCACGCTTCGCGGTTATCTGTCACAGAAACAGACAAACTTTTTTTATCCTTAAGTTGCGTCATATTCGTTAAAAAAATAACATCCGTATTTCCATTACTTCATAAGTAACGGAAATACGGACGTTCTCTCATAATATCAGCATATTACGATTCATATAATTAAAAGAATGGCAGCATTAGGTAAAAAATAATTGTCAAAAGGCTAAGAATGTCTCTATCCAGAACAGACGAATCTTTTCTAGATGTTAAAGCCCTCAAAACGGACATTAATTTTCATGAATATAGAAAAATACACTTTATATCCTATATATTTGCATGTAGTTATTATAGAAGATATACAACAAATTATGTTAAAATGGCATTAGATTATGGAAAATAGTATTATCTTTGCAGCAGTAAAGGTCCGTTACTTATGAAGTAACAAATTTATGGTTAAATTATATTGCATCTTTAATATAGGTGCAATTATTCAGATTAATTTCGCCTAACCTGCTGCTGCTGAATCCTTTCAAATAAATTTGCGTTGTCTTTATGGAACGATGTCCCAAAGATTCACTAATCATTTCGATCGGCGTACCCAAATATTTGGCTGTCGTAGCCCACGAGTGGCGAAAGGTATACGAAGAAACTTGACTTTTAAGACCCAATGATTTCGCCAATTCTTTAAGCTGCGTATTAAAATGCCTCAGAGCCGACTGGTACTCTACATACCCGGCATAGTCATACTTATCATAAATGCCGCTCAAGATATCGAATACATAATTGCAACCGTCTCCGCATTTCCGTTCCAGTTGGTTTACCAGACTTTTGGTTTCAGGCATCACATCGATACAAATTTTAGTTCCTGTTTTGGTGCGATGGTACTCCAAAGTTTCACCAAAAATATTAGAACGCTCAAGGTAGGCAAGATCTACAAAAGACATCCCGCTGAATTGAAACAAAATTTTAGCCATCTGCTGGGTTTTAAACAATTCGGGAGAGTTTGTTTTACCATAAAATAAATTATGAAGTTCCTCGGCCGATATCGCTTTCTTATGGCTGCTAATGTCCACACCTGTATAGACGCCATGAAACAACCGCCCGTCATAAGTTGCCAAACCCCGGTCAACTCCTTTATTATATATACTTCGAAGCATACGCATATAGGTGGATATGGTATTCAACTTCTTCTTACGAGCGAGCAAATAGCGATAATACAATTTCAATCTTTCCGGATTGATCTCGCTAAAAGGAATGTCCGTAGATTTACAGTAGCCTGTAGATTTACAGTAGTCCGAGAAAGAACGTAATGCGTTCTTATACAGGTGTGCCGTAGAATAACGGCCGCTTGTTTCCATTTTTACAATGCACTCTTTTGCAAAACAAGCAAATGTAATCTTTTTTTTCATGCGTTTTTACGAATTTATTAATTATTATTTAAAAGAGACAAGACTACTTACATAAAACGCAGCATTAGCATAAACTACTAAAAATGGGAGTTAACTTTTTGATCTATAACAAATTGTGTGAGTAATTAACTTTTAGCTTCCCGGCTATTCTAATGTGATTTAATGATTCCTACAAATTTCCTAAAGGATTCAATCCCGGATTGCACTACAGTATCGCTCCAAGGGCATTCAAGCCCTAAGACCATAGTAAATATCTCAACACTAATGGATTTTACCGGGAAATTTTTAATAATAATCCAAATTACAATATAAACAATATGTAACTACCCGCCGGCAGAATTGAATTATCAAAATATTGATTGCTAAAAAGTTGCATGTATCGTTGATTTTTAGCATATTAGCAGCATTAAAACAAACAATATACAATCTCTGTATACACAACTTTATGCAAAGTTCACTAAATTTATTGAGATATGCAAGAATTTTGCCAAATATTTAAGGTTCGCTGAATAACTATAATTCATTGATATTAAATAAATGTGCGTTGATTATTTTGTGCATTGATTAAAAAAGCTTGGTATAGCTTACCAAACAGCCTAATATTGCATCTCGGATAGAAACTCCAAAAGAGCGAATGCCAGCTGGCAAATTCATTTTTGCCAGCTGTTGAATTTGATTACGCCAATTGGCAAAAATGAATTCGCCAACTGGCAGTAATGTATAACGAAAGTGGATGCACGGCTCACACTGCAAATACGTCGCTGCAGAGACACTTGCCATCTTTCAAAGAAAACATAAGCATCTTTTTTATTTCATCAGCAACAAATTCGAGTGCAAAGGCAGTTATTCTAAAATAAAAATCCTACTTTTGCAAGCAAGAAAAAGAAAATTTTTACTTAAAAGGAAAAAGAGATGATTTGCTTCCCAAATGCTAAAATAAATTTAGGGCTCAATGTAGTGAATAAACGTGCGGACGGGTATCACGATTTAGAGACGGTATTCTACCCCGTACAAGTACAAGATATACTGGAAGCAGTGCCTGCAGAACGATGTTCACTGACACTAACGGGGGCTTCGCTGACAGGTGAAGCCACTGACAATTTGGTGATGAAAGCACATCGACTCTTAGTTGAGGAATTGGGAAATAAGCGCGTACCTCCGGTAGAAATTCATTTGCATAAATTGATTCCCTGCGGAGCCGGAATGGGTGGTGGTTCGGCTGATGCAGCGTTTATGTTGCGACTGTTGAACGATCTTTTTCAACTAAATTTAACCACAGAACAATTACAGCGTTTAGCGGCAAAATTAGGAGCAGACTGTGCGTTTTTCATTGAGAATAAGCCAACGTATGCTACCGGTATCGGCGACTGCTTTGCACCGATCGATCTTTCTCACTTACAGGGTTGCCCGATTCTTATTGTGAAACCCAATATCTTTGTGAGTACGAAGGAAGCTTTCAGTCTGATTCGCCCGAAGCGACCCAAGGAATGCGTGCGCGAGATATGTGCACTCCCGATAAGTGAATGGCGCGAACGCTTGCACAATGATTTCGAGGATAGTGTTTTCCCTCAATTTCCGGAACTTGCCACACTAAAAGAACGATTGTATAAAACAGGAGCAGATTATGCAGCCATGTCGGGATCAGGATCTAGCTTGTTTGGCCTTTTCACTCCATCGAAGAAGGATGATTGTCTACGAGCAAAAGCCTCATTTCCCGAATGCTTTACGTGGGTTGGTGAACTTGACTAAAAACAGTCCTTTTGGACGAATCTTATAAATCTTCACGTTTTTTGCACCGTTTATGCACATCTTTTTGAGTGCCTAAACGGTGCTGATTAATTATTTGTTATTCAATGATTTACAAGCCTTTTTTGCGAATAGAAAAGAGACCTAAAACAAGCTCTTTTTTTCATGAAAGTCGTTACGTTTTTTTAAATGCATATAAAGAAATAAAGAATTAAAAGAAGTAATAACTACCAAAAAGGGGAGTGCGTGTTCGTACGTGGCTATTTAATACGAAGCACTCGAAGACTGTAGGGTTGCAACTCTATTTTCATTGCAGCTTCTACGCTAAGCTTCTCTTCACTGAGAGTGCTCTTGCGACTGTCGCCGGCACCGGTAAACAAATACGACTTCACACTTTTAGCTCCGGGTTGAAGTACCTGTACCGGAATATCTACCGCAGCAACTACCGGAAGCATGTTTACTAACTTCACAATTACATCGCCCGTTTTCTCATCGCGTACGATGCTCGAAGCTAAACGCAACTTGGCTTCATCGCTTACGTTTTTGCCATTTGCATCTTGTATGCTAAGAGCTGCCGGTTGATACTTGGTACCGCTATGCTGCCCAAAGAGCATCTGTACAAAATAGTTGGCTGTCGGCTTCACCTCGTTGTTGGTAAAATAAATTAAATCGGGATTCCAACTGCTCTGTCCTTCCTTTGCCAAGAGAGGAGCATACGAAGCCATCTCTACCACATCGGCATTACGCTCTAAGTTGCAAAGATAAACCGCTTCGGCTAAAGCATTGTAGACGTTGTTGCCGTGCGAAGCCCACTCGCCTAAATAAACGTGCGACTTGCTACGGTCGTACTGATCGTAATAATCTTGATTGTGCAAGAACCAAGAAGGGCTTTCGTAATAATGCTCGTCGATGAGAGGCACCTTCAAATCGGTAGCCGTGGCCCAACCCTCTTCGTAATCACTGCCTTCCCAGAAAGGACCTGCAGTACCTACGACTTTTAGATCGGGATACTTGGCATGAATACGCATATAGATATATTCGAAACGTTCTTTGAAAACATCACTGATGAGATCTTCATTACCGATACCCAACATCTTCAAGCCATAAGGTTTGGCATGGCCTCCTTGTGCACGAATCTTGCCCCACTTGGTGGTCTTGGCATCGCCATTAGCCCATTCGATAAGATCGATTAAATCTTGTGTATAAGCTTCCATCTGATCCATCGGGATGCCGCCTTGTTGACCGGCACCTCCGTCGCTAGAGTTCTGACAAGGCACTCCGGCGGCCAATACCGGAAGAGGTTCGCAGCCGAGGTCTTCACAAAAATCGAAATATTCTTGGAAGCCAAGCCCTACGCTTTGATGATATCCCCAAAGGTTAAAATCGCCTTTCCGTTCTTGCAACGGTCCGATGGTGTTTTTCCAACGATAGATATTATCAATGCCGTTACCGTGAGTTACACAACCACCGGGGAAACGCATAAAGCGTGGATGTAGATCGGCAATCGTTTGTGCCAAGTCGGCACGCAGCCCATTAGCACGACCTTTAAACGTTTTCTGCGGGAAAAGTGAAATCATATCGAGCGCTAAGCTACCTACAGTTTGAGGTTCGAGTTCAAGTTTGGCATTAGCACAATCGGCATTAGCAGTAAGTATCGCTTTCTGTTGATTCCAAGTTGCAGAAGGTGCTGAAACCGTAGTAGTAGCTAATACTTCGCCTTCAGGAGTCACCAAACGAACTTTCAGTTTACCACCTTTACCGGAAAGTTGCTGAGTGAAGAGCGAGAAGTTGTACTTCTCCCCTTTTTTCAGGGCAATGCCTTCAAAACCGACATTCGTAAGGGAAGCACCCGGCGTTTCTACCGTGAATACTGCATAATGAGGGGTATTGACATGAAGAGGGGATGCTTCTGAAACAGTAAAAGTGGCACCCGTGCCTTTCAAAGCCCAAGCGGTTTGTGCATTCCATTCGCGTCTGTCTTTCGAGGAATATTCGAAGTCACGATTTTGAATGAGCTCGGCATAAAGACCCCCATCCGCAGCACGCGAGATGTCTTCGAAGAAGATACCCATGAGTAGAGAGCTGATCTTCTTCTGCGACGAAGGACTGCTCGGAGTAAGAGTGGCTTGCAGCGGAGTTAGATTTGCAAAAAGCGTGGCATCACTTTGAAAGTTTTGAGCATACGAACGGTATTGATCGTCTTTTGCCAATACGTAACGCTGCAAGTTTTGCACCAACTCACGGGGAACTTTAGTTATCGTACCCGAAGCGGTTGCATCGAGTGAAGCGATTGAGCGACGACTCTCTAAACGCGAAGTACGAGGTATTACTTTTGCGGGAGTAAACGCGTGGAAGTCGCTAGTTGAACTCATACAAGCAACGGTATCTTTATCCGCTGCTACAGAAAGCCAAGTTACTTCATATTGGTTACTTTTGGCATTCCAGTTTGCTTCGGGAGCTAAACAGTTTGTTCCGACTGATTTTAACGTAATATACGATTGTGGCTTCCACAGAATCAGATCTTTCGAAGTAGCATAAGCCAACACGGCATCCTTTTCGTTCACACTCCAAAGTGCATGAAAAAGTCCGTCTTGCCCCTTCCATACAAAAGGAGTGAGCATACGTTTTTGCCCACCCCACGTACCATAATCGCTTTTTACAAAGCTAAAGTTAGAGCCAAGCAGGCTCCATTCTTTTCCTTCGGCACTCCATGCGGCATGTAGGCCGTTTCTACCTCCATTTTGTATAGTGGCATACGTGTAAAGATACAAAGAATCAGGTTGATTTGCAAAAGCAAGAGGCGTATTTAAGGCTAAAACTGAAGCCGCTAAAAAAGGTACTGCTCGTAAGGTTTTTGTGATTTTCATCGTTGTTTTTTAGATTATTACGTATTTATTGATTTCGCCACAAAGATACAATAATCGGGCGTATTGCCAAAAGGATAAACTAAAAAAAAAGCAAAAAAACACTTGCAGAACCCACAGAAAAGCTGTACCTTTGTGGTTCATAATAGAACAGACCATTTACAACTCAATAGGCATGTACGCTGCAAATTATCAAATACGTCAACTAGTCGCGCTACTTCGCAGTCATGGGGTACAGCATGCAGTACTTTGCCCCGGATCGCGCAATGCGCCTCTGGTACAAACTCTAACTTCGTGCAAAGATTTTACCTGCTACAGCATTGTGGACGAACGAAGTGCGGGTTTCTTCGCCCTCGGACTTTCCTTGGCACAGGGAGGTGCACCTACGGTAGTGGTCTGTACCTCCGGATCGGCACTACTAAATTTAGCTCCTGCGGTAGCTGAAGCGTTTTATCAAGGGCTCCCGCTAATTGTGATTTCGGCCGATCGCCCTGAGGCGTGGATCGGACAGAAAGATGGACAAACACTTCCACAAGCACAAGTGTTCGGTTCTTTGGTGCGCAAAGCGATAAACCTACCGTTATGCAGCGGTACGGAAGATACGATCAATTCAAGCAACGAAAAAGAACGAAATTGGTTCAGTAACCGCCTCATCAACGAGGCTCTACTGGCGGCTACCCAAAAAGGCAAAGGCCCGGTACACATCAATGTTCCTATCGCGGAACCTTTATTCGACTTCTCGGCAAAAGAGCTTCCTACCAACGAGAGGGTTATTCAACGATTTGCTCCACAGGGCGTTTCTCCTGAAAAAGTGATTCCACTGCAACAGGCTGAGAAGGTGATGATTGTAATGGGACAGATGCAGCCAAGTGCTTCGCTGCAAAAGGCGCTGCAAGAATTGTCTAGTCACGGCTGTGTAGTAGTTACGGAGCAATTGGGTAACTTTCAAGAGGCCGATGAGACGTTTCACCCCGACTGGAATTTGACGTTCCAATATGCACAGCTAGCTGATGAAGAGACCTCGAAAACGCTACAACCGGACGTAGTTCTTTACTGTGGCGGCCATATTGTGGCTAAGCAGCTAAAAAGTTCTTTACGAAGCGAACGGTGCAAAGGAACGACTTTCATTCAACTAAATCCTTCGTCGGAATTAACGGATACATTTACTCGGACCACGTATATTGTGGAAGCGGAGGTAGATGACTTTTTAACTCAATGGGGTACTTCACTCAAGGAAAATGCTTCCACAAAAGGCACTGAAAAAGGCACTGCAGGAAAAGCTTTTGCTGCTGCTTGGAAGGCATTGACGGAAAGAGCACACGAGGCTTTAAAGACGATGACCTACAACCATGCCAGCAGTTTATATCACGTAGGGCAGTATTTGGAAACATTACCCAAAAACGGATGTGCAGTACATTTGGCCAACAGCAACACAGTGCGTTTGGCTGAACTGGCTACAGCACCAAAAGGAACTCGCTTTTATTGCAACCGCGGAATAAACGGGATCGAAGGATCACTCTCTATGGCAGCGGGATTTGCAGCGATAGAACCCGGAGAAACACATTTAATAATCGGCGACTTGAGTTTCCATTACGACTGTAACATTCTTTACCACAGAGCGTTGTTTCCACGGCTCAAAATTCTGGTACTCGACAATGCAGGAGGAGGAATCTTCCGTACATTGGGAGGACTTCAAAATGCTTCCGGATTGAATTATATCGCAGCTACGCCACCGCAGGAAGCTTTGTCAATAGCATCTAACGACCCCGGAATTACGCACTTAGTGCTCGATCCGGAAGTCGACACGAAGGCGTATCTCACTTACTACAAACTGTTTCAATAAAAACTTCACACTATGACTCAAAGACAATGGACTCCGATAAAGGAGTACGAGGATATTCTCTTCGACTTTTATGCAGGAATCGCTCGTATCACCATCAACCGTGAACGTTATCGCAATGCTTTTACACCTCAGACTACGGCTGAAATGGGTGATGCGTTCCGCATTTGCCGCGAAGATGCAAAGATCTCGGTAGTGGTTCTTACGGGAGCCGGCGATAAAGCTTTCTGTAGTGGAGGCGACCAGAACGTGAAAGGACGAGGAGGATATGTAGGGAAAGACGGGGTGCCCCGCCTTACAGTGCTCGATGTACAAAAACAAATTCGCAGCATCCCTAAACCGGTGATCGCTGCTGTGAACGGCTATGCCATTGGAGGGGGACATGTATTACAGGTTATTTGCGACTTGTCGATTGCTTCGGAGAATGCAATATTCGGACAAACCGGACCTCGTGTGGGTAGCTTCGACGCCGGTTTCGGAGCTTCGTACATGGCACGTTGCATCGGTCAGAAGAAAACTCGGGAGATTTGGTTCCTCTGTCGCCAATATTCAGCACAAGAGGCACTAGAGATGGGATTGGTGAACAAAGTGGTGCCTCTCGATCAACTGGAAGATGAGGTGGTTGCATGGGCTGAAGAAATTATGCAGCATTCGCCTTTGGCGTTACGCATGATCAAGGCGGGACTTAATGCGGAGCTCGACGGACAAGCAGGTATTCAAGAACTTGCGGGCGATGCTACGATGTTGTATTACCTCACCGATGAAGCACAGGAGGGGGCGAAAGCGTTCCTCGAGAAACGGAAACCCGACTTTAGTCAATATCCGAAACTGCCCTAATGGAAGCAGAAGTCAGCTACCACGATTTCGACTTGGAGTTCAAAGAACCGGCCGGCACTTCACGCGGCGTATATCGTACACGCCACGTATGGTACGTACGTATTCAAACGCCTGACGGACGGTTTGGACTTGGGGAATGTGCACCACTACCCGACTTGAGTTGCGATGCGGAAGCTGATCCTAAAGTTTATGAGGAGCATCTACGAAAAGCACTTCAAGAGCTAGGACAATGGTATCGTTTGCAAGAGCAACGTTCGCAAGCTGAAAACAAGGAAGCGCTTACTCTGCTTTTCGAAAGTTTGCGCAACTATCCCAGCATATTGATGGGGGTGGAAACAGCGCTTTATCATCATGCACGAAATTCATGGGCTATATGGGGGAATACTCCTTTTGCTGAGGGGAAAGCCGGAATTCCGATTAACGGCCTCATCTGGATGGGCACGTTCGAGGAGATGTACAAACGTATTCACGAAAAGATGGAAGCCGGATTCCGTTGCATCAAATTAAAAATCGGTGCCATTGACTTTGAAAAAGAGTTAGCACTCTTGCAATTTATTCGACTGCATTTCTCGGCTAGCGACTTAGAGCTCCGCGTGGATGCTAACGGGGCTTTCCCGGTAGAATTGGCTCCGGAACGTTTACAGCGATTGGCTGAGTTTGAACTTCACTCGATAGAACAACCTATCCGTCAAGGACAGTGGGAAGCCATGGCTCGACTTTGCGAAACAACACCTCTACCTATCGCACTCGATGAGGAACTGATTGGAATAAACGATCCTACGGAGAAGGCACGTTTACTTGATGCGATTCATCCACAATATCTTATTCTTAAGCCTTCGCTTCACGGAAGCTTCTGGGGCACAAGCGAATGGATTCGTTTGGCCGAAAAAAGAGGTCTGGGATGGTGGATAACCTCTGCACTCGAATCGAACGTGGGGCTAAATGCGATTGCACAATACTGTGCATTGCTGAAAGTGTCAGTTCCGCAAGGATTGGGCACCGGACAGCTTTTCACGAACAATATCCCTTCGCCGCTACGCATCAAAGGGGATGAACTCTGGTTTGACGGGAAATGACTTACACCGAATTTCTAACCGAATGGAACAGTGCGAATGAGTGGATCAGCGTACAAACTTCCGGCAGTACGGGCACTCCAAAACCCATGCTTGTAGAGAAAAAACGTATGCTGGCTAGTGCACAACTGACATGCGACTTTCTACATCTACAACCGGGCAATACGGCTCTGCTATGCATGCCACTCAACTTTATCGCAGGTAAGATGATGGTAGTACGAGCACTGGAACGACAGTTAAAGCTCATCGAAGTACCTCCCTCGTCACACCCATTAGCTTCGCTAAAAGGGCAGCAACTCGATTTTGCAGCCATGGTTCCTTTACAGGTATGGCACAGTTTGGAGGTCACTGAGGAAGCAGAAACCTTACGTTCTATCCGTCATTTACTCATTGGAGGAGGTGCTATCGATACTTCACTAGAAGCAATTCTAGAAACATTCCCCAATACTGTATGGAGTTCTTATGGGATGACAGAAACTCTTTCACACATCGCACTTCGTCGACTCAATGGCACGGAAGCTTCGCTTTATTATACTCCTTTCAAACAAGTAAAAGTGAGTCTGTCCAAAGAGGAAACATTAGTCATTGAAGCTCCACTTATAACGCCCGAGCGACTAGTCACGAACGACTTAGCAGAAATCTTACCCGATGCCCGCTTCCGCATCCTCGGTCGACGTGACAATGTAATTTGTTCCGGAGGCCTTAAACTGCAAATCGAGGAGATTGAAGCCCTCCTCCACCCATTAATTCCAATGCCTTTCGCCATCACCTCGCAACCCGACCCACAGCTTGGCGAAGCGGTAGTTCTGGTACTAGAAAGTACTTCCCTACCAGCTTCGGAGACACTTCAAGAATGGTTTGCCTGCCTACCTAAGTACTGGCA
>Ga0302211_10000555_pt1 | contig 13016 bp, 8 predicted proteins | sample II_Fen_E3_3_FD_200234 | JGI IMG/M metagenome (GOLD analysis project Ga0302211, IMG submission 200234) | Peat permafrost microbial communities from Stordalen Mire near Abisko, Sweden - II_Fen_E3_3 | ecosystem: Environmental > Terrestrial > Soil > Wetlands > Permafrost | place: Sweden: Abisko... | reverse complement strand
GATGGCTGCAAGCGTAGCATAAAATGGGGTTTTAGATATAAAGGAATAGGAGGTAAAGAACAAGAAAACAATCCAGAATAGAAGCCATAATACGGGTATACGAACTAAGTCTATTATAAAGAAATTAACCATACTCTTGCGACTGATGGCTTTATTTCGGACTCTTTTTAATACAAACCGATAAACTAAATACAAGGCAATTAAGGATATAGCAAACATTATAATTGTTGCTATAATCCGAAATGTTTCATTCTGCAATAAATTATTCATGTATGTCATAAGCCTTTTTGCTTTATTGCTTCTAATTGCACTAGCAAAGTTACTAAAATATATTGTTTGACAACTAAATTAATTGATTTTTTTTAAATAAAAATATTGGGCTAATATAAATAGTACAATGAGCTCCCATTTTTCCTGAAGTACGAAAATTACAGTGCATTATACTTTTGCAATAAACAATAAGTATAATACACTCTGATGTGGGCATATGGCTTGCAACTGTGTCTTTTATAGCAGACTACAAAACACCTTAATGTTTATTATTTATGTAGATTAAATGTTTATTTTATTGCTTTTTATTTGGTGAACTCATTTTTATTTCGTAATATTGCATATTAATATATAAGTTATTATACCATAAATGGTTATGAAAAAATAAAAAAGCGTTATGTAAAGACTTCTGAAAGGGTTTGTAGGTAATGAAACTTTATTAAAAAGTTACGTGAGGAGTTGATAGGACATCATTCTGAATTGATTATGGGTGTGTTATTCATTTTTAACTATTCCTTGTTGCCTAAATGAAAACACTTTTGTAATTTTGTCCCCAATCTCAGCAATTGAGAGAATGTATTAGAAAGCGTTATTGAAATTATCTTCGACTCCCAAACTTCGCAAATTTGTATGTTGAGAAGATAGTAGCAACAAATGCCTCACGTCTATTAATATATTTCCCTAACAGGCTTTATATACTAAAAGGCGTGGGGGCTGTTGCTTATCCTCAACATGGGCATGCGAAGGCCCGGGATCGGATGAGTAAATAGACAGTTCCCCACGCTCTTTTGTCCCCTCCTTTTGAATGGATTTATTTCTATTTTAAAGAGGGCTGAAATAGGGCACATGTGTTAATATTATGAACAATAGAATTGAGTGTTTAAATTGTGTACATAAGTTAACTTTTAAGTTTAACTTATTATGAATACACAGACAGTTACGGTTAATGTGGCAACTGCAGGTACGCTTGCAGTGCTGATTGATGCGTTGAAACAGCCTCAAATATCGAGGCTGAAAATTACGGGAGTGCTGAATGGAACGGACATCCGTTTCCTTCGTGAATTATTGGGCTCGGGTGTACACGGGTATGCTACGAGTGGAAGCCTAGGGAGCTTGGATTTGTCGGAAGCACGTTTTGTTGAAGGCGGATTTTATTATTATGCCTCTTCGTTGTCTCGTTATTTTTATTCAAGAGAGAATGAAATTAGCGATAATATGTTCTTCGGATGTACTAGTTTGTCATCAATCATTTTGCCTTATAATCTTTCTTCTATTGGGGAAAAGGCTTTCTGGGAATGTCGGAATTTAAGTGAGATTCACTGTGCAAGTGAAACACCTCCTGCGTTGAAGCCCGGATGGTTTTGGAGTGTGGGATATTCTGCTTGTAAACTTTATGTGCCGAGTGGTACCCTTGATGTGTATCGCTCTGCTCCTTTATGGGGCAATTTTGAGAATGTAGCTGAAAAACCTGTTCTGGAGATGGCATTTCTGAATAAAATTTGAAAAGTAAGTAGAATCAGGATTTTGTAGTTGTATAAGTTTTCGTATCTTTGCAGGCGTGAACCCTTAAAAACAAAGATATATAATGAAAAATCTGCGGACCTTTATTCTGTTTATTAGTTGCTTTTCTATCGTTGAGTGTATGGCTCAAATAGGTTCTGAATCATTTATAAATCCTCCTCAAAAGGCTCAACCGTGGGTTTATTGGATGTGGGTGAACGGCAATGTAAGCAAAGAAGGTGTTCAGAAAGATTTGGAGGCTATGCATCGCGTGGGCATCAATGGAGCTATTGCGCTGGATGTGGATCAGTATAGTCCGAATGGGCCGGTGGTATATAATGATAAAAAATGGCAGGCTATTTTTCATCATACGGCGGTAACTGCAAAACGCTTGGGCATGGAGGTTGGCGCTAATAATGGGGCCGGATATTGGGGCACGGGTGGCCCGTGGATAAAGCCTGAAATGGCTATGCAGTGGGTGGTTAGTAGCGAAACTTATATTCACGGCGGCAAAACGTTTACCGGTAGGTTGAAAAGTCCGGGTCTTGGCGAAGACTACCGTGATATTGCTGTGATTGCAGTAGGGGTGATAGACACTGTTCCCGAAAAACGTTATCTTATTTATGATTTTCCTTTAAAAACGTGTCAGAATCCGGGTAATGCGGGTCCTGTGCGCTACTCTTGTGCTCCGTTTACTTATAAGGAGTTGCAATGGCCTGGTTTTCCACGCTATTTGATGTACAGAGGTACGGAGAGTGCTCCTTTAAATACGGAAGCTCCGGCTGAAGCTCTTATCCCACAAAATAAAATTATAAACCTGACCGGAAAGATGCAGCAGGACGGTACATTGACTTGGGAGGTGCCTGAGGGTGAATGGACGATTATCCGTTTTGGTCATCAATGGACGGGAAGTAGCATTGGCCCTGTAACGGATAAGGTGATTGGTCCTGAAACGGATAAGTTGAGTAAGGAGGCTACTCGTTTCCATTTCAATGAGATGGTGAAGGCTCTGAAACGTTATGCGGGAAATGACGCACTTACTACGATTCATATTGATAGCTGGGAAGGCGGCGGACAGAACTGGACTCCAGGCCTTGAAAAAATATTTAGGGAGCGTAGGGGATATGATATCTTACCTTGGCTGCCTGTGCTGACCGGACGGGTGATTAACTCGTTGCAGGAAACGGAACGGTTTATGTTCGATTTCCGTAGAACGATTAGTGAACTTTTTGTGGAGAATTATGCGGCTGAGTTTCAACGATTGGCACATGAGGAGGGGCTGAAGTTTTCTTATGAGAGCTACACTACTCCGGCTAGTGATGTGGATGTGATGCAGTATGTGGATGTGCCGATGGCGGAGTTTTGGATTCCGGTAGGGTGGCATCCTAATTTCGATCCGACGATAAAGTTGATGGCTTCGGCTGCTCACTTGAATGGGACTAACATTGTGGCGGCGGAGGCTTTGACGTCTTCGGGTAGTGAACGTTGGCAATGGCATCCGGCTATTATGAAGCCTTTGGTGGATGCTGCTTTTTGTGGCGGGGTGAATCGTTTAATTTTTCATCGTTACTCTTCACAATGTTTTGAGGGGGTTAAAGGTCCCGGCATGCAGATGAACATGTGGGGTGCTAAATATGAACGCACGAATACGTGGTGGGAGTTTTCGACGGGCTGGCATGAGTATGTAACTCGTTGCCAGTATTTGTTGCAACAGGGTTCTTTTTGTGCGGATGTTTTGGCTCTGCAATCGGAGGAACCTTGGAAGCGCTTTTCGGGATTGGATTTGCATGGATATGATAGTGATGTGATTGGGCAAGAGGCTTTTAAAAAGGTTACTGCGAATGAGGTTGGAGTGCATTTTCCAGGGCGCCCTGCTTATAAGCTTTTGCTATTGCCTGCTTCGGAAACGATGACGGTGGAGATGTTGAAGCATGTTCGCGATTTGGTGCGTAACGGGGCTAGTGTTTTGGGGAGTCGTCCGAGGTCTGTTCCGGGTCTCTTGAACTTTAAAGAGAAAGAAAAGGAATTGATGGCTTTGACTGATGAACTTTGGGGCACGGATGATTCTACTAAGGAGCATTGCTTGGGAAAAGGAACGGTATATAGTGCGATGACGGTGGAGGAGGTTTTGCTTCGTAGGCATATTGCACGCGATTTTACATCGGATAAGGATCTGAAATACATCCACAAAACGATTGATAACGACGAATGTTATTTTCTTGCTAATACTACGGAGAAGGCATTTACTGCTACTTGTAACTTTCGCGTGGATGGCCAGAAGGCCGAGCTGTGGGATGCGGAAACCGGTAAAAGATATACAGCACCAATTGAGGCGAATGCAGGCGGTATAACCACTTTGCGTATCCCTTTCAATGCTTCGAAAAGTTGGTTTGTAATATTCCACTCTTCTACGGATGCTTTGCATTCTCCGATAGAGACGAAGGAAAGTCTGCCTGAGATTTCGTCTAATAAGGAACGAAAGGATAAAATGACGATAGACGGTGGCTGGACGCTGAGCTTTCCGAAAGGATGTGAAGCTCCTTTGAAAGTGGAATGGCCGCAACTTATCTCGTGGAGTGAACATGCGGATAAGGGGATAAAATATTTCAGCGGGACTGCTCGTTATGAGAAGATCATTACGATTAAAGATTCTATGTTGGCGGATCATCTTCCGCTGATTTTAGATTTAGGCAGGGTTGAGGTTATGGCGCGTGTAAGGTTGAATGGAAAGGATTTGGGCATTGCTTGGCGTGCTCCTTATTGTTTCGATATCACGGAGGTTTGTAAGCCGGGCAAGAATAAGTTGGAGGTGGAAGTGGTGAATTTGTGGCCTAACCGACTGATTGGCGACGAGCAACTACCTGATGATGTGGGATACGACAATGAGGGCTCGATGAAGGAATGGCCGAAATGGCTGTTGAAGGGCGAAAAACGTCCTTCTGAGCGTCAGGCTTTCTCGGCTCGCAGACAATGGGGAGCGGAAGAAAGTTTGCTCCCATCGGGTTTGTTAGGGCCTGTGGTGATGTATCATACAGGTAATTAAACCTCTTTTTATTAAAAGGTATATTCGAAAGAAGTTAGCACTCGTGTGGTTTTTGAGCCTTTCGTCTCAAGCGAGATGCAAGGCTTCACCCAAAGCTGGTCGACTTTAAAGAGGAGGCCTAACTTAACTCGATCTTCTTTCATCCTGTATTCGGGGACGTTGGTAAATTCGGCTACAAAGGAGATGTCTTTTAGCAATTTGGCTTGTCCTTCTATGCCGAAGCAGGTTTCGTATTTAAACTTCGAGTCGTAATTCGGATTTACTACTCCTTTTAATTGGAGGATATCGGTTATGGGGTAGGTGCACGATACTAATCCACCTAAGTTATAGAAGGAGCCGTTGTAGGTTCTTCCATAATAAGGTTCAATATTAATCTTTACCGGCTTTAGGTCGGCTTCATAGCCTACAAATACTTTTACGTACTGATAGCCTATTCTCTCTGTAAAGAGACTGTGTTCGAGCTTTATGCTGAAGTTGTTCTCAAAACGATAGGCTGCATAGCCATATTGATTATCACGGAGTCCTAGTTTGAGGGTTTGCCCCGACAAGGATAGGCTGCCGGTAATGGCAAGTAGGAGTAAAAATAAATTTCTTTTCATCACATTTTCTTTCTTAGTTCGGCTGCAAGGATATCGTAGCCATATTTGTTGGGATGTAGACCGTCGTCTGAATATTCGGAATTTAGCTTTCCATTTAATAGGAATTTATCATATACATCGAGGTAGATGATGCCTTGAGCGGGCAATTCTTTGGCCATGATGGTGTTGAATCGTTTGGCTTGTTGGTTGATAGCTGCTGAGTTTGCATCTATTTCTCGAGGTAATAGCGAGAATACGAAGATGCGTTTGGCTTTGTTGGTCTTTATTTTGGCAGCATAGTTTGCTACCAGATTGTTGAAAGCGGTTTCATCGCAGCTGATGTCGTTGGTGCCGATGATGATTACTAAATCGTCATCGGGTATATTTAAACTCGGTAACTCTGCTAGCTTTCTGCCATTTACTCCGTAGTTGGTGACGGCTCTACTGGGAAAGGAATACGCAACATCCCATTTGGCTGCAATGGAATCACCACTAAAAACTAAATCCCTATCTAATTCTGTATCACAAGAAAAAAGGAAGAGGCATAAAAAAATACTGATAACGATTTTAGACATTCTAGTAATTTAATTTTATGTGTTTTGCTTTATTAGGTTTTAATCCGAAGAGGAATTGTAAGATTTGATATCGGGTAAGTACGTATCGGTGTAGGAGCACCGGAACGATCAATCCGCAAGCAATGACAAGCACTGCTCCGATACCAAATAATAGCGATTGATGGGGGTCTGCTAATATGGGTGTGAGTTTATGAAGTAATGCTTTAGCAAAACCTTCGAAGGTGGTATGAAACAGATAGATAATATAGGAAGAGGCAGCTACAGTAAGCAATGGCTTCGATAACCATTGCCATCCGTTTGCCAGCTTCACGGATAACAGGTAGGCACAGTAGATGCCGAGATAGGCTAATGCCATTTTTAGGCTTGCACTATTTGTAAAGAAGGAAGGATATAACCAATTGGTGGTGAATAACCCTAAGAAGATAATCCATGCAATGGAGGTTTCGATTTTACTACGCTCTTTTATCCAACTTTGACGTTCGTATATAAGTGCTCCCCACATGAAGTACTGTAGCATTAGCAATGACTGCCCGACACAAAAGGTCGAGGGGAGCCAGGTTAAGGGCACGAAATTGATCAGAAGACTTACGATAAACAGGATAGTTCGCGATATGGTGGTTTTGAAAAGCGGCATCACAAGGAAGATGTTCCATAAGGCCCAGATGAACCAGAGGAAATAGCCGGCTTCGGGCGAATAAAAGAGTTTTAGATAGGAAAGTGGAGTGACGGGGTGTTCTACTTCCATTCCGTTTTGTGTAAGCAGTTTCAGGGTAACTATAAGGATTGAGACTGTGAAATAGGGTATCATCAGTCGTTTTATCTTTTTGTAGATAAACGTTCCATAGCTTTCTTCACTGCGCTTGGTGGCAATGTATACGTAGCCGCTTGCGAACATGAACAGTGGCATGTGAAAGGAGTAAATGAGTGAATTGATAAACTCGTACCATCTAGGTCCGTTATCGGGATGGTAGTGTCCGATTACTACTAGTATGATGCCTATTGCTTTAGCGATATCAATTGCGGTAAGTCGCTTCATCGTATTCTTATTTATAGAGGTTCTTTTTGTTGAGGTTAGATCATTGTTGAGGTCAGATTGGTTTTCTTGTTGAGGTTTCCAATAAATCCGAGGCAAAGTTACACAAAAGTTTTAAAACATTCTTGTTTTTTATTTTTTTTGGTTCGCTGATCGAGTGATAATTTGTATCTTTGCAGGAATATATTGCACGTTTTATGCAGAAACGTGCTCCTCTTAATTCCTTATTTGCTTGACTGTGATGTTACATCCTTTTACTGAACCGATTGAGGGGATTGCTCTTCCCTCACTTTTTACATTTCCTTTTCACTATACGCCGCATCCGCTTTGTGTAAAGGCGGCTGAGGAGGTACAGGATTATCTTGCTGGGCAGCAACAATGGGCTGCTGAACTTGCTGAGGGGAAGATGTTTGGGGTGTTGGTGGTGCAGACTCCTGAGGGTGAGGTTGGCTTTTTGGCGGCTTTCTCGGGGAACTTGGCGCACGGCAATCGGTATCCGTATTTTGTGCCTCCGGTGTTCGACTTGCTTCAACCTGATGGCTTTTTCTGCATTGAGGAGCAACAGATTTCGACTTTGAACGCTCGAATCGACGAACTGGAAGGGGAATTGAGGTATCGCGAATGCAAGGAACAGTTGACTGATTTGAAGGTGACGGCTGAACGAGAGTCGAAAGAGGGAAAGTTGGCGTTGAAGGCTTCGAAAGAGGCGCGTGATGTACGACGTGAGGCTGTTGCCAATGATGAGATTGCACTGGCTGAATTGATTCGAGAGAGTCAGCACGAGAAGGCGGAGCTAAATCGATTGAAGCGGATGCGAAAGGAGGAGATTGCTTCGCTGGCGACTGAAATTGAGGTTTTTGAAGAGAAACTTAATCGACTGAAGGAGGAACGACGGGTGCGTTCGGCGGCTTTGCAAAGGCGACTTTTCGATCATTTTGTGATGCGGAACGGACGAGGTGAAACGAAGGGTTTGTGCGATATTTTTCAGGAGGCTATTCAGAAGTTACCTCCGGCGGGGGCAGGAGAGTGTGCAGCTCCTAAGTTGCTGCAATATGCCTATTTACAGAGGATGAAGCCTTTGGCTATGGCGGAGTTTTGGTGGGGAGCTTCGCCAAAGACGGAGCTTCGCCGTCACGGTCATTATTATCCGGCTTGTAAGGGGAAGTGTGAGCCGATATTGAAGTTTATGTTGCAGGGTTTGGAGGTGGAACCTAACCCGTTGCTAAAGGATGTGCATCGCGACACGCTGTTGGAGGTGGTGTATGAGGACGACTGGCTGTTGGTGGTGAACAAGCCGGCAGGGATGTTGTCGGTACCCGGAAAGGGAGATGTGGATTCGGTGTACAGTCGCATGCGGAGGAATTATCCGGAGGCTACCGGTCCGCTGGTGGTACATCGACTGGATATGGCGACTTCGGGTTTGTTGTTGATTGCCAAGACGAAGGAGGTGCACAAGGAGTTGCAGGCGCAGTTTAAGGATCGCGCGATAAAGAAGCGTTATACGGCTTTGCTGGATGGCGAGGTGATGGAGGATGAGGGGACTGTCGACTTGCCGCTTTGCCTAGATCCGCAGGATCGTCCACGTCAGGTGGTTAGTGAGGAGTTCGGGAAATCGGCCGTCACAGCATATAAGGTGGTTTCGCGGACGGGAGCAACGAGAGTCGCTTTTTATCCGGCAACGGGGCGTACGCATCAACTTCGGGTGCATGCGGCACATTCGAGTGGCTTGAATGCTCCGATAAGGGGAGATGAACTTTATGGTAACAAGGCGGAACGGCTTTACTTGCATGCGGAGGCTTTGGAGTTTACCCATCCTATTACGGGCGAGAGAATCCAGCTTGAGAGGTTGGCTGATTTCTGAAGTGAATTTTATTGAAACAAAAATAGTTAAATTCGCATAAATTTAAATATTCTTCTAATTTAGTTTGTACTTTTGTCCGAAATGAACTTTAAATCAATTTCGCTAACGAGTAATATTCTATTATGAAGAATTCGATTCTATTCTTTTTCTGTTTCTTATTTTTAGTTTCCATCCGGACTTCTGCTCAAAATAAGAATCTTGAATTCTTTATTCAAGAGGCTAAGAAAAATAGCCCATTACTTTATGAGTTGGAAAATAAAAGGAGAATTACTGAACTGGATAGCTTAAAAGCGAGGGCAACATACGGGTCTATTGTATCAGCGGTGTCGAATGCTATATTTTCTCCTACCTATAAAGGAGTTGGCTATGATGCGGCCATATCGAATGGGCAATCGGTAGAGGCTTTCTTAATGGTGAGCAAGCAATTAATTAGCAGTCAGAACCTTAAAACGAGATTGAATGCTTATACTCTAGATAAAAAGAGTCTGGAGAATCAGTCACAGCTTTCGGGCAAGATGTTGGAGAAGGCAATTACGGAACAATATATTGTTACTTTTTTAAATCAGGAGTTGCTTCATCTCTCTGATGAGCTTATAAAATTCCTTCAAAAGGAAGATCAAGTTCTTTTGAAGTTGACGAAGAATGCTAACTTTAAACAGACGGACTATCTGAATTTTAAGGTGACACTTGAACAAAACCTTTTCAATAATGAGCAGCAACGTTCACTTTGGATGAATAATTTGGGTGCATTGAATTATCTTAGTGCCATCGATGCAAGTGAAGCTGAACCCATTGTTTCGCCATTTCTTCCGATCCCTGTACCGGATTCTTTCGAAGAGAGCTTTTATGGCAAAAATAATGCAATCGACAGTCTGAAAAGCAAAAATAGCGAGGCTCTTATCCAACTGAACTATAAACCCAAAGTGTCTGTGTTTGCCAGTAGCGGTTATTCTTCTTCTTTTATGACGAGCCCTTATAAAAACTTTGGAGTAAGTATGGGGGTCAACATTAATCTTCCTTTATATGATGGCAAACAAAAGAAGCTGTCGCTTATTCAGAATGAGCTAAATGAGGAAAATCGCAAACGATATAAGGAGACTGATAGGCAGCATTATGCCCAGCAGATACGAGAACTCCGGCGACAAATAGAGCGCTCTGATACACTCCTTTCAAAGACTCCGCAACTGATGAAGTATACGAAAACTTTGGTGGATGCGAATGCTCTGTTACTAGGCACGGGGGAAGTGGGTATGGTGGATTTCTTATCGTCTATCACGAATTATATGAATATACGGACAGCCGATATTCAGAACCGAGCAAATAGACAGCTATTAATCAATCAATTGAATTATTTAATCTTACCATAATATGAAAATAGAGCTAATTTCAGCATTGACAATGATCTCTTTATTAGCTTCCGGTTGTAGAGACAAAGAAGCGAAAACGTCTTCTGAAGAGAAGGTGCCAACCACGCCTGTAACCGTTACTACGCCGGAAACTACATCTATGGAAGATGAAATAGCGCTCAATGTGACTTCTACTTATTTGCTGAAAACGGATGTGAAAGCTGCTCTTAATGGATATATCTATAAAACGAACATTCAGTTTGGAGATAAGGTGAGGAAAGGAGAAATCTTGTTTCGACTACAAACCAAGGAGGCGAAAAGTTTGGGCAACACGATCACAAAGCTCGATCCTGATTTTCATTTTACAGGTTTAAATCAGATTGTTTGTCCTACCAGCGGCTATGTGGTTATGTATAATCATCAAAAGGGTGATTATGTGCAGGAAGGGGAGACGTTGGCCACTATAAGTGATCGAAATAGTTTTGGCTTTATATTGAATTTGCCTTACGAACTGAATGGCATTTTGTCTAAAAATAAGGAAATAAAAATCAGTTTGCCTGATGGCAAGGAAGTAATAGGGAGTGTCGGTAAGATATTGCCTGAGCTGGATAGTGCTTCTCAAACACAGCGTATTTTTATAAAAATAAAACAGACGATTAATCTTCCGGAGAACCTTGTAGCAAAAGCGGTTTTGATAAAGAACAAGGTTTTAAAGGCTGTTACTGTACCTAAGCAAGCTATTTTGTCGGATGAGAATCAGGCTACTTTTTGGGTGATGAAGATGATAAATAATACTACGGCAGTACGAGTAAATATAAAGAAGGGTATTGAGAAGGGAGATCGTGTTCAGATTATAGAGCCACAGTTGACAGAAAGTGATCGAATACTACTTACTGGCAACTATGGCTTGGCTGATACGGCTAAAGTTTCTATCCAAAAAGCAAGCACTCTACAATGAAAAAAGATTTCTTTAGCACTTATAAAGCCCCTTTGTTGGTTATCGTGGCGCTTATTCTGTTGGCTGGAGTGTTCTCCCTGACTCAGATAAAGACTTCGCTATTTCCACAAGTGACTTTCCCTAAGATAAAGGTCATTGCGGATGCAGGACAGCAGCCTATCGATTTGATGGTGGTAAATGTAACTCGTCCATTGGAAAATGCGATTAAACAAGTGCCTGATTTAAAATCAATACGTAGCATTACCAGTAGAGGGAGCTGTGAAATATCGGCTTCTATCGACTGGAAATCGGATGTGAACCTCGCACAGCAGCAGGTAGAATCTAAAATTAATGAATTACGGAATCAGCTGCCGCCGAATACGAATATTACGGTCGAGAAGATGAATCCTTCTATCTTGCCTATTATAGGATATTCCTTAAACAGCAATAAAAGAAGTGACATTGAGCTGAAGCAGCTGGCTCTATATACGATTAAGCCTTTTCTTTCGCAGGTGAATGGAGTAAGTGATATTCGTATTATCGGAGGCCAAACGAAGGAATATTGGGTTGTTCTTGATAGAGAGAAGATGTCACAACTGGGGCTAACTCCTGCTGTGGTTAATGAATCTATGAGCAAATCCAATTTCTTATTGGCAAATGGCTATGTATCTGATTATAGACTGATGTATCTATCTGTAACGGATACTCGTGTTACCAATTTAGAGCAACTTGGAGCTATTGTTGTAAAAAATGATGGGAAACGTATTACCCGCTTGAGCGATGTTGCTAAAGTGGAAATACACGAGGCTAAGGAGTATATTAAGGTCAATGCAAACGGCAAAGAAAGTGTGCTGATTGCTGTGATTCAGCAGCCGAATGCTAATGTGTCGGAGGTTTCTGTCAATATGAAGAAACAGTTGGAGAGCCTAAAAAGTATACTTCCATCGGATGTGCAGATTAAACCTTATTATGTGCAGGCCGATTTTGTGAACGACTCGATTAGAAGTGTAACCGATTGTCTCTGGATAGGGCTTGTGCTTGCCATTGTGGTGGTGATTTGTTTCTTAAAATCGTTTAGAGCTAGTTTGACGGTTTTAATAACAATTCCTATTACGTTGGCGTTGACCTTATTGGTGCTGTATGCAACCGGACAGACGTTTAATATAATGACTTTAGGAGCTATTGCTGCGGCAATAGGATTGATTATAGACGATGCCATTGTGGTGGTGGAACAAATTCATCGAACGCACGAAGAGAATCCGGAGGAATCGGATAAACGTGTAGTTCATAAAGCGATAAGGTATCTGATAAAGGCGATGATAGGTTCTTCGTTAAGTACGATTGTGATCTTTTTCCCTTTTATGTGGATGACTGGTGTTGCCGGTGCTTATTTTAAGGTGATGACTGATACGATGATTATTACTTTAGTTTGTTCTTTCTTGGCAACGTGGATTCTGCTTCCTGTAGTTTATTCGTTTCTTGGCGGAAAAGGCGGAAAGCGTACGATAAAAACGCACGAGGTAAAAGAGAGAAAATGGGTCGGATTCTTTATAGCAAGGCCCTATTATAGCATTGCCTTTATCGTTGTGATTGTAGCGATGGCTGCTTTTGCTTTACCTAATTTGAGTACCGGCTTTCTACCGGATATGGATGAAGGGAGTATTGTATTAGATTATGCTTCGCCACCTGGAACTACCTTGGACGAGACGGATAAGATGTTGGGAAAGGTGGAACAAATTCTGGTAAAGATATCCGAAGTAGAAACTTATAGTCGCCGTACCGGCACGCAAATGGGATTTTTTATCACGGAACCGAATACCGGAGATTATTTGATTCAGTTGAAAAAGGATCGAGGCCGTACTACGGATGAAGT
>Ga0302211_10000551_pt1 | contig 13063 bp, 11 predicted proteins | sample II_Fen_E3_3_FD_200234 | JGI IMG/M metagenome (GOLD analysis project Ga0302211, IMG submission 200234) | Peat permafrost microbial communities from Stordalen Mire near Abisko, Sweden - II_Fen_E3_3 | ecosystem: Environmental > Terrestrial > Soil > Wetlands > Permafrost | place: Sweden: Abisko... | reverse complement strand
ACTGTAAATTTTTAAATGTCCATCAATCCATGTTCCATCAATAACGACTCTAGACGTTCCTGCGTTAATGGTTTTGGTATAACAAACATTTCATTACCGTCAATTTTATTTGCTAAAGATCTATATTCACCAGCCTGCGTAGATTCAGGATCAAATTCTATTACAGTTTGTTTATGGATTTCTGCTCTCTGCACCATATTGTCACGCGGTACAAAATGAATCATTTGTGACCCAAGTTCTTTGGCAAATGCTTCAACCAGTTCAGCTTCACCATCAACCTTACGGCTATTGCAAATAATACCGCCCAAACGCACACCACCAGTATTTGCATATTTTGTAATCCCTTTGGCTATATTATTAGCTGCATACAATGCCATCATTTCACCAGAAGCAACGATATAAATTTCTTTCGCTTTACCTTCGCGAATTGGCATCGCAAACCCGCCACAAACAACATCACCTAAAACATCATAAAATACATAATCCAAATCCTCTTCATAAGCACCAAGACGTTCCAATAAGTTAATCGAAGTAATAATCCCACGACCAGCACAACCAACACCTGGTTCTGGACCACCTGATTCAACACAGCGAATACCACTGAAACCTGCTTTTAAAACCAGATCCAGTTCAACATCATCGCCTTCTTCACGAAGTGTGTCAAGAACTGTCTGCTGCGCCAGGCCTCCCAAAATTAAGCGAGTCGAATCAGCTTTCGGGTCACAACCAACAATCATTATTTTTTTCCCCATTGCGGCTAAACCAGCATTCAGATTTTGTGTCGTTGTAGATTTTCCAATTCCACCCTTGCCATAAATAGCTACCTGTCTCATAATAAAACCCTCCATCTCGTTATCACTTAATTTATTTATATAAAGACAAAAAGGATTTTTCCCTTTTTGCACTTTACAACCAAGAGAATAAAAAACGCCTTGATCATAGCGATTGCTATAATCAAGACGTCTCTGTCCGCAAAACCAAAACTATATAAGTTTACTCATTGCATCAACATAATTTTTTATTTCTTGTTTATAAATCTCAGGGCAATTTCCCTTCGATGTGATAACTATAGATTATAAAAATATCTTTGTCAATTCCATTTTATGTAAAAAACTCCCCATTTTTTTATAATTTTCTGTCACTTTCCTCCACAGCTTACTAAACAAGAAGCGTCCTCTTTTTACTTTAAAAATTAATACATTCTATATATTTACTTTATTTTATTCACCACAGAAATTTTTAAGTTTTTATAAATATTTTGTATACAATTTTTCCGCTTGACTTTTTATACAGTGTAGCCTATATTTTATAAATAAATCATTGATTAATGAAAGGACTGTAAACTCATGTTGGACAAAATTGCCGTAACAGCAAACACTGCCAGAGATTTCGCTGCACTGGACGAAACAACGATTATTTTGCTCTATCAAAAACAAAATGATACATGGCAGTTACGCAAAGAAATTCCTGTACAATTTAATTTTAAAAGCAATTTAGAAGATCTTCGTAATCAGATTCGCAATTTAATCACAAAATTAGAAGACTGTAAAATCATTCTCAGCCCTTCCATTAACGGCCTCCCCTTCCATATTTTCGATCGAATGGGCTTTCATATTTTTGAAATGCCTGACTTTCGGCCACAGGACTTCGAGCAAATAACCGCAGATGTTTATCGTTCCGAACACGAAAACACGGAACAATCCTCTACTGCATTAGGCCCTGTAAAAACCGTGGATGGTATTTATTTTTTAGATTTAATCCAGCTTCAAACTACGCATCCTAACATCTCCTCTAAAAGGGCCTTACAGCCATTTTTGAAAAATACTCCTTTTATCAAACTGGACTTTATCTGTTCCCACCTGCCACCATGGCTTGATACACAAGAATTTAAATCACAATATGATATTACGACAAAAAAGAACCGAGATACCTGTCTGGTTACAATTTCACACAAAATATGCCTGCAAAAAAAGAAAGCATAAATGAATACGTAACCATACTAAATAAGACCTCTCAACAAAAAAATGAGAGGTCTTATTTGTCATTGTACGGCTTGAATTTCTTTGATAATGGGCACTAAGTTCGGATATTTTGCATATAATGGCTGCATTGCATTTGTAAAAGCAGCTTTATCCGGTTTTATAAATTGCACGCCTTGCTTTTGTAATTCATCCATCCCTTTCTTCGTGAAATCATCCCATAATTTCCGTTCATATTGTCCAGCTTCTACACCGCACTCGGCTACTAATTTTTGATCATCCGGGCTTAATTTATCCCAGGATTGTTTACTGATAAACAGGATTTCCGGAATTGCCATATGCTCATCCAATGTATAATATTTCGCAATTTCAAAATGTTTTGCACTTAAATAACTCGGTATATTATTTTCAGCTCCAGTAATTTTCCCCACCTGTAAGGCGGGATAAATATCATTATACGCTAGCGGCACACTTTTAGCCTGCAATATGCCCAGCATATTTTCAAATACATCACCACTCAGCACCCTTAGTTGCATGCCGCTAAGATCTTCCGGTCTCATAATTGGTTTCATACCATAAAAACTTCGCATGCCTGAATCATAAAACGCCAAAACCACCTTATCTTGATCCTTTAATTCATTCTTAACCCGTTCGCCGATAGCACCCTCAAGTACCTTCCATACATGGGCTGAATCGCGAAATACATACGGCATAATAAATGCCTGCAGCGTTGGAATCTGACTTGCATATCGATCAATACCTTCACGGTCGATATCAATTACACCGTCAGCCATAGCATCTTCGATTACCTTACCATCCCCCAACTGCCCATCTGAATAAATTTGCAATTTAATCCGGCCATTACTTCGCTCTTCCAGTAATTTCCCCATATATTTTGTACTTTGTGTCGTTGGATAATCGTCTGTATGTACATCATTCGCTTTTAAAATGATCGTTGCATTTTTTTCTTTATCAGAACTGCCACAGCCAGCTATAAGAACAAATAAAGAAAGAACAAACAGCAATAAAAGCATTTTCCTCATCATATTTATGTAAACCTCCATCAACTTTATTAATAAATTAAAGTTTAAACCGACCCATCATGGATTCCAATTCTTTTGCCTGTTTTGCCAGCAAACTGCTGGAAGATGAAATCTCTTCAATAGATGCCAATTGTTCCTCCGTTGCAGCCGAAATATGTTGTGTCCCCGATACTGTTTCCCCAACCATTTTCTTAACCATTTCAATCGAATCCAAAACTTGATTACCTGCTGTTGAAGCATTGGCTGTGCCCTTCGTGATATCACCAACTTGCTGATTCAGTTCCTGAATCAGTGCTGCAATATTATTAAATTGCTCTAAGGTTGACATCATGTCAGTCGTTCCATTTTGTACATCGGCACTGCCTTTTTCCATCATCACCACCACCGAATGGATGCGGACTTGTATATCATTGATAAGCTCTGTAATACTCTGCGCGGCTTTTTGCGACTGATCCGCCAATTTCTTCACTTCACCGGCGACGACTGCAAAACCACGACCATGCTCACCGGCTCTTGCCGCTTCAATAGCCGCATTCAAAGCTAACAAATTAGTTTGACTTGAAATATCACTAATAACTTGAACAATCTCGCCGATTTGCTTCGAACTTTCACCTAAATTTCTAACACCCACCGCCGACTGGTTCACAGAATCATTAATCAATTGCATCTGTGAGCCGACTTTAGCCACCGCATTTTTCCCTTGCACTGCAACATCCGCTGTTTTCATCGCCCGCTGTGACAAATGCACCGCATTATCGGCAACATTACCAATATGATCCACCATATCACCAACAACACGAACAACCTGATTCATTTCAGCCGTTTGTCTCACAGCACCTTCAGCTAATTGGGTCGTCGTGTCCGCAACTTCTTGCGCGGCTTGTGCCGATTGCTCTGAAACCAGATTCAGCTGATTACTCGCGGCTGCCACATCTTTGGCCGTTAGCACCACCTGTTGGACCATACTGCGAAGGCACGTAACCATTTCCTGAATTGCTTTGGCCATATCACCAATTTCATCATCTGAATGATAGACTATATCCTCCGAACGCAAATCACCATCGGCAACTTTACCGGCAACACCAGCCATCACTGCCACCGGTCTTGATATTTTACGGGCTAAAATAATCGATGCGAAAACGGCAAAAAGCAAAGTAAATAAAATGCATACCAGTAAAATTAAACTTGCCTGCTTTTGTTCCACTTTTGTTTGCTCAATCCGTGCCTTAATTTCCCCTCCCACAAAATCCGTAAAACCATCAATGACTCGTTCCATTCCATCCGCCCGTTTTCCTGACGCCGATAAAAATTTTAAAGTCCCTTCAATCCCTAATTTATCACGGACTTCGTTCCCTTGATTCAACGTCTTATCATACTCAGCCAAAGCCAATTTCAATATTCCTAATTCTTTTTTCGCTTGTACAAAATTCATGGAAGTTTCGAGTTCACTAACCTTTACTTCCGTCAAATTTTTTACGTCATCACTTTGTTTTAAATAAGATTTATCACCCGTCAATATATAATTTCGTATGTGTGTATTACGTATCCAAAGCTGTGCACGAATATCTTTCGCAGCACTGGTAAACTCTGTAGAATCGGTTAATAGAGTTTGATACGTTTGTTCAACATTTGTCAAACGATAATACATGTACACATCCATTATCATAAAAATAACAATAATCATGATACAAGTTGCAGAAATCTGTTTACCAATCGTAAGTTTCATTTTGCTTCTCCACCTCAACACCAAAAATTTTCTCAGATAGCTTGTCCATTATAGATTCTACTTTAATAAACCATTTATGTATATTACTAGGTTAATGGAATCAATTTAGTTAACCGGTTAGTATTAGTATTCTATATATTCTAATAATTTCCTCTTTTTAAAACATACTTTTAAAACTGAAAAAAGGGATAACACATAAAATATATGCATTATCCCTAAAATCCGCTTTCCACATCAACAAACGCGTGTACGTTATTTCTTTTTCATAACCAAAAAATATACAAGCCCCGTCATTGCCATAACCGGATAGGTGGCGCCTAAAGTATTTACACAGATTGGCAACTCTCTTAATAATAAAAAGGTACTAACTCCCAAAACCCAGACACCAATTGCTTTCCAATTAAAGCCATTGCTAAACCAATATTTCCCCTTGATCTTATTTACATCTTCCACTACATAATTTTTCTTCTGCAAGCAATAATAATCAACAATAACAATGGCAAATACAGGCCCAAATACCATTCCTATATAATCTAAAAATAAAATAAAAGAACTGAGAAAACTACCAACATAAAGTGGAATCATCGTTACGAGTGCCGCTGTGATTGTTACAATCCATAAAGCCGGGATTGCCTTAATTTTATGATTTAAATTTGTTAAAGATATGCCTGCCGCCATCAAATTGATCGCATTGGCGGTCATGCTAGTAATAATAATCACGAGAAAGGCCATCATACCTAAGCCAAGTTTACTTACTATCGCACTGGGATCAGAATTATTTGGATCGTATGTTCCTGTAGAAATAGCCACGCCAATCGTAACTACACTACCAATTAATGTAAACCAAAACAGTCCTACATTCGCACCAATCATTGGTATCCATGTCGCGGCTGTTTTTGTCTTGCAGTAACGGGTAAACTCTGCAATCGCTGGTACCCAGCCCAGGCTAAAAGCTGCCATAATATCCATTGCGGATCCAAACGGAAGTACTTTATCCGCTGGTGGTTTCCAAGCTAAAATTTGTGACAAAGAAACCTGCTGGAAAATCACTACCGTTTCCCATATGGCTAAAATCACTACCAGACCAACACCAATTCGTTCAACTATTTTCACAGAATTGTGACCTGCTGCAATCGACAAAAGGTGCAATACACTCATAATAACAATGCCAACAATCAATGTAGTATTGCCACCGGGATCACCTAATGCAGGCCACCCAAGCCATTCTTTCAAAATAAAGCTCACTGAAATCGCTGCAATATACGTATTCACTGCCGTCCACCCAATAAATTGAGTTGTGTTCAGCAAGGATGGTAAAAAACTGCCACGAATTCCAAACGAAAATCGAGTCATTGCCATCGTCGATACGCCTACCTTAAATCCAATAAACCCCACTAAGGCCATAATAATGTAGGCAATTGGATTCGCCAAAGCAGTTACATAAAGCGATGGTACAAAACAGGTTGCCGCAATCACACCGCCTACATACCACGTTCCATTATTGGCGTTTGCACCAACCCATGTAGCAAACATATCAATAGACCCAATATTCCTTGCCTTCATAGGAACTGGTTGAACGGCGCTATACTCTATTTGGGCTGCATGAAAATCATTATCTTTTACCTCATTCATAATTCGCACCTCCATTTTACTATAAAACACTTTATTTCATAACAAAAAAAGTCATGTTATAAAGGCTTATCTTTATAACATGACTTCGTTGTCAAAAATAATTTTTCTATTTTAAAATCACCATAGACGTTTGCGCGGGAACCCTCTTCACCAAAACCTTACCTTGGCGTATTGAGTACAAAACACCCGCTAAATTGCGTATTGTTTCAAACTCATTTTCCGCATCAAGAATCAATAAACTCCCTGGTTTTCCAACTTCAATTCCATATGAATCAGCAATCGAAAGAACCTTGGCACTGTTTTCCGTTATCAAATCCAATGAACGGACAATTTCGCTATACCCCATCATTTGACATACATGAATACACATTTCAAGTTGACGTAATAAATTATCCGTACCTAATGGATACCATGGGTCCATTATTGAATCCTGCGCAATCCCAACATTTATTCCATAATCCGTAAGTTCTTTTACGCGGGTAATTCCTCTACGTTTTGGAAAAGTATCAAAGCGCCCTTGCAGATGAATATTTTCAGTAGGACAAGCTACAATATTAATTTCAGAAAGTTTTAATAAGCGAAATAATTTTTGTGTATAGGCATTATTATAAGAATGCATTGCTGTCGTATGACTAGCCGTAACATTACTTTGCATTCCCAAACGATAAGCTTCTGCAGCTACCGTCTCTAAAAAACGAGAATTTGGATCGTCAATTTCATCACAATGAATATCCACCAATTTACCGTGAGTCGAAGCTAATTTCAATGCATATTTTACAGATTCCACACCATATTCGCGCGTAAACTCATAATGTGGAATAGCGCCAATCACGTCTGCACCAAGCTTAACTGCTTCCTCCAGTAGTTCCCGTCCATTAGGATATGATAAAATCCCCTCCTGTGGAAAGGCTACTAATTGTAACTCAACAAATTCTTTCACTTCTTCACGAACTTCAATTAATGCTTTGAGTGCTGTCAAGTTAGGGTCTGTAGTATCCACATGACTACGAACAAATTGTATGCCTTGTGATATTTGCAACTGGATTGCTTTTTTAGCACGTTCTTTCACATCAGCTATTGTAATTTTTTCTTTACGTTCCGACCAAAGTTGAATTCCCTCGAACAGTGTTCCACTTTCATTCCAGCGTGGCTGACCCGCTGTAAACACACAATCCAAATGAATATGCGGTTCCACATAAGGTGGAATTACCAAATTTCCCTTTGCATCAATAATTTCGCCCTCCGCCTCAATCCGGCGCTCTGTAATTTCAACAAATTTTCCATCTTTTATATAAATCTGCCATAAACCAGATTTTCTTCTGAGTTTTGCATTTTTTATCAGCATAGTAATCCTCCATTCGGCATAATTAATAAGTGCATACATCAAATCCATTGATATACTCTCAGTATATAACTATGCCCCTGCTGCGTCATCATACGATTCGTACCAAAAAACAAACTTTTCTTGTACGACAAAAAACACACTCTATAGTAATCACAACTTTAAGAAATTTCCCACTAAAATTGCCTGACGACAGCGCTCACGAACTTCAGGCAGCGTAAAATCATATTGCGTTATTTCTTGGATTTTATGAATACGATATACTAATGTATTCCGATGAATATAAAGTCGCTCGGCCGTTCGAACAAGATTACAATTTTCTAATAAATACATCTCCAGTGTTTTGATAAGGCTCATTGATGATTCTTTATCATACTTGGCAATTTCACCCAAAACATCGTTGTAGTACGTTTTCATCACACGCTTATCACTTACCTCAAAGAGTATTTTATACATCCCCAGATCTTGATAAAAAGCAAGTTCAGCCCCAGTATGTTTCGTAAGCAAAACTGCTCTTTCTGCTTCGATTTTGCTCTGTTGCATTTCTTTTAGATCAAGATATTGTCGACCAACACCAATTTGAATGCCCGAACTATCAAATTTTTGTATCACATATTTTTTGAGCTCGCTTAGCATCATCTCTATATTATGCCGCTCTACATTTGGCAACAATAAAAGCACTGAGCCGCAAACAATCATAGATAAAATATGCCATCCATGCTGTTTGCAAATCATATGAATAAAGCTACGTAAATTTTCCATATATTTCATGGCTTTTTCAACCAGAAAAGTCTCCTTTTCTTGAAATAAAACTTGTATATTTTGCAAATCAACAATTGCAATTTGGTGTGAACCACTTAAATCATAATGATAAAAAGCTGCTCTTGAAATAAGCAATTCCTTTTCAATACCATTACGATCTAAAATCATTAACATCAATTCACTAATAAATGCTTCCTGCAGACGCGTTTGAATAATAAAGCTGCTTATCTCCTCCGTTACTTCTACTAAAGGCAAATCATATGGCATTTCAAACAATGGTAAACAAAATTGATCGGCCATATCAATCAACCGTCCAGAAATTTTTTCGGTCGTAACCAAAATCGCCACACCAGCTAACTTTTTCTTATAACTCTCTTCTAAAAGAGCACATAACCGTGTCTCATCATAATTTAGATCGAGTCCAGATACAAACATAAATTCTCCACCATAAACCCATTGAGCAATCGTATGTGTCAACGTAACATAAGGACAGCGAACAACTCGATCTAATCCACCGCGTCCACCAACGAGGCTAATCCGTTGGAACGTTGGTAAATCCATAAGTTCAGCACATTGAACGGACATAAACAGTTCCTCCTCCGCGTAAAATATACTACGATTATACCATGAACTTCTATAGAATATTCTTTAACGAAATATGGTTCTATTACCTATAAAAAATGACTGTACAGAACAAAGTTTAAAATCCACCTGTTCTGCACAGCCATATACTTATCATCAATACCAATATTTTATGCAACAAAACAACATCTGTATACGGGGCAAAAGTTTTGTCCTTGCTGCAATAATAATTTTTTTCATTTCCTAATTGAGTATGCATTTGTTTTATGCTTCCTGTAAGATTTGATCAACAATTTCATCAATTTTTTTAGCACCAAAAACAATTTTCCCACCATTAATTGACAACGCGGGAACACTCATGATTTTTAACTTCTGTTTGAGTTCTGGAAAGAGAGATATATCGATCATTTCCGTCTCTACCAACGGTTGAAGTGAAGCAATCTGCTGTCCCGCACTGACTACAGCTGGGCAAAAATGACAAGACAACGATACAAAAACTTCTAGTTTTGTTGGTTTTGTTATTTTTTTAATTTTATCTTGCACGCTCTGCTCTATTTTCTGTCCCGGACCTGCCAAATTATAAATAGCCAGCACAAATGAAGTCATTTCTTGTCCACCTGGTATTCCTGAAAACTTAATACCAACATAGTCATTCTTTTCATTCAAAAAAGCAGCAATTGGTAACCGAGTAAAACCAATTTGTTTTTCCATCTCCGGATTTTCACTTTTTCGATAAGACAATACTGTGATTTTGTCACTCAAAGCAGTTATCTCTTTTAAAAAAGTAACCATCTCCATTGATTTTTCATCGATTTCTTCATAAATCGAAACAATAGCGATATCTTTTTCCAGGGTAGCAAACAGCCCCTTAAGCTGTTTTTTCATTTCAAATGGAATAAATCCTCCTGCTTTTTCTTCTGAATTCGGTCCTTGTACAACTAACGGAGCTTCTGCTTTCGGCTGTATAACTTTCACCGATTCAACAGAATTAAGAATACCAAGCCGGTCTTTTTCCTTGGCAATATATTTTTCAGCTGCAGTTGCAGCAATTGCACCATCGGCTACAGCAGTTACAATCTGCCGTAAACTCTTTGAACGTAAATCACCCGCGGCATATACCCCGGGCACATTGGTTTGCATCAATTCATCCGTAAGAATATAACCTGCTGCATCGAGTCTAATCTGATCTTTGAAAATAGAAGTTGCCGGCTCATACCCCGCAAAAACAAATAAACCAAACGTTTTATCCGCCAAAGTTGCTTCATAAACTATTTCTTTTCCTTCTTTTGTATTAAAGAAGACCGCTTTTTTTAGAAAATCGGTTCCCTGAACTTCCTTCACCACCGTATTATACATCACTTTGATTTTCGGATGCTCTTTCGCCCGATCGGCAATTGATTTCGCACAAGAAAAATCTTTCCCCCGCATCACAATCGTAACCGTTTTTCCATAGCGCGTTAAATAAACAGCTTCTTCCGCGGCAACATAACCACCGCCAATCACAAAAATATCAAGTCCCGAAAAAAATTCGCCATCACAGGTTGCACAATAGCCAATTCCTTTTCCGGTAAATTCCACCTCTCCTGGAAAACCTATTTTTTTTGGTGTTGCACCCGTTGCAATAATCACAGCTCGAGTTTTATATTCACCGTCTGCTATATATAAGCGTTTCACATCGCCAGAAAAATCAATTTTCTGTATGTCTTTTTGCACAATACTCACAGCAAAATCCTGCATTTGCAATTGCATGTCCTGCATCAATTGAGGTCCTGTAATCCTACGAAGCCCTGGATAATTCGCTATTTCATTGGTATTTAAAGTCTGCCCGCCAGGATGATCTCTTTCGATCAGCAAGGTATTGAGTTTTGCTCTGCCAGCATAGATCCCTGCTGACAAACCCGCACACCCGGCACCAATAATAATCAAGTCATATATTTTTTGCATGTTAACACCACCTATTTATAAACAAAGCTCTATCAGGAAACCCTGATAGAGCTTTGTTCGTCTTATAACTTACCTACCAAGTCAAGACTCGGTATCAAGGTTGCTTGACCGGGTTTCCATTTAGCAGGACAAACCTGGTCACCATGTTCTTCAACAAATTGAGCTGCTTGTACTTTTCTCAGTAATTCTTCAGCATTTCTGCCAATTCCCATATCATGAACCTCATAAGCCTTTATAACCCCCTGCGGATTCACAATAAATGTTCCCCGCAAAGCTTGACCAGCTTCTTCTACCAGAACACCAAAGAACCTTGCTAAAGTGCCTGTCGGATCACCGATCATTGGATATTCAATTTTCCCTATTGTATCGGATGAATCAGCCCACGCTTTATGTACAAAATGCGTGTCTTCCGATACAGAATAAACTTCACAGCCAAGTTCTGTAAAATCCTTATAAAAATCTTGTACATCGCCTAATTCGGTCGGACATACAAAAGTAAAATCTGCCGGATAGAAAAAGAAAACCGACCACTTGCCTAAAACATCCTGTTTTCTTATTTCACGAAATTGACCCTTTTGATACGCCTGTACCTTGAAATCCGCCAATTCTACTCCTATTAAATTACTCATGTGCTATATCCCCTTTCAAAATTACATTCATAGTAAAACGATGTATTTCTTCTATAAACTTATAATAGCACAGTAGTAATTTTTAATCAATACTAATTATCATTATCATTTATTTTTTTACAATTATTAATTTTCTTTAATTCAACTTCTATTCATATATAAGTTGAATTAAAGAAATTGCAGGTAGCCTATTAGGTTGTCAGGAATGGGATATAAAATATTTAATGCAACATATATAGATACTTTAAAAAAAAATCATTTCGTGTTACTATATACAATATAAGTGACACGAAATAAAAAGGAAGTGCTCTCATGACTGAAAAAGATGCCTTAATCCGCTTTGGTGTTTCGATGAATCAAGATCTGGTCGAACAATTTGATAAGATTATCGATAAACAAGGTTATGATAATCGCTCCGAAGCGATCCGTGATTTGATACGAAAAGCTCTGATTGAACCGACTATGTTGCAGCAAACGCAAACCGTAGCCGGCACCATTGTAATTGTATACGACCATGCGTTTAATGGTTTAGCTGCTTATTTAATTGAATTGCAACATCATTTTCATCATGAAATCATTTCAACCATGCATGTTCATTTAAATCATGCCCAATGTCTTGAAGTACTAGTCGTACGAGGTGTCTATCGAAAATTAAATGAACTTTGCCAGCAAATCCAAGTGCAAAAGGGTGTATTTTATGCCGAATTATCCGTAACCCATATGAATGAAGAATCTGCTCATTCACATGAACACGATCATTTGAAATAAATCCCCGCACACCGGAAATTTTAACAAATGGAGGTTTTATAAAATGCATATTCCCGACGGATATTTAAGTCCATCAACTTGTTTAGTTTTAGGGGCAGTGATGCTCCCAATATGGTATAAGGCTTCAGGCAAACTAAAAAAAGATTTGGATGTAAAACAAGTCCCCTTGCTTTCTATGGGCGCTGTATTTTGTTTTTTAATTATGATGTTCAATGTACCGATTCCAAACGGTACAACCGCTCATGCCATTGGCGCTACACTCGTTGCCATTATCTTCGGTCCTTGGGCAGCGGTCATCGCCATGAGTGTGGCTCTAGCCATTCAGGCTATTGTGTTCGCCGATGGCGGTATTTTAGCGTTTGGGGCAAATGCCTTTAATATGGCTTTTATTGCGCCTTTTGTCGGCTATTATGTTTACAAATTAATCAGCAAAAATGCCATGCCAGGTTCAACTCGCCAACTAGCCGCTGGAGCTATTGCCGGCTATGCTGCTATTAATTGTGCTGCGCTGGTTGCTTCCATAGAATTTGGCATTCAACCACTATTCTTTACAGCCACTGATGGTACACCGTTATATTGTCCTTATGGTCTAGACATCGCAATACCAGCGATGATGGTCGCACATCTTACAATTGCGGGATTTATTGAAGGCATAG